>Ga0308160_10001686_pt1 | contig 29564 bp, 18 predicted proteins | sample PhyFR1_FD_201036 | JGI IMG/M metagenome (GOLD analysis project Ga0308160, IMG submission 201036) | Phyllosphere microbial communities from UC Gill Tract Community Farm, Albany, California, United States - DLSLF.R1 | ecosystem: Host-associated > Plants > Phyllosphere > Unclassified | place: USA... | reverse complement strand
GCACCAACGTAGAAACGTACAGCGCATCTCATCGTTATCATGCTGGCAATGCGGGATCAGTAAGTCTATTGTATGTCGATCACGATGAAAACTTCCTGCTTGCAAACTCCGGCAATCGTTTCCAGAGCGCTACCATCGAGCGTATCGGTTCAAATGGCAGTGTCGATTGGAAATACGTACCCCAAGGGGAGGAGTCCGCCGAGACAGCGACCATCGATGTCGTCGACCTGTTCCAGGACGCGAAGAAGTTTTACGTCGCCTGCACCAACCGCTACCCGGCCAAGCGAGCTGGCGAAGCATCCTCGGCCATCCATATCTTAAGCGATCGTGGGATACCCATCTCGCGCAGCGATATTGCACCGCCAGTTAATGAATACAAGGGAAACATTCTTGTCGAAAAATGCTTAGAAGTAAACGGGCGTACATTCATTCTGGGTACGATTTATGGCGGCCTGAGCTTCGACAAGACTAAGTACCAAGGCACCATTTATTGGCTACGGACGATAGACAAGGTGCACAACACTATGAAAGACCTTATGTTCTCCTCGAACATGAAGGAACGTGCCCATGTCACTGATTCAACAACGTTTGACGGTAAGCTCCTCTTTATTGCCCGTAATGGAGTGTTTGGCGAGTTGGTCAGGGTCGATCTAGACACTGGCGACATTACGCAACGCCGTGTCAATAGCGAGGCCAGACTAGTTCTCGACAACAATCGGATCAGCATCGTCAGCATGAAGAATGGGCGAATCGAGGTCAACCATCTCGACAGCACGCTAAAACCGACTAGTACGGCGAGTATAGAATCTGACCAAGGCAGCTATTTCATTGCTGCCTATGCGCCAGAAACCGGCCGGATCGCAATCGTCACCACATTGATCGGATTCAGAACGAGCACGCTGAGCCTCATCGAGGCAAACAACGAACTAGGGACGTTTAGCAACGCATGGTCGCATCGGTGGGCGCCAGCCGCCATGTTGTCGACCGCATCCGCAAAAGATGCCAAAGGCCGCCGCGTATTCCATTTCACCCAATTTCACGAACATGAAAAACGACTCGACCGCGCCTTTTTGACGTTGGCGAAATGAATCGTCACGACATTTCAGGAATGCAGCAGTCAAGCATGTCGCCCAGCTTGGGCACGCAGCGAGCGACGTAGCGGAGCGTCTCGGGGTGAACATCCATAGCTGTACCCTGGACGAAGCGCTACGGCGTGCTGGAAGAAGCACGCAAGACTGTCGATGCTCAAACCGACGAGATGCGGCGCCTGAAGGTCAAGCGCAAGCGCGTCACGGAGGAGCGCGACATATTGAAAAAGGCCGCGGTGAGTTCAACTGGTGAGCGCAACAGTTCTGATTTAATGGCCTTTTTATGGAGATGTAATGCCAAGAACTGGAAGACCAGGACTGTCTGCGCAGCAGAAAAAAGAGTTGTGGATGCGATGGAAGGACGGCCAATCCTTATCTGAAATCGGGAGGCCACTGGGAAAGCACGCCGGGTCGATTCATGGCGTACTGTCGGCCTCGGGCGGAATCGCACCCCGCGAACGCCGACGTCGTCCAGATGCGTTGACGGTGTTGGAGCGTGAGGAAATATCGCGTAGTTGGCGGGCGGGCGCAGCCTTCGCGCCATTGCCTCGCACCTTGACCGTTCGCCGTCAACAATCTGCCGTGAGGTAAGCCAAAACGGCGGCGTAAAGCGCTATCGTGCAGCGTCCGCCGAGCTCATCGCCATTGAGCGAGCACGGCGGCCTAAACAGTGTAAGTTGGCTCTGAACAAACCGCTCAACGCCCTGTGGCCGAACGGCTGGCAGAAGACTGGTCTCCGCGACAGATATCCGGATGGCTTGCCAAGCACCATGAATGCGAGCCAAGTATGCAGGTATCGCATGAAACGATCCATCGGAGTGGGGGAAGTCCACAGTGAGGTCGGGATTTGTCTACTGAACTGGGGGAAGTCCAACTGAAATAACTATCTATGCCAGAAATCATGCGGCAGGGCGACCCGACCACTCATGGGGGCATTGTCCTCGAAGGATCCATTACCTAGCGGCTGTTTAGGGCCCGAAACCAGCCAGTCGCGACAGGCAGTCATCGCCCAAAGACAGACCCTCATTCACAACAGTTCAACGCCCACCCATCGATGCCGGTGACAGCGCAAACTGAAACACCGACAACGCCTGCGCCAGACGCGCCGCTTCATCGGCCACATTCCCCGACGACAGCGCCGACTCTTCCACCTGGGCCGCATTCCGGCGCGTAATGGCGTCCAGCTCGCGCATCGCCGCATTCACGCCGACAATCCCGTCGCCCTGCTCGCGGCTGGCGCGCGTGATCGCATGCATCACCGTCGCCGCGCCATTCACCTGATCGACCACGTCGCGCATGGTGGCGCCGGCATCGAGCACCAGCGCTGCGCCCTCGCCCACGTGGGCGCCGGACGCCGCCACCAGCGTCTTGACCTCCTTGGCGGCGGCCGCCGAGCGTCCGGCCAGGGCCCGCACTTCGCCGGCCACCACGGCAAAACCGCGCCCCTGCTCGCCTGCGCGCGCCGCTTCCACCGCTGCGTTGAGGGCCAGCAGATTGGTCTGGAATGCGATGCCGTCGATCAGGCCGATGATGTCGCCGATGCGGTTCGACGAGGCCTGCACCAATTCCATCGTGTGGCCGACCTGCTGCACTGCCGCGCCGCCGCGCGCTGCCACCGCGCTGGCATCGACCACCATGGCGTCGGCGCGTACGGCGCTGTCGGTATTGCGCACGGCCGCCTCGGCGATCTGGGCCAGGCTATTGGCGGTGTGCTCGAGGCTTGTGGCCTGCGCTTCGGTGCGCTGCGCCAGGTCGGCATTGCCGGCGGCAATGGCGCGCGTGGCGTGCTCGATCGAAGCGACGTTGTCGCGCACGTCGCCCACCATCGCCGCCAGATTCACGTTCAACTGGCGCAGCGCCAGTTGCAGGCGCCCGGCCTCGCCCCCCGGGGCGGATGCCGACGGCGGATGCGCCAGGTCGCCGCCGGCCAGCGCATTCACCGCGGCGGTGGCGTCCTGCAGCGGACGCGCCACGGTGCGCTGCAGCTCGATCCATGCGCCAAGCGCCACCGCGATGCCGAGCGCGGCCAGTGCGCGCCCCGCATTGCCCTCGTGCGCGAACGCCAGCGCAGCGAACAGCGCGGCCTGGCTGCCCATCATCCAGCCCAGCCGCCGGCTCAGCGGTTGCTCGCGCAGCGCCACCAGGCGGCGGCGCCAGCCGCTGCGCACCACGCGGCCGCGCTCGATCGTCCAGCCGCCGCCGGCGCCGGTGCGCAAGCGGGCGTATTGTGCCGACGCGGCCGCGACCTGCTCGCGCGTGGGCGCGGTGCGCACCGAGATATAGCCGACCACGCGCCCGTCCTGGCGGATCGGGGCAACGTTTGCCACCACCCAGTAGAAGTCGCCGTTACTGCGCCGGTTCTTGACCAGCCCGGTCCAGGGCTGGCCTGCTTCCAGCGTGCGCCACAGGTCGGCAAAGGCTTCGGGCGGCATGTCGGGATGGCGCACCAGATTGTGCGCCTTGCCCAGCAATTCTTGTTCGCTGAAACCGCTGACGTCGACGAAGCCGGGATTGACGTAGGTGATGCGACCGCGGGTATCGGTTTTCGACACGATCGATTGGCCGGCTGCCATCAGGTACTCATTCCCGGTAACGGGCTGGTTATTGCGCACTCTCACTCCTTTTAATTGCCACCAGGCAAGTTCTTGTGTTGGCGTGATACTAGAGTGGCCGATGGCATAAATTTTTGATCTACATCAAAAAATAATGAATGGTTCGAGAAAAGTCGAACTGTTTGGCTGCTGTGCATCAATACCTTGCATCCGGTATAAACTTGCAAGATGGATAATCTAACGCATTCACTGGTCGGTCTGGCGCTGGGGGAAATCGTCGACCGCGCCCTGCCCGTGTCAAGCGACCCCGCGCGGGCGCGCACCCGACACCGGGTGCTGCTCGTCACCGGCGCGCTGGCCAGCAACTTCCCCGACCTCGACCTGGTGCTGACGCCGCTCTTGGCGGCGCCGCTCGGCTATCTGCTGCACCATCGCGGCCATACCCATACGCTGTTGTACGCCCTGCCCCAGCTGGCGCTGCTGCTTGGCCTGATGTGGCTGCTGTGGCCGGGCGCGCGCGCCCTGCTGCGCGAAGACCGGGTGGCACGCTGGGCCACGCTCGGCGCCGGCGCGCTGGGCATGCTGCTGCACCTGGCGCTCGATGCGCTCAATGTCTACGGGGTGCACCCGTTCTACCCGTTCGACGCGCGCTGGCTGTATGGCGACCTGATCTTCATTATCGAGCCGGTGTTCTGGACCGCGCTCGGCATCCCGCTGGCACTGCTGGCGCCGCGTCCGGCATGGCGCTGGAGCCTGGTCGCGCTGCTGGTCGGCGCGGCGCTGGCCTTCGCCGGGCTGGGCTTCCTGCAGTGGGGCTCGCTGGCCGGTTTGCTGCTGCTGGCGGCGCTGCTGGGCCTTTTGATGCCGCGCAGCGCGCGCGCCGGGCTGGCCACTGCGGTGCTGGCCTGCGTCGGCTTTGTCGTGATCCAGGGCGGCGCCGCGCATCAGGCGCGCGAACAGATCCGCGCCGCGCTGGCGCAGGCCGAGCCGGGCAGCCGGATAATCGACCTGCCATTGTCGGCGTTTCCCGCCAATCCGCTGTGCTGGTCGTTCGCAGCCATCACCCGCGACGATCGCGCGGGCAGCTATGCGGTGCGTCTCGGCGTGCTGAGCCTGGCGCCGGGCGTGACCGGCGTGGCGCAATGTCCGGCGCGTTTCGGCGGCGAACCGGGCGCCGGTCACACGGCGCTGTCGTGGAAATACCGCGAAGGCGCCAGCCTGGCGGGCCTGCAGGCGCTGCGCCGCGAGAACTGTCATTTCGATGCCTGGCTGCGCTTCGCTCGGGTGCCGTCGCTGGTTGACGGCAACGCCACCGATATCCGCTTCGGCCTGCCGGACGCACCGAATTTCTCGACCCTGCCGTATGCGCAGATGGCGGCGCAACCGTGTCCGGCGCCGGTGCCGCAGTGGGGACGGCCGCGCGCCGATTTGCTGGACCAGCAGGTGCACTGAGGCATCGGCCGCAGGTCAACGGTGCGCACAGGGTCAGGCGAAAGCGCGACACTGTGTTCAACAAGCCCCAGGCTTTGCCCACAACAACAAGGAAACACATGACGACCGAACTGACCCTCCTCGGCTGGACCCTGGTGCTGGCCCTGTTCCAGATCTTGCTGGCGTCGACCCTGCGCACGCAAGAAACCGGCGCCGACTACAACGCCGGCCCGCGCGACGGCGCCGCCCCGCCGCCACGACCAGTCACGGCGCGCCTGCAACGGGCCCAGGCCAACCTGTTCGAGACGCTGCCGCTGTTCGCGGCGGCGGTGCTGATCGCCCATGTCAGCGGCAGCGAAGGCGACCTGACGCTATGGGGCTGCTGGCTGTACCTGGTGGCGCGCATCGTCTACGTGCCGCTGTACGCAGCCGGGATCCCGTATGTGCGCTCGCTGGTATGGCTGGCCTCGCTCGCGGGCCTCGTGCTGGTGCTGGTGGCAATTCTGTGGCAATAGCCGCAGATCAATAATTTGGTCCGCCACGTTCGACTTATTCCGCGGCTGTTTGATCGAGGTCAAACGCTCGTCTGACGCGGGCCGAGGCGCGGCGTATAGTGAATCGCCATGCGACCGGTTCATCCGACCGGCACCCATTGCGTCCGAACACACGCGCTGAAAGTGAACCCGTCAATGATCTTCCGCCGTCTTCCAGACACCGACGTCGACACCGGCGCGATCGGCGCCGCGATCCGGCATGCGCGCCGACGCCTGTGCGCACGCCTGGCCACCAGCGCCGACCTTGCCTGCACGCCGGACGAGCGCTTCGTGCAGAGCTTCCCGTCGATCGTGACCGCGGTCGAAGCCGCCTTCCGGCACGAAGAGCTGGCGATGGAGAAGGTCGACGACGCGCTGCTGCACGCGCACCGCGCCGAGAATGCCACCATCCTGGCCGCGCTGCACCGCGCCATGCCGCTGGTCGAAGATGGCGACACGCTCCTGGGCCGGCAACTGCTGGCGGCGCTGAACGATCTGCTGGCGCTGCACCGCCTCAGCACCGACCTGGTGCTGGCGCGTGCGCCGCGCACGCCGGCGCCACGCTTGCGCTCACGCGCGCCGCGCCTGCTGCTGCATCCGCCAACACGGGCGCGTCCGCATTGATACGATATGGTCGTGGCCGGCAAGCTGCCGGCAGACGCGGTAAGATCGGTGCTCCCTACAGGAGACACTTGCCATGACAATGACGTATCCCGACACCCGCCTGCTCATCGCCAACGAATGGATTGACGCTACCGGCGGCAAAACCATCCCGGTCGTCAATCCCGCTACCGGCCAGGTGATTGGCACCGTCGCCCACGCCAGCATCGCCGACCTCGACCGCGCGCTGGCCGCCGCCCAGCAAGGCTTCGAACTCTGGCGCGACATGCCCGCAGTCGAGCGCTGCGCCATCATGCGCCGCGCCGCGTCGCTGCTGCGCGAGCGCGCCGGCGACATCGCCCGCCTGCTGACCCAGGAACAGGGCAAGCCGTTGGCCGAAGCCAAGGGCGAGGTCCTGGCCGGCGCCGAGATCATCGACTGGTTCGCGGCCGAAGGCATGCGCGTCTACGGCCGCATCGTTCCGGCGCGTAATCCAGCCGCCCAGCAGCTGGTACTGAAAGAGCCGGTCGGCCCGGTTGCAGCGTTCACGCCGTGGAACTTCCCGATCAACCAGATCGTCCGCAAACTCGCTGCCGCGCTGGCCACCGGCTGCTCGTTCCTGTGCAAGGCGCCAGAAGAAACCCCGGCTTCGCCTGCCGCGCTGCTGCAGTGCTTCGTCGACGCCGGCCTGCCGCCGGGCGTGTTGGGCCTGGTGTACGGCGACCCGGCCGAGATCTCCAACTACCTGATCCCGCACCCGGTCATCCGCAAGGTCACGTTCACCGGTTCGACGCCGGTAGGCAAACAATTGGCCGCCCTCGCCGGCGCCCACATGAAACGGGTAACGATGGAACTCGGCGGACACGCGCCGGTGATCGTCGCCGAGGACGCCGATGTCGCGCTGGCGGTCAAGGCGGCTGGCGCGGCCAAGTTCCGCAATGCCGGCCAGGTATGCATTTCGCCGACCCGCTTCCTGGTGCATAACGCGATCAAGGCCGATTTTACGCGCGCGATGGTGCAGCACGCCGAAGCCCTCAAGCTGGGCGATGGCCTGCACGACGGCACCACGCTTGGCCCCCTGGCCAACGAGCGCCGCCTGAGCGCGATGGCCAAGGTGGTCGACGATGCGCAGGCCAAGGGCGCCACCCTGGCCACTGGCGGCCAGCGCATCGGCGACACCGGCAATTTCTTCGCCCCGACGATTTTCGCCGATGTGCCGCTCGACGCCAGCATCTTCAACGACGAGCCGTTCGGCCCGATCGCCGGCATCCGCGGATTCGACAAGCTGGAAGAAGCGATTCAAGAGGCGAACCGGCTGCCGTATGGCCTCGCAGGCTACGCCTTCACGCGCTCGATCAAGAACGCCCAGCTCTTGATGAACCGCATGGAAGTGGGCATGCTCTGGATTAACCAGCCAGCCACGCCGAGCGCCGAACTGCCGTTTGGCGGCATCAAGGATTCGGGATACGGCACCGAAGGTGGGCCAGAGGCGCTGGAGTCGTACCTGAATACGAAGGCGGTGTCGATGGTGGGCGTGTAAGCAGCCCCGGTTTGAGCGCCCGCTGAAACTGTGCAGTGGCGCTTTGCCGACGCCGGCGCCCGCACTGCCTAGCTGTCGGCCAGCGCGCGCCGCAGGTCGTCGAGCGTGGCCGGCTTGGTCAGGTGCAGGTCGAACCCGGCCGCCCGTGCACGCGCCACGTCGGTCTGCTGGCCGTAGCCGGTCAGCGCCACCAGCCGCAGCGCGGCGCCCTGGCTTGAGGCCTGGCGGCGGTCTTCGCGCAGCGCGCCCGCCAGCGTGTAGCCATCCATGTCCGGCAGGCCGATGTCGAGAATCGCCACCGCCGCCGGCGCCGCCAGCGCCAGCGTCCTGGCCTCGGCCGCACTGTGCGCAACCCGCACGCTGTGGCCCATATGGCGCAGCAGCTGCGCGGTGGCGCTGGCCGCGTCCTGGTTGTCGTCCACCAGCAAAATCGACTGCCCGGCCGCCTCACGCTGCGCCGCGCCCGCCTCCGACGCGTCGGCGATCGGGTTGCTCATCGACAGCAGCGGCAGCATCACCTCGAAGCGGCTGCCCGCGCCCGGCCCGCCGCTGAAGGCCGCCACGCGCCCGCCATGCAGGGCCACGATCTCGCGCACGATGGCCAACCCCAGCCCCAGGCCGCCGGTATGGCGCGCCAGCGGCTGCGGCGCCTGGTAAAACGGCTCGAACACGCGCGCCAGCAGATCCGGCGCCATGCCGGCGCCGTTGTCGCTGACAACGATGCGCGCCTGGCCGTCCAGCACGTCCAGCAGCACCCGCGTAGCACTGCTGCCGAAGCGCGCCGCATTCGACAGCAGGTTGCCCAGCACCTGTCCCAGGCGGGTTTCGTCGCCGTCGACCCAGACTTCGTGCGGCGCTTGCAGCAGGATCGGCTCCTTGCCGCGCGCCGCCACCGCGTGGCGCGCCGTCTCGGCCAGGTTGAGCGGACGCGGATCGATCGCCAGCTTGCCCGAAGCGATGCGCGAGACGTCCAGCAAATCGTCCACCAGGCGCCGCAAATGCGTGACCTGGCGGCGCATGATGAGGCGCTCGCGCACGCTGCCCGGCTCGTCGCGCAGGTCCATCAGGTCGAGCGAGGTCACGATCGGGCTCAGTGGATTGCGCAGCTCATGGCCGAGCATGGCGAGAAAATCGTCCTTGGCGCGGCCGGCCTGGCGCGCACCGGCCAGCGCCTGTTCGAGCGAGGCCAGCAGACGCTCGCGCTCCTGCTCGTGCATGGCGCGCTGGGCGGCCGCCGTCGCCAGCGACTGGCCCATCTGGCCGATCTCCTTGATGCGCGACGCTTCGATCTCTACGCCCTCGCCGCTGCCCAGGGCCGTGGCGGCGCGCTGCAGGCTGCGGATGCGGCGCACGATGCGGTTCGACAGCAGCGTCGCGGCGCCGATGCACGCGCCCAGCAGCAATACGGTGCCGCCCAGGTACAGCGCGAAGCGCTCGAAGAAGCCGACCCCGAAGCCGACGCTGGGCGCGCCCACCGCCACCACCCAGCCATAGCGCGGCGAAGTGGTGTACGCGGTCACCACGGTGTTGCCTTCGAGCGTGTGGGTCGCGCCCACGCCTTCGGGCCCGCCCGCGCGCATCAGCGCCCCCAGCGAGGGGCTCGGGGCCCCGGCCACGGTGCGTTCCTGGTCGCGCGAGCGCGCCACCATATTGTGCGAAGCATCGAGCACGCCGATCACCGAGTCGGGCGGAATCTTCTGGCGCGCAATCACGTCCAGGAAGCGGTCCGGCTGCAGGGCCGCGCTCAATACCCACGGCTGGCCATCGGGGCCATTCACGGGAATGCGCACCGGCACCGCCGGACGTCCGCGCTGGCCGCGCGCAACGCGTCCGGCGATCGGGCGGCGCTGCTCGCGCGCCAGCGTCAAACTGTCGGGATCGGCGATGCGCGTCGGCGCCGCGCCGTAGGGCGCCATGGTGCGAAAGATCGGTTTGCCGTCGGCATCGGTCAGCACCACGCCCAGCCAGTCGGGCCGCGTCAGGCGCCGCGCGGTATCGTAAAAGGCGGGCATGTCGCCCGCGGCCAGCGCCGGACTCTTGGCGATGCCGCTCAGGGCCGCCACGGTGCCATCGAGTTCGGCGTCGACCGCGCTCGAGAGCGCACGCGCATGGCCGATCATCAGCCGTTCCTGCTCCTGCTCGAGGTAGCGCGCGGCGCCATGGATGGTCCATCCGCCCAGCAGCGCCAGTGGCAGCAGGCCGATCGCGGTCAGCAGGATCAGAAGGTGGCGCAGCGACAGGGTCAGCCCGGCGTGAAGGCGCATACGGATTCAAGAGATGGAAACCGCCATTATACGGTTGCTCCAGGCGGCATCCCTTGCTGAGCGCTGTATCAGCGCCCAATCGACAGCGCCAGGGTTTCCTTCAGCTCTTCCATCACCACATAACTCTTCGACTGGCCGCCGTCGGCCACGTGCAAAATTTCGCCCAGCAGGCGGCGGTATTCGAGCATCTCGGGAATGCGCGCCTTGATCAGGTAATCGAAATCCCCCGACACCAGGTGGCACTCCATGACCTCGGGCAGCGACAGGATCGCGCGCCGGAAACGCTCGAACGCGGCTTCCGACTTGTTGTTCAGGGTGATCTCGACGAACACCAGCACCTGCATCCCGACCGACAGCGGGTTGATGCGCGCGTGGTAGCCCTGGATCACGCCGTCGCGCTCCATGCGTTTGACGCGCTCGATGCAGGGCGTGAGCGAGAGCCCGACCTGTTCGGCCAGGTCCTTCATCACGATCCGCCCGTCGCCCTGCAGGATCGACAGCATGTGCAGATCGATCCGGTCAAGGATGCGGTTCGACGCCTTTTGCACGCGCATGAAAAAATCCTGAAAATCGCCATATTAATAGCAACAATTATGGCTGTACTCACGCTACGATGGCAACCTTTTCTAGTTGCGTCTCATTTTGGGGAAGTTATGCGCGTGATCGTTCTGGGCAGTGGCGTGGTGGGCGTGACCACCGCATATTATCTGGCGCTGGCCGGACACGAAGTAACCGTGATCGACCGCCAGGCCGGTCCCGCGCTCGAGACCAGCTTCGCCAACGCCGGCCAGATCTCGCCCGGCTACGCCTCGCCCTGGGCCGCGCCCGGGGTGCCGTTGAAGGCCGCCAAATGGCTGTTCCAGCGCCACGCGCCGCTGGCGTTCAAGCCTGACGGCTCGCTGTTCCAGCTGCAGTGGATGTGGGCCATGTTCCGCAACTGCGACGCCGATCGCTACGCCGTCAACAAGGAGCGCATGGTGCGCCTGGCCGAATACAGCCGCGACTGCATGCGGGCGCTGCGGCGCGAGACCGGCATCGCCTACGAAGGCCGCCAGCAAGGCACGCTGCAGGTGTTTCGCACCCAGCAGCAGTTCGACGGCGCCGCCAAGGACATCGAGGTGCTGCGCCAGGCCGGCGTCGAGTATGAACTGCTGGGCGCCGGCCAGCTGGCCGGGGCCGAGCCGGCGCTGGGCAACAACCCCAACCTGGTCGGCGGCCTGCGTCTGCCGAACGACGAAACCGGCGACTGCCAGCTGTTCACCACGCGCCTGACCGCGATGGCGCGCGAACTGGGCGTGCGCTTCGAGTTCGACACCACGATCCGCTACCTGAAGGAAGCCGGCAGCGACATCGCCGGCGTCGTCACCGACAAGGGCGAATTCACGGCCGATCAGTATGTGCTGGCCCTGGGCAGCTATTCGCGCCAGCTGCTGCAGCGCTGGTTCCCGCTGCCGGTGTATCCGCTCAAGGGTTACTCGCTGACGGTGCCGATCGACGACGCGGCGCGCGCGCCGGTGTCGACCATCCTCGACGAGACCTACAAGATCGCCGTCACCCGTTTCGACAAGCGCATCCGCGTCGGCGGCATGGCCGAGATCTCGGGCTACAACCTGAAACTCAACCCGCGCCGGCGCGAGACGCTCGAGCTGGTCGTCAACGATTTGTTCCCCGGCGCCGGCGACACCCGCGCGGCCAGCTTCTGGACCGGCCTGCGGCCGATGACGCCGGACAGCACGCCGGTGGTGGGCGCCACGCCGCTGCGCAACCTGTTCCTCAATACCGGCCACGGCACCCTGGGCTGGACCATGGCGGCCGGCTCGGCCAGCGTGATCGCCGACCTGGTCAGCGGCAAGGCGCCGCAGATCCGGGCCGATGACCTGGCGGTGTTCCGCTACGCCGGCACGCCAGGCGCGGCGGCGATGGCCGAGCTGGCGCGCGCCTGATGGCGTCCGCATCGGAGTCCCGCGCCGGCGCCATCCTCACTGTCGACCTGGACGCGGTACGCAGCAACTACCGGCTGCTGCGCCAACTGGGCGGCAACGCCGTCTGCGGCGGTGTGCTCAAGGCCGACGCCTACGGCCTGGGCATGGCGCAGGTGGCGCAGGCGCTGGTGGCCGAAGGCTGCCGCGTGTTCTTCACGGCGCACCTGGATGAAGCGCTTCGCCTGCGCCCGCTGGTGCCGGCCGACGCCACCATCTACGTGCTGCATGGCCCGATGCCGGGTCATGCGGCGGCCTGCGTCGAACACGGCTTGACGCCGGTGCTGAACGACCCGGGCCAGATCGCCGAATGGCGCGCGCTGGCGCGGGGCCTGGGACGCGCGCTGCCGGCCGCGATCCAGGTCGACACCGGCATGTCGCGCATGGGCCTGGCAGCGGCCGACCTGACCCGACTGGCAGGCGACGCCGACTGGCTGGCCGGGATCGACCTGCGCCTGGTGATGAGCCACCTGGCCTGCGCCGACGAGGCGCAGCACCCGTTCAACGAGCGCCAGCGCCTGAACTTCGAGGCCGCGCGCGCGCACTTTCCCGGCATACCGGCCAGCCTGGCCAATTCGTCGGCCGTGTTCCTGGGCGCGGCCTACCACTATGACCTGCTGCGTCCCGGCGTGGCCCTGTACGGCGTCAATCCGCAGCCGGGCACGGCGAATCGCCTGAGGCAAGCCGTGTCGCTGGCGGCGCGCGTGGTGCAACTGCGCACGGTGCAGGAAGGCGACATCGTCGGCTATGGCGGGCGCTATGTCGCGCCCGGTCCGCGCCGCATCGCCACCATCGGCATCGGCTACGCCGACGGCTGGCTGCGCGCGCTCAGCGGGCGCTCGCATGCGTATGTCGATGGCGTGGCGCTGCCGTTGGTCGGCACCGTGTCGATGGACAGCCTCGGCCTGGACGTCAGCGCCCTGCCCGAAGGCCGCCTGGCGCCGGGCAGCACGGTCGAGCTGCTTGGCGCCGAGCAGAGCGTCGACCAGGTCGCGGCGCAGGCCGGGACCATCGGCTACGAAGTGCTGACCCGCCTGGGCAGCCGCTTCGAACGGCGCTACCGCTGGCTCGACAATCCAGCGCTGCCGGCCCACCCGGGGCCTGCTCTCCCAGCGGCGCGATCCGGCGCGTGAGATCGGGCGTCCGGCCGCCGCGCTTGCGCCGGGCCGTCCGTTGTGCGCTGATTGCCGGCTTTATGCTGGCGCAAGCAGGACCGCCGCCAACTGGCCGACCATGACTGTCTAACCAACCCAAAGCCAGCGCGGCCGGTGCCGTTCTGGCATGAACCTGGAGACCGGCATGGCGATCAAATCAACGGGGCGCGCACACGACGGACATCAACAACGCGACGATCGTCGCGCGCCGGAAACTCCACCGCAAAAAGATCCCTGGAGCATCGACGGCTATACTGCGCCGGCACCGGCGCCGCGCGACTGCGCCTGTCCGCCCACTGCCGCACCCGTGCCACAGCGGCCCGAACCGCCCGAGACCAAGCCCAAGGACAATGACTGCTGCCAGCAGATCCTTGACGCGCTGCGATGTATTCCAGGCATCGATGAGCGCTGCCTGCGTCTACGCAAACCCAAGACCTCACCCAAGCTCAAAATCACCAACCTGTGCGGCGTGCTTCCGATCAAGGAGCGCATCGTGCCGATCTTGATGCTGATCCTGCGCCGTCAACGCGCCGGCCATCCGGCGGGCAACCAGTTCGAGGCGGCGATGCAGGCCTTTCTTTCGAATATGGCGCCGGATCAGTTCAGCGCGCTGTGCGCCGCCCTCGACGGCTACGACGCGCTGCCTGCCGCGCGCCGCGACTGCGTATTTGAAACGCGCTTCGATGCATGGCCCGACGACAAACCGCTGGACGCTGCCTTTTTCGCCAAGAACCTGGCCGGTGAATTCGTCGCGCTGGGCCGCTTTTTCCGCCACGGCCCCCAGGCCAATATCTTTCCCGGTTTCGGCGGTCCTCGTCCCTGGGAACAGTCCCTGCCCCTGCCCGGCGAACCCGGCGCCTTCCGCAAGCTCACTGCCCCCTGGCCATGGATCTGCGCCATCAGCCCGATCGGCCACGCCGCGATCGATGAAACTGGCTGGTACAAGAACGAATCTTCCTGCCAGCCGGGCAATCTGCCGCGCAACGCCACCAATATCTATCATACCCATGAGTTCGCTTGGAAATGCCTTCCTCAAGGCAGTGGCCCCTTGAAATGCGACCATGTCGAGCCGACGTCACCGGGCAGTGGCTTCGGCTTCGGCAGCTGCTCCGGCGGCATCGACTACAGTACCTTCGACAAGGGCGTCGGCAAGACGGTATGCCTGGCGATTCCCCAGGTCGACCCGGGCGCCGATGTCGGCTTGCGCGGCCTGAATTTCCTGACCAAAAACGCCCAGGTCCGGTTTCGCAAGATCGACCAGCCGCCGTTTCGCGATATCCCGCCCCAGCCGCTGAGCGACTGGCAACCCGACCAGACCACGCCGCCCGGCGTGGCCACCTGCAGCGTGCGCGATTTCGCCTATTTCACGATGCCCGCTACGGTCAGGGACGGCCCCAACGACATCCCGGTACCGCCGGGCCGCTATGCGATCCAGCTTGCCGTCCACAACGACTTGAACATTCCCGTGGTGCCGGGCGAATCACCGCCCGCTGAATTTCTCAGCAATGAAATCCTGATCGACCTTCAGCCAAGCCCCAACCAGCGCTACCAGATCCTGATCGATGAGGCCGGTTGCGACGAGGAAACCGATGGCCTCGGCTCGGACGAGCCGTGGTTTCGCGCCATCACCGGGACCCTGGCCCCGGTCATGGCCGACACGGCGCTGCAGTTCCCGGTCCTGGGACGGGTCGAGATTTTCAGCGCCGATGACGTCGACAGCGGCGAATCGATTAACTTCCCTCCCGCCAGCCTGTTCAACGACGCGCTCGGGCGCAAGTTCCTCGCCATTGGCATCATCGGCCTGGAAGTCGACAGCGAAAGCGCGGCGCGCCAGCAGATCGACAAGTTCTTCGATGCCTTCCTTGACTACTTCAACCAGGGCCTGGTGCAGATCGGCCTGGCGACAGCGATCGGCGGCGGCGGCGGCGGAGCGCTGCTGGCTGCAGCCTTCAAGGTCGGCTCGGTGTCGGCCTCGCTGTGGATTGGCGGGGCGGTCGCCGCCGCCATTGTCGCCGGCGCTTTCCTGTACGCGGGCTGGGCCCCGGCCGACCCGATCGCCATCGACAGCATGACCTTGACGGGGCGCGAGCTGTTCGACATGACCGACATCAACCCCGGTCACGTGCCGCAGCCAAGCTGGAACCGGGTCCATCAGCTCCGCATGAGCAGCGAATCGCTGGGCAAGCAACTGGCCGTTGGCGGGCAGGCGGCCATCTATTCGGAGCAGCGCCGCTATGTCAGCACCTGGGAGAGCAGCCGCTACCGCTTGACGTACCGCTTCAAGCGCATCTGACCAGCAACCTGCGCCGGCAGGTAGGAGCAAGCCCGCACTGCCAGCGATGGCAGAATCGACGCTCACCTGCCGGGATCTGAAGCAAGGCCTTGCAGAGAGCAGCGTCAGAACAGTTCACCGTTGACCGGCGCCGCTGTCCGGGTCTTGCGCGCCACAGTCTCCTTCGGCGCCGGCCAATCCTTCATTTCTTCTGCCGGATAATGGCGCAGGAAACGGTGCGCCACATCCAGCTCGGTGCACGCCAGCCAATCCCCCACTTCATCCTGCGGCAACAGCACCAGCGAACGCTTCTCGTCGCCCGGCCGGTGCATGCGCCGCATCAGCGGATGGGTGTCGGCGTTGATCGTGATCTGGGTGAACGACGTCGAGATCGCGCCATCGGCTTCTTGCCACTCGCGCCACAACCCGGCCACCCAGAACAGGCTGTCGTCACGCATGCCGATCGCATGGCGCTCGGCGCGCCCGCTCTCGTAGCACGGCTCATAAAAATGCAGCATCGGCACCGCGCACAGCTGCAGGCGGCGCCAGGCGGGTGCGAACGAGCGTCGCTCACCGAGTGACTCGGCGCGCGCATTCATGGTGTCGAACGGCTTCACGCCAGGCGCAATATGGCGCCGCGGCACCATGCCGTAGCTCGCCAGCGCCGCTTCAGGCGTCAGGCCCGGGGCGGCGCGCAGGATCGGCGCGGCATAGTCTTTCCAGGTTTCCTGCGGCCAGTGCCAGTCGCGCGGCAGCTCGCTGAAGGCGCCGATGCGGCCGTTGAACTGCTCGGGGGTGGGAGGACAATAGTTGACGCACATGGCAGATCCCGGATCGGAAATGTGGCCAGCTTAAAGCAAACCGCGGCGGCGCGTAGCAACAAGCAGACGCCATGCTCGAGCGCCCTGCGTGCGCCCCCCGCCGCGATGATGCCGCGCTTATGCCGCGATGATCCCGCGATTACGCCGCGATCTGCGGCGCCCCCAGCTGCTCGCGCAGCGACGCCAGGAAGCGATCCTTGTCGAGCAAGGTGAGTACGTCTTGCTGGCCGTCGATGCCCGGCACCTCGAGCACTTCGGCGCTGTCGCGCCGCATGTCCGACGGTCCGTTCACCCGCAGCAGCTGGGGCGATGGCCGGCGCTGGCTGTCGGGCAGCGACAGGATGGTGTCGACCCGGTCGACGATCAGGCCGAAGCGTTCGCCCTCGTGCTCGAGCACCAGGATGCGGCAGCCGCTCTTGTCCTCGAGCGCGGCCATGCCGTACAGGCGGCGCAGGTCGATCACGCACACCATCTGCTGGCGCACCTGCATCATGCCGTGCACGCAGTCGGGCAGGCCCGGCGGGCGCGTCACGGAGCCGGCGAAATCGACGATCTCGCGCACCTGGCCGATGTCGGCCGCCCAGCCGGTCTCGAGCGAGAACGCCAGGTAGACGCGGCGTCCGGTGGCGCGTTTCGCGGCGGCGCAGGCGGCGCTCGCTTCCTGGGCGTACAGGCGGCGGTGGCCGGCGCAGATCTCACCGATCTCGGCGTCCGAGAACAGGCCGTCATGGTCAAGGAACAGGATCTCGCCCAACGCCGCATTCGGCAGGCAGCCGCGGTACATGGCGGCGCGCGCGGTGCCCAGCAGCGGGATCGGCAGGATGTCGGTGTCGAAGTACGGGCGGATGTCGTCGACCGCGTCGACCAGCAGGCCCAGTTGCTCGCCATGGACCCGCACCACCAGGATGCGGCGCGCATCGTCGTCCTGGACGCCGGGGGCGCACTGCAGCAGCGCGCCGAAGTCGACCACGCCGACCGGCGCGCCGCGCAGATTGATCCAGCCCTTGCACAGGCGGCCGAGCATGACCGACGGCAGCAGCTCGGGCACGCGCATGATTTCCTGGATCGCTTCCATCGCCAGCGCGAAGCGCACGCCGCCGACGGTAAACGAGATGCACTTGCGGCCCTGCGCCTGGCGCAGGAAGCGCATGCGCCAGGCGTCGCGGGCCACGCTGGCATGCGCCCGCACCTGCGGCACGTTGTCGATTTTCACCAAGGCTGCGGCGTCGAGCATCTGCACGATGCGCGCGCCGTCGTTGAGGGTGATGGCGCCGGCCACCACGCCGCCCTCGTGCTGCGTGTCCTGTCGGTCGTACTGCAGGCTGGCGCGCTGCTCCGGGCGCACGCGCAGCACTTCGCCGGTGGCGTCGAACAGTAAACCGACCTGGATGTCTTGATGGTCGACGATCGCCACCCGCTGGGCGGCGTGGGCGCTGGCGGCGCCGGGGTCGAAGATGCGGCCCAGATTGAGCAGCGGGATGGCCGCGCCGCGCAGCGTGAAGATGCCTTCCAGGCAGCATGGCGAGAGCGGGAGCGGCGTCACGCGTTCGGGCATCGCCACCACTTCGCGCACGGCGTCGGCCGGCAGCGCGAACTCCTGGCCGTCGAGGAAGAAGGTGCCGACCACTTCCATGCCGGCCGCGTCGCGCAGCACGCGCGCCGCGGCCAGCTGGCCGGCTTCGCGTTCGGCCAGCGCCGCCACCACCTCGGGGCGCGTCACCATGCGCTCGTCGCCGGCGCCGGACAAGGAAAACTGGGCGCTCATGCGAACGCCTCCTGGCGCACCACGCGCTGCGGCTGCGCCGGCTTGTGGTACGGATACGGCGCCGTCTGGCGCGGCGCTTCGCTTTCGCACACGATGCGCACCACGCTGAAGCTCTGGCGTTCGCAGTCGATCGACAGGCGCCGGCCATGCGCGCCGCCCACGTCCTGGAACATCACCTGCAGGCCGCGCTCGAGCAGCTGCACCCGCGCCGCCTCGATATTGCGGGTGCCGACGGTGCCGTCGGCCGCGCGCAGATTGAGCATGCGCGCGCCGCCGGCGACGATCACGTCGACTTCGCCGTACTGCTCGCGCCGCACGCCCAGGCGCGCCAGCAGCGTCGGAATCGCGGCGCTGACATAGCGCGCCGACGATTCACCGGTCTCGACACCCTCGGGCAGGAAGCAGTGCGCCAGGCCGCAGCGGCGCTCGCGGCGCCAGATCATGCCGATCCCGACGCACGAACCGAGCAGCGCCGTCAAGACCCCCTCGCCGTGGCTGATTTCCATCTGGCCGGACAGCACATACGACATCTGGTTCAGGCTCTGCATCTTCATTATTTTTCTCCGCCAATGCGATAAACGTGGGGCTGCTCGAACGCGAACGCGGTCTGCAGACGGGTGATCGATTCCTGCTCGCCCAGCACCAGGCGCGCGTCCGGGCGCATCGCGCCGCGCGCGCCGGCCAGCACCCGTTCCTGGTTTTCGCCATCGAAATAGATCAGGACATTGCGCAGCATGACCAGGTCGAACCAGCCGGCGCGCGGTGGGCGCAGCAGCAGGTTGTGTTCAGCGAACGTGACATGCGCGGTGACGTCCGGCGCCATGGCGAAGCCGCCGGCCACCGGGCGCAGGTACTTGCGAAACAGCGCCGGGAAATCGGCTTCGAAACGCTCCACGCTGCGGCCCCGGTACAGCGCCGCGCGCGCGCTCGCCAGGGCGTCGCTCGAGATGTCGGTGGCGTGGATCTCGAAGCGCATGCCCGGGTGACGGGCGGCGAATTCGAGGCACGTCATGGCCACCGAATACGATTCTTCGCCCGTTGCGGCAGCGGCCGACCAGACGCGCAGCGGCCCGGTCTGGCCACGCGCGACCCAGGCCGGCAGGAACACGTTCTCGAGCCAGCGCCACACGGCCGGGGTGCGGAAGAACGCGGTGTCGTTGGTGGTCACCGAATTGATGAACGATGCGACTTCGACGCGGTCATGCGCCAGGCGCTCGATGTAGGCGCGGTACGAGGTCAAGCCCAGTGCGCGCAGGCGCGGCAGCAGGCGGCCCTGCAGCAGCACGCGCTTGTGTTCATTCATGGCGATGCCGGTGTGCTTGCGCACCAGGCCGATGATGGTCGACAGGTTGTCGTCGCACAGTTCCATGGTCGTCTCCTGGCCGCCTTTAAACGACGAAGCGGGCCACGGTGCTGCTCAGGTGCCCGGCGTGTTCGTTCAGGCCTTCGGTCGAGCGGGCGATGCTGTCGCACGAGCCGGCCGAGCGCTCGGTTTCCTGGGCGATGTACGAAATCGCGGCCGCCACTTCCTTGGCCGTGAGCGACTGTTCGTTGGCGCTGGCCGAGATATCGGCGATCGCCAGCGAGGTCTTGGCGACGCCGCCGGTGATGCGGTCGAATGCTTCGCTGGCCTGGCGCGAGATCTCGCTGCCCTGCGCCACGCGGCGTACCGACTCGTTGATCAGCTTCGAGATTTCTTTGGTCGCCTGCGACGAGCGCTCGGCCAGCTTGCGCACTTCGTCGGCCACCACCGAGAAGCCGAGGCCGTGTTCACCGGCGCGCGCGGCTTCGATGGCGGCATTGAAGGCCAGCATATTGGTCTGGCCGGCGATCTCGCCGATGACCTTGACGATCTCGCCGATGTCTTCCGACGACTGGTTGATCGCGGCCATCGCCTCGATCGAACGGGCGATCGCCTTGGCGCCGATCTCCGCTTCGTTGCGCGTGGCCTGGGCCAGGCCGTTGGCGTCCTGCGTGCTGCGCGCGATGGTGCTGATCGAGGCGGTCAGGCCGTCGACCGAGGCGTTCATCTGTTCGACCGTGGCGCCGAGCGCCTGGGCACTGGCGGCAACCGTGTTCGAACGCTCGGCGATGGCGCGCGACGAGTCGTTCAGTTTGCCCGCGGCCGAGACAGCGTCGCCGATCACGGTGCGCAGGTCGCCGATCATCTTCATGACGCCGCGCGCCAGCTGGTCGAGCGGCTCGTCGCCCGACGTGTCGACGCTGCCGGTCAGGTCGCCGCGCGCGGCGCGCGCCACCTGCTCGAGCAGGCAGTCGACCTTGCGCCGCTCGGCGTCGGTGCGCGCCACGATGGCTTCTTCGAGCGTGACCTGGTCGGTGATGTCGGTGGCGAACTTGACCACCTTGAACGGCTTGCCGTCGGCGTCGAAGATCGGGTTGTAGGTGGCCTGGATCCAGACGGTCTTGCCGTTGTTGCCATGGCGCTTGTAACGCCCGGCGTCGAATTCACCACGGTTGAGCTTGCCCCAGAAGCGGCGATAGGCGGCGCTGGCGGCGTATTCGTCGTCGCAGAACACGCGGTGGTGTTCGCCGCGCACGTCTTCCAGCGCGTAGTCGAGCAGGTCGAGGAAATTGGCATTGGCGTCGAGCAGCATGCCGTTCATGTCGAATTCGACCACCGCCTGGGCCTTGCCTATCGCGGCCACCAGGCCATTGGTCTCGGCGGCGCGCAGTTTTTCGGCAGTGATGTCGGTGGCAAACTTGATCACCTTGCACACGCGGCCGGTTTCATCGCGCACCGGGTTGTACGAAGCGTTGATCCAGAACTCGCGGCCGCCCTTGGCCAGGCGCTTGTATTCGGCGCGCTCGGCCTTGCCTGCGGACAGCTCTTGCCAGAAACGGGCATACGCCGGCGAATCGATCAGTGCGCGGTCGCAGAACATCGAATGGTGGCGACCGGAGAGCTCGTCATCGGTATAGCCGGTGACCGACAGGAAGATGTCGTTGGCGCGCAGGATGTTGCCGTTCAAATCAAATTCGATGATCGCTTGCGCGCTGTCGAGCGCGGCGTAGATGGCGCGCAGGTCTTGCAGGTCGCTGCCCGATTCCAGATAGATGGTTTCCATAGGTCCGATGTGAGTGGGTTGCGGCGCCACGTCGCGGAGCCGGGATCAAGTATGGTCACCATGATGCCGCAAAACCGGCAAACAGTAAATCCGGTAAAGTCGAAAGGCATGAGCTAAACTCATATCGTTGTCGCTCAACAACAATGACGAACTGACAGCTGTCAATCTCGCTAGCCCGATCGACAGTTGCTGAAAAAGCAGCAAGTTGCTTTTTCGCTGATGTTTCCTCACAACACCTAAAACGATAAAACTGAAATATTTATCTTGAGAAACTCAGCAAACTCGATAAAATACGCGTCATCGACAATCCAGCAAATACGAAACCACCATGATGACCCCACCGACCCACCGCTCACACGAAAGGCATGCCATGTTCGCCCGTGTCCTGAATGTTCTGATGTTCTTCTTCGTCGTGCTGGCCGGCACCCGTGCCTTTGCCGCCGACGCCAACCAGCCGGTCGACGTACGCCTGCAGGCGTACCAGGTGCTGGCCGCCAACAAGGATGGCGCCGAAAAGCTGGTTCCGGCCAGCGTCGCCAACCCGGGCGACACCATCGAGTACCAGGTGACTTACCAGAACAATGGCAAGCTGCCGGCGAAAGCGATCGCCGCCACCCTGCCGGTGCCCGAAGGCACGATGGCCTACCTCGACGGCAGCGCCGCGCCGAAAGCGGTCCTGGCCAGCCTCGACGGCAAGCAGTTTTCCCCGATTCCCCTGACGCGCGAAGTCACGCGCGCCGGCAAGCGCGTCATCGAGACGGTTCCGCCTGCCGAATACCGGTTCCTGCGCTGGGAACTGGGCGACCTTGCCCCCGGCAAGGCCGCGACCGTGACCTCGCGCATGCGCGTGGCCGGCGCCCGCTCCTGACGTTCTGTCAGTAGCGGCCCTCGTTTCGCCGCTTTCTGTTTTTTTGCTACGCGCTCGGTCGCGGGCCCCGTTACGCCCGTCGCCAGCGTCCAACCCCCACGTTGTTAACAATTAACCACTGCCTTTTCGAAGGAGCTCTACCATGAAGACTCGCCTGACCCTCGTCGCCACCGCCGCCATCCTGGCAGCTGCCGCCAACGGCGCGCACGCCGCCACCGCCGCCGGCACCCAGATCACCAACCAGGCCAGCGCCACCTACACGGACACGACCGGCACAAAGACCGTCCAGTCGAACACCGTCGTCACCACCGTGCAGCTGGTCGCCAGCCTGACCCTGTCGGCCGGCACCAGCAAGAACGGCGCCGCCAGCTCCCAGGTGGTGTATTCGCACACCATCACCAATACCGGTAACGGAGCCGATACCTTCACCCTGTCGCAGACCAACGCCGGCGTGTTCTCGATGGCCAATGTGGTGTTCTACGCCGACGCCAACGGCGACGGCGTGGCCGACGACGCCAATGCAATCAGCGTGACCCCGAGCGTGGCCGCCGGCGCCAGCTTCAAGTTCGTCGCCGTCGCCACCTTGCCGGCCGGCGCCGCCACCGGCGCCACCAACGCCGTGACCGTCAAGGCCACCAGCGTTACCACCAATACCGTGGCCGCCACCGCGGTCGACACCACCACCGTCTCGGCCGGCGCCTCGATGGACATCACCGCCAACGCCTTCGGCCCGACCGCACTCGGCAACGGCCCTGGCGCGGAAGCCGCGGCGCTGGAAACCAAGACCACCACCGCCGGCGCCATGGCCCGCTTCACCCTGTACCTGAACAACAACGGCGGCAGCAGCGACACCTTCAACCTGCAGGCCAGCACCGACGGCAGCTTCGGCGCCCAGACCCTGCCCGACGGCTGGAGCGTGGTGTTCAAGGACGCCAACAACCAGGTCATCACCGCCGCCACCGTGGCTGCCGGCGCGCACCCGGTCGTGTACGCCGAAGTCACCCCGGCCGCCGGCGCCGTGGTCGGCACCACCGACATCTACTTCCGCGCCATTTCGCCGACCTCGGGCGCGAACGACCGCATCCACGAAGCCATCACGATCGTGGCCGCCAACTCGCTGCTGGAGCTGGTCAAGGAACAGGCGCTGGACGCCGACTGCAACGGCGCCATCGAGGGCAGCTGGACCAGGGATCCGATCACGGTCGGCGCCGTGCCGGGCGCGTGCCTGCGCTACCGCATCACCGCCACCAACAAGGGCGCAACCCAGATCACGTCGGTGGTGATGAGCGACAACATCCCGGCCAACACCACCTATAACGATGCCAGCGCTGCGAATACCCTGCTGGGCAGCATTCTGGCGCCACTGGCCGGTGCCATCGGTTCGGTCAATGCCAACGTCGGCGCGCTCAACCCGGGCCAGTCGAACGCGATCCAGTTCGGCGTGAAGATCAATCCGTAACTGCGTCAAGCCGTAACAGCCCGCAGCAACCCACGCCGCGCCCTGCCCAGCAGGTGCGCGGCCCCGAATACCTTTTCAAGACTCCCGCGCCATGACCTCCTTCAACCGAATCGTCATCCAACTCTGCCTCGGCCTGATCGCCCTGTTCTCCGTCGGCGCGGGAGCCGCCATCGTCAACCAGGCCAGCGCCAGCTTCACCAATCCGGCCGGCGCCAACGTCAGCCTGCAATCGAACACCGTGCGCGCGCTGCAGAACGACACCATCACCTACTTCACCTCGGCCTCATTCTCACGGGTGGCGCGCGCCACCGGCACCAGCGGCGCGCTGTATGTGCAGATCGAAGCCGCCGACTGCGACGCCGATCACAACAGCGCGGAAACCATCGGCGTGACCATCACCTCGAGAATGACCGGCGACAGCGAGTTGTACTGGGCCAAGGAAACCGGCATCGACACCGGCACCTTCCGCATCAGCGCCAACGCCGCAGACCGGCGTGCGGTGCAGGCCGCCGCGCAGGCCGCGCTGGCAGCGAATGCAACAACCCCTGAAGACGACGTCGATAGCGGCGTGCGTACCGTGCGCAGCGGCGCCGTCGCCACTGCGGCCGCCAGCACCGATGTCAGCGACGACGACAAGATCGAAGTGCTGCCGAACGACACCCTGACCGCCGCCATCAATGGCTGCGGCAGCGGCCCGATCTCGACCACGATCCTGGTCGACCCGATCGGTATCGTGTTCGACAGCCGCACCAACGCGCCGATTCCAGGCGCCACCGTGAGCCTGATCGACGTCACCGGCGCCGGCAACGGCGGCAATCCGGGCGGCGCGGCGATCGTGTTCGACGTCGACGGCGTGACCCCGATGCCAAGCACCGTCATCACCGACGGCGGCGGCATGTACCACTTCCCGCTGGTCGGCCCAAGCCTGTACCGCCTGCAGGTGATCCCGACAAGCAACTACGGCTTCCCATCGAAGTTCGAAGCCGGCAAGCTGCCGGCGGGCCGTGAAATCAACCTGTACGGCTCGTACGGCGGCAACTTCACCGTCAGCGCCGCGCTTGGCGTGGTGACCATCGACGTGCCGGTTGATTCGATCCCGGGCACCCTGTACCTGGAAAAGAACGCCTCGCGCGCCCAGGTCGAAGTCGGTGACGTGCTCGACTACACCATCCGCGTCCACAACACCGCCGAGCAGGAACTGGTCGGGGTGCTGGTCGACGACACGTTGCCGGCCGGCTTCAGCCTGGTGCCGGGTTCGCTGCGCCTGGACGGCGCGCCGCTGGCCGACCTCGACAACCGCGGCCCGGCGCTGCGGATCCCGGTCGGCCGCGTCGAAGCCGCCTCGCAGCGCGTGCTGCGCTACCGCGTCCGTATCGGCGCCGGCGCACTGCAGGGCGATGGCGTCAACCGCGCCCAGGCCAGCAGCGCCGCGCCGCTGGTGTTCACCAGCCCGGTCGCCGCCGCCAAGGTCAAGGTGTCGGCCGGCGTGTTCAGCGAAAAGGGTTACATCATCGGCGCCATCTTTGCCGACTGCAACGCCAATGGCCTGCGCGACAAGGGCGAACCGGGCGTGCCGAACGTGCGCGTCTGGCTCGAAGACGGCAGCTTCTCGCAGACCGATGCCGACGGCCGCTACAGCTTCAGCGACGTCGCCCCACGCACCCACGTGGCCAAGGTCGACCCGAATACCCTGCCCGCCGGTAGCCGCCTGGCGATCCTGTCGAACCGCAATGCGGGCGACGCCGGCAGCCGCTTTGTCGACCTCAAGGACGGCGAACTGGCGCGCGCCGATTTCGCCATCGACGGCTGCAGCGACACCCTCAAGGACACCATCGCCGCCCGCGCCGCCACCCTGCGCGCCGCCGCCAAGGCTGCCGCCGACTTCGGCGTGGCCAAGGAAGCGCCGCAGGCCGCCGCCAAGGCCGACCTGAGCACCCTGGACAACCAGCTCGGCTTCGTCGACCTGGTCGACGGTGCGCTGCTGCGCTCGACCCAGGCCACCGTGCGCGTCAAGGGCACCGCCGACTCGAGCGTGACCCTGAGCGTGAATGGCCAGCCGGTGCCGGAAAGCCAGATTGGCGAGCGCACCACCGTGGCCGAGCGCCAGCTCGAAGTGCGCGACTACGTCGGCGTCACCCTGCGTCCCGGCCGCAACGTGCTCGAAGCGCGCCAGCACGACGCGTTCGGCAATGCCCGCGGCAGCGTGCGCATCGACGTCATCGCGCCGGGCGCCCTGGCGCGCCTGCACATCGCCCCGCAAACCGAAACCGCGCCGGCCGACGGCCAGCGCCTGGTGATGGTGCGCGTGCGTCTGGAAGACGCGGTCGGCGTCGCCGTGGCCGAGCGTACCGCCGTGACCCTGGACGCCACCGCCGGCGCCTGGGAGCAGGCCGACCTCGATCCACGCGAACCTGGCCAGCAGGTGTTCGTCGAAGGCGGCAGCCTTGACATCGGCCTGCGCGCTCCGGCCCAGGCCGGCGAAGCGCGCCTGGTCGCCGCCAGCGGCGAGCTGCGCGCCGAAAGCGTGCTGCGCTTCGTGCCCGACCTGCGTCCGCTGGTCGCCGCCGGTGTGCTCGAAGGCGCCGTCAGCCTGAACCGTTCGCGCGGCAACAGCGCCAATCCACGCCGCGACTTCGACGGCTTCGAAGACCGTCTGCGTCAAATGGCCCAGAGCGACGACAAGCAAGGCCTGGCAGCGGGCGCGCGCGCCGCCATGTTTGCCAAGGGGCAGGTCGGCGACAACACCCTGCTGACCATGTCGTACGACTCGGACAAGGACACCCAACCGAAGCTGTTCCGCGACATCGACCCGCTGGCCTACTACCCGACCTACGGCGACGAATCGCGCCGCGGTTTCGATGCCCAGTCGACCAGCCGCCTGTTCGTGCGCGCCGAGCGCGAGCGCTCGTGGATCATGTACGGCGACTTCGTGCCGCCAAGCGCCACCGCCGCCCGCAACCTGGGCGCCTACACCCGCAACCTGACCGGCCTGCGCCAGCACGCCGAAGTCGGCGGCCTGATGGTCGAGTCTTTCCTCAGCTACGACAGCACCCGCCAGATGGTCGAAGAAATCGCCGCCAACGGCACCTCGGGCCCGTTCCTCACCGGCGGCGGCGTGATGGTCATCAACAGCGAGCGCGTCGAGATCGTCGTGCGCGACCGCAACCAGAGCGGCCTGATCCTGTCGCGGCGCGCCCTGGCGCGCTACAGCGACTACGACATCGAGCCGCTCACCGGCCGCATCCTGCTGCGCGCCCCGGTCGCCAGCCTGGACCCTGACCTGAACCCGGTCAGCCTGCGCATCAGCTACGAAGTCGACCAGGGCAGCCCGCGCTTCTGGGTCGGCGGCGCGGCTGCGCAGTACAAGATCAACGACGCCATCGAAGTCGGCGCCGCCATCGTGGCCGACCGCAACCCGGCCTCGCTGACGCGCCTGGCCAGCGTCAACGCCACCATCAAGCCGGACGCCAGCACCACCGTGATCGTGGAAGCGGCGCAGATGGAAAAGCTCGAAAAAGAAGGCAACGCGGCCCGCATCGACGCTACCCGCAACGATGGCGCGCTTGAAAGCCACCTGTTCCTGGGCCGCGCCGACGCCGACTTCGACAACCAGTCGAGCTCGCTGCCACGGGGCCGCACCGAAGGCGGCGCCCGCGTGCGCTACCGCTTCAATGAGCGCACCAGCGCCGGCATGGAAGCGCTGCACACGGCCGACCTCGCCACCGACGCCAAGCGCGACGGCGTGCAAGTGTTTGGCGGCTACACCTTCGCCAACGGCATCCAGGCCGAAGCCGGTGTGCGCCGTTCGCACGAAGCAGCCGGCCAGAACGTGGTGCTGGCCCAGCCCGACCTGACCAGCGTGCGCGGCAAGCTGTCGATGCAGATCCCGGGCCTGCCGCAGGCCGGCGCCTTCCTCGAAGCCGAACAGGACATCAAGGACAGCGGCCGCCGCATGCTGGCCCTGGGCGGCGACTACCGCTTCGCCGGCGGCAGCCGCGTATATGGCCGCCATGAACTGATCAGCAGCCTGGGTTCGACCTATGCCCTGAACCAGGGCCAGGAGCGCCAGGCCACCGTGATCGGCGTCGACACCGACTACATGCAGGACGGCCGCGTGTTCTCCGAATACCGCGCCGGCGGCACCTCCCCGGCGGGCGCCATCAGCGGCGAGCGCCAGGCCGAAGCCGCGCTTGGCCTGCGCAACCTGTGGACCATCGCCGAAGGCGTGCGCGCCAACACCAGCTTCGAGCGCGTCAAAGTGTTGTCGGGTAATGCCTCGAATGAATCGATCGCCGTCACCGGCGCCATCGAAGTCAACCGTCATCCGCGCTGGAGCGGCAACGCCCGCCTCGAGCTGCGCCACGGCGAAGACAGCGACGGCTTGCTCAGCACCCTGGGCCTGGCCTACAAGATCGACGAGAGCTGGACCTTCCTGGGCAAGAACACCCTGGCCGCCAACCGCTCGAACGCCGCCAGGACCATGCGCGTGACCGAAGTGCTGCAAAGCGGCGTCGCCTACCGCGCGCTGGAGTCGATCGGCGTCAACGGCCTGGCCAAGTATGAATACAAGCTCGAGCGCGACGACGGCATCGCCGACCTCAAGCGCGGCGTGCACGCGGTGTCGGTGAATGCCAACTGGCAGATCCGCCGCGACACCGTGCTCAGCGCACGCTACGCCGCCAAGCTGGCGACCGACCGTTCGGGCGGCCTGTCGAGCCGCACGGTCAGCCACCTGGTGGCCGCCCGCGCCACCTACGAGATCAATGCCGATTGGGACATCGGCGCCACCGCCCAGGCGCTGTTCGACCGCGACACGCGCGGCCGCCAGTACGCCGCCGGCGTCGAGGCGGGCTACCAGCTGCAAAAGAATATGTGGGTCTCGGCCGGCTACAACCTGCTCGGCTTCAAGGAACGCGACCTGGCCGGCGCCGACGCCACCGCCAAGGGCCTGTTCGCCCGCCTGCGCATGAAGTTCGACGAAAACACGCTGCAGGGCCTGCTGTCCGGCGATGCGCTCAAATAATCTGAGAAACACAGGATTCGACATGAAACATCATCTCCCTTCCCTGGTCTGGCTGAACCACCTCTTGATCAGCTGCATGCTGCTGGCCGCCGGCCTGTTCAGCGCACTGCCGGCCAGCGCCGCCTGCACCACGACCGGCGCCTGCATCACCGCCGGCCCGCGCCTGGCTAGCGTCGACACGGGCAAGAGCGCCCTGCTCGGCCCGCTGTTGGGCGGCATGCTTGGCAGCGGTGTGTCATTGAACGCGGTCGACTGGAACGCGCTCGCCGGCGGCGACCTGAACCTGCTCAACACCCTGAAAGTGCTGCAGACCCAGCTCAACCTGTCGAGCCCGGCGCAGGCGCTGGGCGCCAACCTGACCCTGGCCCAGATCGCCACCGCCCTGGCGGCCGAGGCGCAGGCCGAAGCCAAGCCGCAGCTGGCCGGCGCCCTGTCGGGCCTGGCCTCGCAGCTGAACGGCGTCGGCGCCACCGTGCGCCTGGGCGACTTGCTGCAGTTGAGCACCGACACGGGCAGCCTGGGCACCACGACCGTGAACGCGCTCGATATGTTCACCGGCCTGGTGCAGCTGTACAACCGCCGCAACGTCCTGACCACGCCGACCCCGATCGGGATTTCGGGCGGCCTGCTCGGTTCGCTCGGCATCGTCAACAGCCTGCAACTGTATGCCCAGGCGATCGAGCCGCCGGTGTACGTCTGCGGCCCGTCCGGTTCGCGCTTCTATTCGGCTGCAATTCGGCTCAAGCTCAAACTCGACCTGGTGACGCTGGCGCCGGTCACCGACACCCTGGTCGGGCTTGGCCTGCTGCGCAGCGCTTCGCTTGCGATCGGCAAGCTCGACGTGTATGTCGATGTCGCGCGCGGCGAAGGCAGCCTGACGGCGGTGGACGCCGCCGCCAAGGCCGTCACCTTGCAGGTGGCGCCGGGCGTGGCCGACATCTATATCGGCAGCATCGACGACAGCGTGTTCTTCAACCGCTCGCGCTCGATCCAGAATTCCGATGTCGATTTCGGCACGATCGGCGGCCTGCAGGCCACGCTGGCGCTGGGCCTGGCCTCGGTCGATGTGCCGATCCGGGTCAAGAGCATCGTGCGCGGCCAGGCGCCGCTCTCGACCAGCGTGACGATG
>Ga0308160_10001685_pt1 | contig 29571 bp, 22 predicted proteins | sample PhyFR1_FD_201036 | JGI IMG/M metagenome (GOLD analysis project Ga0308160, IMG submission 201036) | Phyllosphere microbial communities from UC Gill Tract Community Farm, Albany, California, United States - DLSLF.R1 | ecosystem: Host-associated > Plants > Phyllosphere > Unclassified | place: USA... | reverse complement strand
TATCGACTGTTAATTGTTAAAGAACTTATTCGGTACTTCATCTTGCTGCGCTTGCGAATCGTTTTGTTCGTCAGCAGCAGAGGGACAGAATCATAAAGTGTTTCGTGATACTCGTCAACCTCTTTTTTGCTACACCGCAGAACCTGCGGATCTCGTTAGCACTTCAACTACTTGATTTCGTTGTCGTTTTCGCGAGGGACCGAACTATAACAAACGGATCCGTACTGCGCAAGTCCTCACGACGCGTTCGCGAATTCGGCCTTCGCCGCCAGGAAGCGGCGCAGTGCCGTGTCAGGATCAAGGCCGGACATCAGCATGTTGACGATTTCTTTCTTGTCTTCGCTCGTCACCTTGGCGCAGGCTTCGCGATGCGAACAGAAATAGGCGTACCAGGCCACTTCCGCCGGCCGTTCCTTGCGTGGCTTCAGGTTACGCGGCAGTGCCGCCCTGGCCTGGGCAGCATAGGCATCGAGCTGCGCCAATGCGGCGGACCAGTCCGCGCCAGAGATCGACGACCTCTCGGCAACGGACTCCGTGCCCGACGCTTCTTTTACCACTAGGCAGCTCAGGTCGGGAAACCCGCCAGCCACACAAAACGCAGAGACAAAGCCCAGCTTGGGCCTGATCCCGACCGGCACTGCGCGCCCCAGCACTGCGTCGTGCGGATACATGATGCGGCCGCGTTCGAGCACATCCGCATACGAGATCGGCACCGGCCCGTTCGCCTTCACGTGCTGTACCAGGGCCTCGACTAGCCGCGCACCTACATCGATATCGGTGATCGTCCACTGGATGCTGGGCTTGCTGCTGTCTGACATGGATGGCCTCTCGAGAAAAGAGACATCTTATCAATATCGGACAGTGCCCGGCCAGCTTACTCCAGCACCAGGTTACGCGACTCCACGTCCACACACAGGATGGCAATCGCGCCGATCGCCAGGAAACCGGCCAGCATCGCCAGCGCCAGCGTGAAGTGGGTCGCCATCACCGGCGCGACAATCGCCGGCGCGAACAAGCCGCCGAAACGTGCGACGGCGCCGGCCAGCCCCATGCCGCTGGCGCGCAAATCGGTCGGATACACCTCCGGCGTGAACGCATACAGCGCCCCCCAGGTTCCGAGCAGCGCAAAACTCATCAGCAGGGTCGAGCCCACCACTACCACGGTCGCACTGCCGAAGCTGTACAGCATGCAGCCGATCGCACTCAGGACCAGGAAGCCGACCAGCGTCGGCTTGCGCCCCCAGCGCTCGACGCCGTAGGCCGACAGCGCAAAGCCCGGCAACTGCACCAGCGCCAGCAGGATCAGGAACTCCTGCCCGCGCATGAAGCCGAAGCCCTCGGCGCTGAGGCGCACCGGCAGGTAGACGAACACGCCGTAGTAGGCAATCGAAATCAGCATCCAGGCCAGGAACAGGCATACGCTGCGGCGCCGCAGCTGCGACGAGAACAGCGCCGCCATCGAGTGCTTGACCGGGCTTTCGGCATGCAGCGGCGGAATCGTCACCTGGCGTCCGTTTGCCTTTGCCACCCGCTCCAGCACGGCGCGCGCCTCCGCACCCTTGCCGCTGCGGTTCAGGTACATCGGCGACTCGGGCACCGACAGGCGCAGCACCACGCCGACCAACGCCGGCAATCCCGTAACGAAGAAGATCACACGCCAGGCATCGTCGCCCCAACGCACGGCCACCAGCGCCAGGATCGCCAGCAGGATGGTGCCGACCGCCCAGAAGGATTCGAGCAGCACCAGCCAGCGTCCGCGCCGGTCGCTCGGCAGGAATTCGGCCATCATCGTGTAGTCGACCGGCAGCGTGCCGCCGACGCCGATGCCGGTCAGGAAGCGCAGCACCAGCAGCCAGGTGAAGTCGGGCGCGAACGCCGAGGCGACACCGAAGCAGGCATCGAGCACCACGGCGGCCAGCAGCACCGGCCGGCGTCCGATGCGGTCCGCCAGGCGGCCGAAGGCAAAGGCGCCGATCAGCATCCCGACGAAGAACACCGTGCCCGTCTCCAGTGCCTGCGGCATGCCGATGCCAAAGGTCCTGGCGATCGAGGGCGCACTGAAGCCGATGGAGAGCACCTGCATGGCATCGGCCATCCAGACCAGGCCGAAGATCACGAACAGGCGGTACTGGAACTTGCCGACACCGGCCGTCCGTATGCCCTGCTCCACCGTCATGTTCATGGTCGTCATCGTGTCATCTCCGCTTCGCAGATCGTTATATATAGAGAGTGAGTGTGCGGGAAAGGCCGGCCGGATACTGTGCAGTACAAAACGCTCGCCGACAAAAAAAAGCCCGCTGCTGCGGGCTTTCGAACAAGTCGGGATCGATCCTCAACCGGCGAACGGCGTCTCCGCCACCCCCTGCACGCCCGGACGCAACAGTACCACGCTCCCGGCATCGCCGCCCGTGCCCGGATCGATCGAGGTCACCAGCAGCGTATCGAGCGCCGGTCCGCCAAAGGCGCACATCGCCGGTTTCGCCATCGGCAGCGCGATCTCGCGGTCCAGCTGCCCGGCGGGTGTGAAGCGCTGCAGCAGCCCGCCGTCGTTGGCACAGGTCCAGTAGCAGCCGTCGGCATCGACCGCGGCGCCGTCCGGCCGTCCCTTCTGGCCGCTCAGGTCGAGGAAGACGCGCTGCTTGTGCGGCGTGCCGCTGTCGACGTCGTAGTCGAAGGCCCATACGGTGCGCTTGAGCGGATGCGAGTCCGACAGGTACATGGTGCGGCCGTCGGGCGACCATGCGAGGCCGTTCTGCGTGAGCATGCCGGAGACGACCGGCCCACGCAAACCCTGTTCTCCGCTGTAGCTGTACAAGCCGCCCACCGCGCGCGCGGCGCCCATGTCCATGAACATGGTGCCGCTCCAGAACCGGCCCCGCCGGTCGCAACGTCCGTCATTGAAGCGCATGCCCTCGCCCAGTTCGGCGTCGGGCGGCGCCGCCAGCCGGCTCGCCTGCGCCAGACCGTCTTCGCCCAGCTGCAGGCGGAAGATCCCGGTCTCCATGCCGGCCACGAGCGAACCGTCGGCGCCGGCCGCGATGCAGGCGACCATCTCGGGCGCGAGCCAGTTGCGCAGTGCGCCGCTGGCGTGGTCCATGCGCCAGATGCGGCGCGCAGGGATATCGACCCAGTACCAGGCCACCTGCGCCGCGTGCCAGAACGGGCTTTCGCCGGTGGCGCAGTGCACGCCGGGGATGCGTTGAATCTCCATGCCCATCCTTACAGGTTCGTGATCTCGCGGTGCGCCGGCACCAGGGCCTTCATCACGCACCAGGCCACCAGGTAAGCCAGGGCGCAGATCGAGAACATGATCATATACCCGGTCTGCAACTGGCCCAGTGCGCCGTAATGATCGAACAGCGCACCACCGAGCTTGGTGAGCAGCACACCGCCCAGGCCACCGGCCATGCCGCCGATGCCGACCACCGAACCGACGCTATGCTTCGGGAACATGTCGGAGACGGTGGTGAACAGGTTCGCCGACCAGGCCTGGTGCGCCGAGGCGCCAATGCCGATCAGGAGCACCGGCACCCAGTAACCCAGGTAGCCGAGCGGCTGCGCCGCCAGCACCACCAGCGGGCACAGGGCGATCAGGAGCATGGCGCGCATCCGGCCCTGGTAGATGTTGTAGCCGCGGTCGAGGAACCAGGTCGGCAGCCAGCCGCCGCCGACACTGCCGATCATGGTCATGCTGTACAGGACCGCCAGCGGCACGACCATGTCCGGTCCCGACAACCCGTACTGGGCCGACATGTACTTCGGCAGCCAGAACAGGAAGAACCACCACACGCCGTCGGTCATGAATTTGCCGAAGGCGAAGGCCCAGGTCTGGCGGTAACCGAGCAGCTTGAACCACGATGCCTTGGGCGCGGCCTCGGTCGCCGGGGCCGACGTGGGCGCGTCGCTGTTGATGTAGGCGAGTTCGCCCGCGCCCAGGCGGCGCTGGCGTTCCGGTGCGTCGTACAGCCAGATCCAGAGGCCCATCCAGATGAAGCCGACGGCGCCGACCGCGATGAAGGCGGCTTGCCAGCCCCAGTATTCGGCGATCAGCGGCACCGACAAGGGTGCCAGCACCGCACCCACATTCGCGCCTGAATTAAAAATGCCGGTCGCAAACGAGCGTTCGCGCTTTGGAAAGTATTCGGCGGTGGCCTTGATCGCGGCCGGGAAGTTGCCGGCCTCGCCCAGGGCGAGCACCGCGCGACCGACCATGAAGCCGACGATCGAGACCGGTACGGCGGCCAGGCCGACCGTGGTCAGCACGCTGTTGACGGCAGTGCCGATGCCGATGGCGTAGGCATGGCCGATGGCGCCGAGCGACCAGACGATGATCGCCAATATATAGGCGCGCTTGGTGCCCATGCGGTCGATCACGCGGCCGGCAAACAGCATGGCGATCGCATACACGAACTGGAAGGTCGCGGTGATGTTCGCGTAATCGGTATTCGTCCAGCCGAATTCCTTGGTCAGGACCGGCGCGAGCAGGCTCAGGACCTGGCGGTCGAGGTAATTGATGGTGGTGGCGAAGAACAGCAGCGCGCAGATCGTCCAGCGATACCTGCCCACCACCGTTGTACGCTCCGGTGTAAAGCTCATGACTTGCTGATTCATGGATCAGTTCTTTTCAAGTGAGACAGCCGGCGTCTCCTCCGGCTGGTGCAGCGATCGAATCACATACAGAGTATTAACCCGCCAAATTCAGCTCCCCGTCCTGCACGCGCGCCAGGCGCAGTGGATTGTCGTCGCGCAGCGCCTGCGGCAGCAAGGCGTCCGGCAGGTTCTGGTAGCACACCGGCCGCAGGAAGCGGTCGATGGCGGTGGCGCCGACCGAGGTGGTGCGGCTGTCGCTGGTGGCCGGGAAGGGGCCGCCATGCACCATCGCATGCGAGACCTCGACGCCGGTCGGGAAGCCGTTGAACAGCACCCGGCCCGCCTTGCGCTCCAGCACAGGCAGCAGCTGTGCGGCCAGCGCGTAGTCGCCTTCCTCGGCGTGCACGGTGGCGGTCAATTGGCCGTGCAGCTGTTCGGCCGCCGCCAGCATCTGTTCGGCGCTGTCGAAACGCACGACCAGGGCGCATGGGCCGAAGACCTCGTCCTGCAGTTCCGGATTGGCCAGGAAGTCGCCGGCTACGCATTCGTACAGCGCGGCCTGGGCGGCGCACCCGATACCTTCAGTCGAACCTTGCGCCACCAGGCGCAGGCCGGCGCTGCCGCCGAGGCGCGCGATGCCGCTGCCATACGCGTCGTGGATGCCTGCCGTAAGCATCGTGCCGGCGCCCTTGCCTGCCAGCGCCGCCTTGGCCGCTGCCATGAAGGCGTCCAGCGCCGGACCATCGACCGCGAACACCAGGCCGGGGTTGGTGCAGAACTGGCCTACGCCCAGGGTCAGCGAATCGACGAAGCCCTGCGGCAGCGCGCTGTTGTTCTGCAGTGCGGACGGCAGCAGGAACACCGGGTTCACGCTGCTCATCTCGGCATACACCGGAATCGGCTCGGGGCGTGCCGCGGCGGTGCGCATCAGCGCGGTGCCGCCGGCGCGCGAACCGGTGAAGCCGACCGCCTTGATCGCCGGATGGGCCACCAGTTGCTGGCCGATCGTGCGGCCGTCGCCGAACAGCATCGAGAACACGCCTTCCGGCATGCCGGTCTCGATGGCGGCGCGCTGTACGGCGCGGCCGACCAGTTCCGAGGTGCCGAGGTGGGCGCCGTGCGCCTTCACCACCACGGGGCAGCCTGCGGCCAGTGCCGATGCGGTATCGCCGCCCGCCACCGAGAACGCCAGCGGGAAGTTACTGGCGCCGAAGACGGCGACCGGGCCGAGACCGATCTTGGCCAGGCGCAGGCTGGGGCGCGGCGGCGCGCGCTCCGGCAGCGCGCTGTCGACCGTGGCGCCGAGGAAGTGGCCGTCACGGACCACTTTTGCGAACAGGCGCAGCTGGTTCACGGTGCGCATGCGCTCGCCCTCGAGGCGCGCGGCCGGCAGGCCGGTCTCAAGACCTGCGCGTTCGATCAGTTCCGGGCCGATGGCCAGGATCTGCTCGGCCACCGCTTCCAGGAAGCGCGCGCGCTGTTGGAGCGGCAGGCTGCGGTAAGGGTCGAAGGCGCTTGCCGCCAGGGCGCAGGCGTGTTCCACATCTTCGCCCGTGGCCTGGCCGAAGCCCGGTTCGAACTCGGCGCGGGTGGCCGGGTTGTAGGCCAGCTGCTCGCCGCCGCTGCCGCGCACGAGCGCGCGGCCGATGATCATTTCACCAGTGAGCGCCATGGCTTACAGCGCCTTCTGCTGCTTGTTGATCAGCGCCAGCAGCATCTCGTCCTCGGCGGCGGTCAGGTCGGTCAGCGGTGCGCGCACCGGGCCGGCGCCATGGCCGACCAGGCGGGCGCCGGCCTTGATGATGCTGACGGCGTAGCCCGGCTTGCGGTTGCGGATCTCCAGGTAAGGCAGGAAGAATTCGTCGAGCAGGCGATTCGTGGTGGCGGTGTCGCCGGCGGCGGTGGCGTGGTAGAAGTCCATCGCCAGCTGCGGCACGAAGTTGAACACCGCCGACGAGTACACCGGGGTGCCCAGGGCCTTATAGGCGCCGGCATACACTTCGGCGGTCGGCAGGCCGCCCAGGTAGCTGAAACGGTCGCCCATGCGGCGCCAGATCGAGACCATCAGTTCGATGTCGCCGATGCCGTCCTTGAAGCCGATCAGGTTCGGGTTGCGCTCGGCCAGCTTGGCCAACGAATCCGGGCTCAGGCGGCACTGGGCGCGGTTGTAGACCACCACGCCGATGTCCACCGAGCGGCACACCGCTTCCACGTGGGCGACCAGGCCGTCCTGGCTGGCTTCGGTGAGATAGTGCGGCAGCAGCAGCAGGCCTTGCGCGCCCTGGCGCTCGGCTTCCTGGGCGTGGGCGATGGCCATGCGGGTCGGGCCGCCGACGCCGGCCAGGATGGCGACGTTCGTGTTGGCGCAGGTGTCGACCGCGGTCTTGACGATCTGGCCGTATTCGTCGCCGGCCAGCGAGAAGTATTCGCCGGTGCCGCCGGCGGCGAACAGCGCCGTCGCGCCGTAGGGCGCCAGCCACTCGAGCCGCTTGGCATAGCCGGCCGCGTTGAAATCGCCGTTGGCGTCGAAGTCGGTGATCGGGAAGGACAACAGGCCGTGCGACAGGACTTTTTGTAATTCGAGTGGGTGCATGCGGGTCTCCAGGACTGGTTATGAATGACAGGCAGGATCAGCTGCCGGTCAGGTTGTAAGTCATCGTACAACCGAAAGGATGACCTCGCAAGCAGAATGTTGAACTTTTTAATTTATTTTGGATTCCAGCCGGCGTTGTGCCTGCACCAGGCGCTCGCGGCTGTTCGAGAGATGGGTACGCATCGCGGCGCGCGCCGCTTCCGGATCGCGGCGCTCGATGGCGCGGTAGATGTCGTCGTGTTCGCGACTGACGCGTTCGAGGAAATCGGCCGGCTTATCCTGCTCCAGCTCGGCCGTATTCAGGCGCGCACGCGGGATGATGGTGTTGCCCAGCTGCCCGAGGATATCGACGAAATAGCGGTTGCCCGTTGCCTGGGCAATCAGGAGGTGGAAGCGCTTGTCGGCGTCCACGGCCGAGCGGCCGACGGCCATTGCCTCCTGCATCTCGGCCAGGGCAGCGCCCAGCTCCCCTACCTGTTCGTCGCTGCGGCGCACCGCGGCCAGGCCGGCGGTTTCGCTCTCCACGGCAATGCGAAGTTCGAGGATCGCGAGCACGTCGCGCAGGGTCAGGATGCTCTCGGCATCGAAGCCGAGGCCGGCCTGTGGCGGCTCCAGCACGAAGGTGCCGATGCCGTGCCTGGTCTGCACCAGGCCCGACGCCTGCAGGTGCGAGATGGCCTCGCGCACAACGGTGCGGCTGACGCCATGCTGGCTCATCAGGGATGACTCGGTCGGCAGCTTTTCGCCCGGCTTGAGCAGGCCCTGGCGGATGCTGCCGCCGATATGTTCGACCACGCCCTGGGCGAGGTTGCGGGGCTTGCGCTGTGCTGGGATCATGTTGGAGCGTTGTTGAGGGCGATGGCAGTATTATAACCCGCTCCACGTTGTACGATGTCTGGCAAGAGGATGTCTGTTTGGCGAAGCGAAAAGGGTGGCGCCCGCAGCGATCGTTCAGCTTTCGCCCGGACGGTCGGCCACGCGCGGCCTGACCGCTTGATAAATTGGTCAGGCCAAAATAGAATCGTGCAAACTTCAGGAGCTTGCCGATGCCACGTTTCGCCCGTCTCATCCCCTTCGTCTTCGCGGCATGCGCCTGTGCCGGACACGCCGCCACCCTGCCCGATCGCGTCATCCTGGTGGGCGACTCCACCATGGCCAGCACCACCGGTTACGGCGACGCCCTGTGCGCACGCTTCACACCCGAGACGGCCTGCATCAACCTGGCGCGTGGCGGCCGCAGTTCGGGCAGCTTCCGTGCCGAGGGCCGCTGGGACGAGGTGCAGGAACTGCTGCGCGACGGCGCGGGCTTTGGCACCACCTATGTACTGGTCCAGTTCGGCCACAACGACCAGCCGGGAAAACCGGGCCGCTCCACCGATTTCGCCACCGAATTCCCCGTCAACATGGCGCGCTATGTCGAGGAAGCGCGCATCCTCGGCGCCCAACCGGTGCTGGTTACGCCCCTAACGCGGCGCAGCTTCAAGGCCGGCTATGTGCACAACGACCTCGCGCCCTGGGCCGGCGCCGTGCGCGGCATTGCGCGCAGCACGCACACGCCGCTGGTCGACCTGAACGCCTTGTCGCTGGCCGCGGTACAGGCCATGGGGCCGAAGGAGGCCGACAAGCTGGCGCGCAGCGGCGAGCATTTCGACTACACCCACGTCGGTCCGCTGGGCGCCGAACGCTTTGCCCGCATCATGGCGCAGGAACTGGCGCGCCAGGTGCCGGCGCTGGCGCCCGCGCTGCGGGGCAAGCCTTGAACGCGCCCCTCGTTGCACTGGCGCTGGCCGCCGCATCCTTCGCCGCACCCTTTGCCGCATCCCCCGCCGGCGCCGCCATGCCGGGCGCGCTGGCTGAGCGCCAGCATGCCCCTGTCGACGGCTGGGCCGCGCAAGAAGGCGGCACCCAGGGCGGCGCGCTTGCCGATCCCGCCCACGTGTACACGGTGCGCGACCGCGCCGGCCTGCTCGCTGCGCTGGCGGCGCCGGCGCCCGCGCGTATCGTGCGGGTGGCGGCCAGCATCGACATGAGCGAAGGCCGCCCCTACGCCAGCAGCGACGACCAGGCCAGGCGCGGCGCGGTGCGCCTGCCCGCGAACACCACCCTGATCGGCAGCGCGCCGGGCGCCGGCTTCGTCAACGGCAGCCTGCTGGTGGCGAACGTGTCGCAGGTGGTGATCCGCAACCTGGCTATCCGCAATCCTTGCGATGTCGGCCCGCGCTGGGACCCGCAGGATGGCGCGAAAGGAAACTGGAACGCGCTGTTCGACGGCATCACCGTGTCGGGCTCGCACCATGTGTGGATCGACCATAACAGCTTTACCGACGCACCCGACACCGACGACAGGCAGCCGGTGGAGAACGGCATGCGCAAGCAGTGCCACGACGGCGCGCTCGACATCACCCAGGGCTCGGATTTCGTCAGCGTGACCTACAACCGCTTCGGCCTGCACGAAAAGACCATGCTGATTGGCGCCAGCGACCGCGCCACCGGCGATGCCGGCCGCCTGCGCGTCACATTGAAGGCGAACCTGTTCGAGCATGCGGCCGAACGCGCGCCGCGCGTGCGCTACGGCCAGGTGCACCTGCTGAACAATTACCATGTCGGCGACCGCAAGCATCCGACTTACCACCACGGCTACAGCGTGGGCGTGGCGCATGCCTCGCGCATCGTCTCGGATGCGAACGCCTTCGAGGTGGCCGGCGCCACCGCTTGCCGCCAGGTCGTGCGCGATCCGGCGGCCAGCCCCGGCGTGTTCGCCGACACCGGTTCGCTGCTGAACGGCCAGGCGCTGGCGGATTGCCCCCACACCGGCGACGCCGGCTGGCGCCCGCCCTACACCTATGCGGCCCTGCCGGCGACCGAGGTGGCGCGCCACGTGCAGGAAAACGCCGGGCCACGCCTGCTGGACGGGTCGGGGCCAGGCTACGCCGAGGCGCGCATCGCTCCCGCCGCCGGCGCGCCCTTCGTCCTGCGCGCACGCCAGGATGCGCAGGGCAACTGGCAAGGCGCCAGCGTACAGCTGACCGATGGCGGCAAGGTGCTGCTGGTGGAGCTGCTGGCCGGTCGCGGCGCCAAGGTCGAGCGCCTGAAGGGGGTGCGCCGGCGCGCTCCACCTGCCGGCGCGCCGCTGGTGCTGCGTTTCGCAGCCGAGCAGGGCCAGCTGGCGGCCTTCCTCGACGGCGAACGGGTCACCAGCGCCCTCGCCGCGCCCCTCCCCGCCGAGCGCCCCCTGTCCTGGGAAGCGGGTGGGCATACGCTGCTCGGCCTGCGTTCCGGCGCGGCCGGCACGGCGCCCGGCGGCGTCAGCGTGCAGGTGGGTGACGACCGGCTCTTGCTGCAAGCCGGCGACCCAACGGAGACCGTGCGCATCGGCGCCGTGTCGGCCATCCGGGCCAGCGCCGCCGATCCGCGCATTGCCTCGGCCGAGGTCAGCGATGGCGCCTTGCGCATCACGCCGCATGCTGTCGGGCGCACGGCCGTCACCGTCGCCAGCGTCGACGATCCCTGGGCGCAGGCGACGTTCGGCGTCGAGGTAGGCGCCCCCTTCGCGGCGCCGGTCGCCGCGCCCGACAAGAGCGTCACGCTGCTGCCCGCCAGCGGCGAACGCGGCGTCCCGCCCGACACTCCGTTGCGCCTGGCTTTCGCGCAGGCGCCGGTGCTCAGCGGCGAAGGCAGCGTGCGCATCTACCGCCGCCAGGACCGGGCGCTGGTGGCTGTCGTCCGCCCCGGCGAAACGGTTGCCGCGCTCGGCCCGCCGCCGCGCCAGCGCCTGGTGCGCCTGCAGCCGATCGCCGTGCAGGACAAGGAGCTGCGGGTGCGCCTGCCGCAGGCGCTGGACTACGACACCGAATACGAAGCCGTGGCCGAAGGCCGCCTGCTGCGTGGCGGCGCATTCAAGGGTGCACGCTGGACCTTCCGCACCACGCCCTACCAGCCGGTGGGCGACAGCATCACCGTGGATGACGACGCCCGCGCCGACTTTCGCACCGTACAGGGCGCGCTCGACTACGCCATGACACTGCCGCGCGAGCAGGCGCTGACAATCAACGTGCGCGACGGCGTCTATCCCGAACTGCTCTACCTGCGCGACAAGGACAAGTTGAGCCTGCGCGGCGCCAGCCGCGACGCCACCATCATCCGCGCCGCCAACAGCGAGACGCGCAACCCCGGCTCGGGCACCGGCCAATTGCCGGGCAGCCCCGGCGTGCTGGGCGGCCGCGCCCTGTTCCTGGCCCAGGACAGCGACCTGCTCGAGATCCGCGACATCGCCCTGCACAACACCACCCTGCGCAGCGATGGCCACTCGGCCCAGGCCGAGGCCCTGTTCTTCAGCAGCGACCAGGGCCGCCTGGCGGTGCGCAACGCCCACTTCATCAGCGAGCAGGACACCCTGCAGCTGACCGGCTACGCCTGGTTCCACAAATCGCTCATCAAGGGCAACGTCGATTTCATCTGGGGGAACAACCGCGCGGCCCTGTTCGAGGACAGCGAGCTGCGGACCGTGGGCGACAGCGCGAACCCGGACAGCGGCGGCTACCTGGTGCAGGCGCGCACCGTGGGGCCGGACCAGCCGGGCTTCATCTTCCTGCGCGCGCGCCTGACGCGCGGACCCGGGCCTGCCGGAAATTCGCCGCCGGATGGCGCGACCTACTTCGCGCGCTCGCCCGGCACCGCCAACACCTGGGACCACGTCGCCTTTATCGGCTGCACGGTCGGTCCGCACATCGCGGCCAAGGCCTGGCTGCACAAGCCGGAGCCGAATCCGGCGCAAGGCGGGTGGCGCGAGTACGGCAACAAGCTCGAGAGCGGCGAGCCGCGCGGCTTCGGCGGTACGCAACTCGGCACAGACGAAGCGGCGCGCCTGTCGAGCCGGGCGGCGGTGTTCGCCGCACGCGGCTGGAACCCGCAGCCCTGATCGATATCGCTTGACAGCACCGTTTACAGCTGTAATCATCGACTCAAGATTACAACTGTAAATGGTGCTCAGATGTCGAACCCTCCCTCAACCAACATCAGCGACGCCGAGTCGCATGTCATGGAAGTACTCTGGCGCGCGCCGGGGCCGGTGGTGGCCGAGCAGGTGGTGGTGGCCCTGTCCGAAAGCCAGCACTGGCAGACCGCGACCGTCAAGACCTTGCTGAATCGCCTCCTGAAGAAAGGTGCCATCGCCGCGCAAAAGGATGGCCGGCGCTTCCTCTATCACGCAGTGCTGCCGCGCGAAGCCTGGCTGGCGCGCGAAAGCGAGAGCCTGGTGCAGCGCCTGTTCGGCGGCCGCATCGCGCCGCTGGTGGCGCACTTCGGCAGCCAGCGCAAATTGTCGCAGGCGGATTTGCAGGAGTTGCGCCAGCTGATCGACAAACTCGACGATGGCAAGCGCGATGGCGCATGAATTCGCGCCCCTGCTGCTGCGCATGACGCTGTGCACGGGCGCCGCCATCGTGCTGCTGCTCCTCCTGCGCCAGCCGCTGCGGCGCTGGTGCGGCGCCTCAGCCGCCTACCTGGCCTGGCTGATCGTGCCGATGGTGGCCATCGCGGCGCTGTTGCCCGGGCGTTCGGCGCCGCAGGTGCTGACGCTCCAGCTGCCGCATCCGGTGCAGGCGCTGGCGGCACAGGCCACGCCCGCTGCCTCGCCGGCGGCAGCCGACGTGCTGCTGGCTGTCTGGGCTGCCGGCGCGCTGGCCTGGGCATGGTGGTGCGTCCACGCGCATCGGGCTTTCCTGCGCCGCGCCGGACGGCTCGCGCCACATGGCGCGGTGTACGTCAGCGCCGCCGGCGCCGGCCCGGCCTCGGTCGGGCTGCTGCGTCCGAAGATCGTGGTGCCGCATGACTTCGCCCAGCGCTATACGCCAGACGAACAGGCGCTGGTGATCGCCCACGAGCAGACCCACATCAAGCGCCGCGACGCCATCGCCAACCTGGTCGCCGCCTGCTTCCAGTGCGCGTTCTGGTTCAACCCGCTGGTCCACCTTGGCGTGCGCCGCATGCGCCAGGACCAGGAACTCGCATGCGACGCTGCGGTGATGGCGCGCCACCCACAGCAGCGCCGCATGTACGCCGAAGCGCTGCTGAAATGCCATACCCGCGTCGGCGGCGCCGGCCTGCACTGCCACTGGCAATCCCCTCACCCAACCAAGGAGCGCATCATGAACCTGCAGCATGCTTTGCCTGGAAGCTTACGCCGTGTCCTCGGCCGTTGTGCAGTCGTCCTGCTTGCCGCGGGGGCGTTCGGCGCCACCCTGGGCGTGCGGGCCGAGCCCGCCGCGTCCGCGCCCATGTACTCGGTAGCGCTATCCCTCGATGGCGGCGTGCAGGAACCGGAATCCATCCGTCTCCATTTCAATGCCATGGAAAGGGACGAAAGCGACACGGCGTCGCCGCTCCACATCCTGGCCCGGTCCGGAGAGTCGTTCAGCGTCGCCTCGGACGGGTGGCGCATCGACATGACGCTGCGCCAGGGCGACGCCGCCGACCAGGTCTGGCTGGCCGGTAAACTCTACAAGGACAAGGCCCTGGTCAGCACGCCCACCCTGCTCACCCGACTCGGCGAACAAGCCACCGTCCGCGTCGGCGACGGCGACGGCGACGCCCTGTTTTCCCTGGTGATGAAAGTGACGGCCAAACCCTGACGCGTCGGAACAAGCGGCGCCTGCAAGGCGCGGCGCGCACACGGTTTTGGTTGGTCCACTTGCAACATTGACCGTACCAAACTAAGATTCGCTAGTTTGGCAACGGCCACGCATAATCCAGGACAAACCACCGATGAAGAAAACCGCCGCGCCGACCGAAACCGGCGCCAATGAGCCGAGGCTGTACCGTGTCGTCTCCAGCAAGATCGAGGAGCTGATCCGGGCCGAGAACATCCGCCCCGGCGAGCGCCTGCCGGCCGAACGCGAACTGGCCACCAAGCTCGGCGTCAGCCGCACCTCGCTGCGCGAAGCCCTGATTGCGCTGGAACTGGGCGGCACGGTGGAGGTGCGCGGCGGCTCGGGCGTGTACGTGAGCGAGCAGGCCAAGCCGCAAGCCGAGGTGCCGAGCGCCGGCCCCGGTCCCTTCGAAGTGCTGGCCGCGCGCCGCCTGATCGAGGTCGAGGTGGCGGCGATGGCGGCCAAGCATGCCAGCGACGCCAACATCGATGCCATCCTGGTGGCCGTCATGGAGATGGAGCAGCACCACGAAGACCGCAGCGGCAACGAATCGGCCGACCGCAACTTCCACCTGGCGATCGCCCGCGCCACCGGCAACAGCGCGATGGTCGGCGTGATCGAATACCTGTGGAGCCAGCGCGGCTCGCTCTGGCACAAGCTGAAGGAACACTTCCAGACCGAGGAACTGCGCCAGCAGACCCTGATCGACCACCGCAACATCTTTGCCGCCATCGCCTCGCACGACGTCGCCGGCGCCCGCACCGCGATGCGCGCCCACCTCGACCGCGTGACCCGCACCTTCTCGCGCGGCTGAACGCCGCCCTTCAGCGTGCCCCTTCGGCGCCGTCCCTTCGGCGCCACCCCTTCGGCGCCACCCCTTCGGCGCCGGGCCGCACATGCGCGTCCGGCCGCATCCTCCGCTGTTCTGCGCCTGCCGGTTCGCCTCCGGGCCGTGGCCCGTACACGCCCGTCACACCACATCTGTTTGGACCGCAAAATAACTGGCTCATCCAGATTGCTAAAGTGGTCGGACCAAAGTAGAATCCTCAACATACCAATCTCTGGCGAGAACGCGACGCCTTGCATTGGAGCGGTCATTACGCGCGATCCGGGGAGACACCCTGACGCAATCGACGATAACAAGCAGGAGACATGCAGTGAAACACCAGAACAGTATCAATGCGCCCCGTTTTGCCGAACCGCGCTTCCTTCTGTCGGCAGTCGCCGTCGCGGTCCTGGCGCTGACCAATGGCGTCGCCGCCCAGGAAGCGCCGATGCAGCGCGTGGAAGTCACGGGCTCCTCGATCAAGCGCCTCGCCAGCGAAAACGCCCTGCCCCTCACCACCATCAAGTCGGAAGAACTGGCCAACCGCGGCCTGACCACGATGTCGGAAGTGGCCGTGGCCCTGACGGTGGCCACCACCAACGAACCCGTGGGCGGCGGCGGCAGCGGCACCATGATCAACATGCGCGGCCTGAACACCAACCGCACCCTGGTGCTGCTGAACGGCCGGCGTCTGGCCAACGAGGCGCTGGGCGCCAGCTCGGTGAACGTCGACGTGATCCCGATGGCCGCGATCGACCGCGTGGAAGTGCTGCGCGACGGCGCCTCGGCCCTGTACGGCACCGACGCGATCGCCGGCGTGGTCAACTTCATTACCAAGAAGTCGATCACCGGTGTCACCGTCAGCGCCAGCGGCGTCAAGCCGGAAGCCTCGGGCGGCGGCTCGCAGAAGCGCCTGGCCATCGTGGCCGGCAAGGGCAGCATGGCCGACGACGGCTGGAACATCTACACCGCCTTCGACATCCAGCGCCGCGATTCGCTGCTGCAGCGCGACCGCCCGAACATCACCGACCCGGACAAGCTGCTGTCACTGGGCGGCACCCCATTCACCTCGAACACCTCGGGCGGCTCGGCCTCGCCGGCCAACTTCACCATCTACCGTAACGGCAAGTCGGCCAACATCACCGGCAACCCGTATTTCGCGGCCGGCTGCGTGTCGCCCTTCGCCGTGCAGACCACGGTGCCGTCGACCCGCACCAACGCCAACGGCGGCAAGACCTGCATCACCGACCCGGCCTATTATCCCGAGCTGCTGCCGGAAGCCCAGCAAGCGACCCTGTTCACCAAGGGTAGCCTGGCCCACGGCGACGGCAAGGTGCTGACGGTGGAACTGCAGCTGTCCAAGTCCTACATCGACGCCTCGGATGCGCCGCAGCCCTTCGGCGCGAACACCGACTACGACCGCCTGACCGCCTCGCGCCAGCCGCTGATGATGACCCGCGCCAGCAAATGGTACCCGGGCGGCAGCGGCGGCGTGCCTGCCGTGGCCGGCCTGAACGGCGAAGACCTGGCCCTGACCTGGAGCCTGGACGAACTCGGCGCCGTCACCAACCACGACGAGCAGCTGAACCATCGCCTGGTGGTGGCCGACGAAGGCATGGTCGCCGGCTGGGACTACCGCGCCGGCGTGTCGTATGCCTACAGCCAGCGCAACATCGGCTTCAAGGACAATTTTGTCCGCACCCCAGGCCTGTATGCCGGCGTGGCGAACGGCATCCTGAATCCCTTCGGTCCGCAAGACGCGGCCGGCCTGGCCTACCTGGAAAGCATCTCGGCCGACGGCATGGATTACCGCAAGGCCGACGTGCGCTACTACGGCGCCGACGTCAACTTCTCGCGCACCCTGATGGACCTGAAAGGCGGCTCGCTCGGCCTGGCCGTCGGCGCCGACTGGCATCGCGAGACCTTCGAGGAGCGGGTCGACATGATCGCCAACGAAGTCACCTACAAGGTATCGGGCACGCCGGGCGCCAACCCGAGCGGCGCACGCCGCGTGGCCGGCATGTACGCCGAACTCGATGCGCCGGTGACCAAGGAACTGAACCTGAACGTGGCGATTCGCGGCGACCATTTCAGCGACTTCGGCTCGACCTTCAATCCGAAGGCAAGCTTCCGCTACCAGCCGATGAAGGAGGTCATGCTGCGTGGCACCGTCAGCCGCGGCTTCCGCGCGCCGACCCTGCCGGAACTGTACGGCACCCCGCGCCAGCTGGTGCCATCCAGCTCGAACTGGGACGATCCGCTGCTCTGCCCGAGCGCCACGCCCGGCGTGGCCGGCACCGGTACGCTCACCACCGACCCGCGCTTCGCCAACCTAGACCTCGATGCCACCCGCGTCTGCAACACGCGCCTGACCACGCTGACCGGCGCCAACCCCGACCTGGGGCCGGAAAAAGCGAAGACCGTCACGGTGGGCCTGGTGGTGGAGCCATTCAGGAACTTCGTGGCCAGCGTCGACTTCTGGAAGATCGACATGACCGGCACCATCGCCCAGATTTCGGAAGACACGATCTTCGGCAACGTCGACCAGTACCAGGACCTGTTCGTGCGTAATCCGGACGGCACCCTGCAGTACATCACCAAGACGCGCCTGAACATGGGCGGCCTGCGCACCCAGGGTATCGACCTGAATCTGAACTACGTGTATCCGACCGCGAACTGGGGCCGCTTCGGCTTCTCGCTCGACGGCACCTTCACCGACAAGTACGAAGGCCAGAACGAAGTCGGCGGCGCCTGGAACGACAGCGTCGGCAAGAACGGCGCGCTGTCGACCGCCGCCACCTCGGCCAACACCTACATCTTCAAGTGGAAGCACCAGGCGCGCGTGAACTGGTCCTACGGCCCCTTCTTCGCCCAGCTGACGCAGCAATACGCGTCGAGCTACGAAGACACCAACGCCCTCGCCACCCAGAAGCCGGGCCAGCCCTTCTACAACGTGATCGACCCCTACCGCGTGTACAACCTGTCGACCAGCTGGAAGTTCAGCCCGCAGATCAAGATCGGCTTCGGCGTGAACAACCTGTTCGACACCGATCCGCCGCTGTCGAACCAGCGCCTCAGCTCGCGCGTGGTGTTCGCGCGTAACGTGGCCAAGCCGATCGGCCGCACCTACACGCTGCGCGCGGACTACAGCTTCTAAGCGGAGCGCGGTCCGTGGAGAACAAAGTCATGCAGGCCGGCGGCTTGCGTGGCTTTGTTCGCTTTTCCGGCTTTCACATCGAGGCGTCCCATCCATGAAACCGAATTTCCTGATGTTGTTTCTGGCCCTGGCCTGGCCAGCGGCGTGGTCCGCGACTGCCGCACCTTTGCAGCTGCGCCAGGAGGCGCCGCCGGACGGCTGGGCGGCCCAGGCCGGCGGCACGCGCGGCGGGGCGGACGCCACCGCCGTCGTCACCGTGAGCGACGCCGCCCAGTTGCGGCGCGCGCTCGACCCTGCCATCAAAGGCAGCCGCATCGTGCTGGTCGACGGCGTCATCGACATGAGCGAAGGCCGGCCCTACGCCAGCACTGCCGACCAGGCCAGGCGCGGCCTGGTGCGTCTGCCGTCGAACACCACCCTGGCCGGCGCCGGCGCCGCATCGGGCTTCATCAACGCGCAGTTGCTGGTGGCCAAGGTCGAGCAAGTCGTGATCCGCAACCTGAACCTGCGCAATCCCTGCGACGTCGCGCCCGAATGGGATCCGCAGGATGGCCCCACGGGCGGCTGGAACGCCCAGTTCGACGCCATTTCGATTGTCGATGCGCGTCATGTCTGGGTCGACCACAACAGTTTCACGGACGCCCCTGTCACTGACGATACGCTGCCGGTCGAACACGGCAAGCCGAAACAGTGCCACGACGGCGCCCTCGACATCCGCGACGCCAGCGACTTCGTCACCGTGTCGTACAACCACTTCGCCCTGCATGCGAAAACCATGCTGATCGGCGCCAGCGACAAGGCGGTGGGCGATGCCGACCACCTGCGCATCACCCTCAGCAATAACCTGTTCGAGCACGTGACCAGCCGCGCACCGCGCGTGCGCTTCGGCCAGGTCCACCTGTTCAACAACTACTACGTGGGCGAGCGCCGTCACCCGAGCTACAAGCACGGCTACAGCGTCGGCGTGGCTTTTGGCGCGCGCATCGTTTCGCATGCGAACGCCTTCGAGATCGCCGACGCCCGCGATTGCACGAACGCGGTCAGCCTGTTCGCCTCCGCCACGAATCCCGGCGCCTTCAAGGACCAGGGTTCGCTGCTGAACGGCGGCCTGCTCGGCGCGTGCAGCGCCACCGGCGACCCGGGATGGACCGTGCCGTATGCCTTTGCGCCGATCCCTGCCGCCGACGTGCCCGCCCACGTGCGCGCCCATGCCGGCGCTGGCAAACAGGCCGCGCCCTGAACACCGACATACAATGGAGACGATATGACCATCACCACCATCAACCCGCAACGCCGCTCGCTGCTGCGCGCCGCCTCGGCATCGGTGGCCGGCCTCTCGGTCGGCGCGCCGGCCCTCGCCACCACCGGCCAGGCCAGCGCCATCGACCAGGCCTGGGCCCGCGCCCAGGGAATCGTCGATCAATTCAAAACGCCACTGGTCTTCCCGCAGCGTGACTTCAACATCACCGCCTACGGCGCCAAACCCTGCAAGAGCATTATGGTGGCCGGCTACGTCGCGCACCACGAGATGGGCCAGGTGAGCACCCCGGCGCCCGGCGCCAGCGACTGCTACGCGGCGATCGCGGCGGCGATTGCCGCCTGCAGCGCGGCCGGCGGCGGCCGCGTGCTGATCCCGGCCGGGAACTGGTTCGTCAAAGGCCCGATTGTGCTGAAGTCGAACGTCAACGTGCACCTGGCGAAAGGCGCCCACGTCTACTTCAGCAACGACCCCGAGGACTTCGCCAAATACGGCGAGTACGATTGCGGCGCCAACGGCAAGCTGGTGATCTCACGCTGGCAGAGCAACGATTGCCTGAACTACTCGCCCATGGTCTATGCCTACGGCCAGACCAACATCGCCCTCACCGGCGAAGACTGGACCAGCATCATCGACGGCCAGGGCGGCGTGCCGCAGGCCAACGGCGACGCCTGGTGGGACTGGAAGGGCAAGCGCAAGGCGGGGCCGCGCCAGCACCAGGCGCAGAATCTGGTGAATCCGAACAATCCCAAGTCGATCCGCGACGTGGCGCCTGGCCTGAGCGACGCCCAGGTCGCGCTCATGGAAGGCAAGGACGACAAATGGCGCACCGACGAAGCCTACCTGCCGACGCTCTCGGAAGCCGGCGTGCCGGCGGCGCAGCGCATCTTCGGGCGCGGACACTGGCTGCGGCCGTGCATGGTGGAGTTCATCGGCTGCTCGAACGTGCTGCTGCAGGGCTACCAGCTGAACGCGGCGCCGTTCTGGCAGCACCACCCGGTCAACTGCAGCAAGCTGGAAATCCGTCAGGTGCTGATGGAAAGCCTGGGTCCGAACAGCGACGGCTTCGACCCGGAAGCCTGCAACACCGTGCTGGTGGAGGGCTGCACCTTCAATAGCGGCGACGACTGCATCGCCATCAAGGCCGGCAAGAACCTCGATACCCAGTTCGGGCCGACCCAGAACGTGGTGATCCAGAACTGCGTGATGAACAGCGGCCATGGCGGCGTGACCCTGGGCAGCGAGATGTCGGGCGGGATCCAGCACGTGTACGCGCAGAACATCGAGTTCCGCAACGCGCACTGGGCCACCGACCCGCTGAACACCGCGATCCGCATGAAGACCAACATGAACCGCGGCGGTTTCCTGCGCCACTTCTACGTGCGCAACGTGACGATGCCGAACGGCGTGTCGCTGAAACCCCTGGTCTACAAACCCCTGCCCGGTTCGCCGATTCCGCCGAACGCGGTGGGCTCGTCGGCCGGTGCGGTGGTGACCATCGACTGCGACTACGCCCCGACGGCGGACAACGTGCGCACCCGGCCGCCCATCGTCGAGAACATCCATATCTCGGGCGTGAAGGTCGGGAACGTGCAGACGAAGGACGGTCCGCGCTCGTGCTACCAGGCCTTGCTGCTATTGGGTCCGGTGGCCTTCGACTACAACGGCGACAAGCCGGCGGAGATCCTGCCGATCCGCGACGTGACGATCACCGACTGCGACTTCGGCACCCCGGTGAACGCGGCGCAGCCTTGGTTCATCTACAACGTGCGCAATGTGAAGCTGACCAACGTCACCATAGCCGGGAAGGTGCACGACACGACCTTGTCCGCATAACACAACGGGGGTCAAGTCTGACATCCGGACACGGGCTCAGCCTTGGAAGCTGGCTGAGCCCGTGTCCGGAAGCCGGCGTCCTCTCAGTCGATCCGCTGGACGACCATCACGAGATGCTTGTGCGGAAGCTGGTCGAATGCGAGATGGCGGCAGATGCAACCCGCCTCCGCAATCGCCTCGAGCAGGCCGGGTATCCCGAGCGTGGCGTAATAGACCTCCGGACCCATCGCCGAATCCACGTGTGCATCCTCCTGATCGAGTCCGCCGGCAGTGAAGATGAAGATGCCTCCCGTGTCGAGGGCGCGCATCAGCTTCAGCATCAACGGCCGCTGCTCGGCCAGTCCCACATGCCAGATGCTGTCCCATGCCGCGATGAAGCGATAGCTGCGGCGCGGCTGCCATGCGCAGATGTCGGCATGGTGCAGCAGCACGTCGGGGTCGGCTTCCCTGGCCAGGGCAATCATCCGCGCGGAGAGATCGACGCCTTCGATCCGCAGGCCCGCATGCCTGAACAGCGCATTGAAGCGCGTGTTGCAGCCGCAGCCGACGTTCAGCGCCCAGCCACCCTCGCCGGGCGGCAGGAAGCGCAGGGCATGCTCGTGTTGACGCAGGCCGTTGTCGCGATCGAACCGCGCGTCCAGCCAGCGCTCTGCGATGCTGTCGTAGGCCGATGCGATGTGGGCGTGATCCATGCGTGTGCGTGTGAGCTGGTCCGGGTTGGGCGATCGGACAGCGCACGCTTCGGAGCGGCTCGCTGCCCGTGTGGCGCAAGACGACTACAGCAGAGGCCGTGTCCGGATGGCAGACCGGCCCCCTGTTGTTTTTTTATTGCACGTCGAGCAGTTCGACTTCGAATACCAGGGTGGCATTCGGCGGGATCGGGCCTGCGCCGCCTTCGCCGTAGCCCATGCTGGCCGGGACGATCAGGGTGCGCTTGCCGCCGACCTTCATGCCCGGCACGCCTTCGTCCCAGCCGGTGATGACCTGGCCGCCGCCGACGTTGAAGCTGAAGGGCGAGCGGCCGACCGAGGAGTCGAACTGGGCGCCGCGCTGCTGCGGGGCGTTCGGCTCGTACAACCAGCCGGTGTAGTTGACGACGGCGGTGGCGCCTTTGACGGCTTCCTTGCCGGTGCCGACGACGGTGTCGATCTTCTGGAAAGCGACGGCGGGTGCGGCCGGAGCGGAAGCCTCGGTGGATGCAGGCGCTTCGGCGCGCTTGCAGCCGGCCAGGGACAGGGTGAGGGCCGCGCCGATGACGCAGCAGGAAAGCAGTTTGTTCAAGGTGGTCTCTCGTGATGAATGCCCGTAGCGGGCGCCGCAGCAGCATACATGGCGGCCGATCTTGTGACAACCGGTGCGCGCCTCAGGGCGTGATGCGGACGTAGTCGATGTCGGCCCAGGCGCCCGGCGTTCCAGTCGCGAGCAGGCCGATTTGCGCGCCGACCCAGCGCCCCATCGCGGCCTCGAACGGCAAGCCGAGCTGGGTATAGCGCAGGCCGTCGGCACTGTACGAGAAGGCGACACAGGCGCCGGCCGTGACATGCATGCGCAGGTGGACAGCCTGCCCGGGCAGCGCCGCGTCCAGCGCTTCCTCGCATTTGCCGTCGACTGCGCAATGCACCGCCACCATGCGCGGCTGGCCGTCGACGCGGCGCAGACCGAACCAGTGGTTCGCCAGTCCCACGACGCCAAGGCCGGCCTGGTCGCCGTCGCGCAGCGCATGCAGCTCGACCCTGGCGCTGACGGTGAACGCGGGCGCCGGGAATTTCCGGGTCAGCACGGAAGGCAGGCTGCGCAGCGGCGCTTCGGGCTGGGCGAACAGGCGCAGCTGGCCAGGCCGCGCGTCGAGCGCATACCAGCTGCGCTGCGGGTTGGCCGCCCACTGCCACTGCGGCCCCAGCACCGGGGCGTCGAACGCGTCGCCCGTCGCCGGCGCGCTCCGCGGAAAACTGCCGGCCACCGGCTTGGCATGCTCGAGCACGGGCTGGCCGACGCCGGGCGTCGCCGACGCTTCGCCGATCAGCGGCCAGCCATCCTGCCAGCGCATCGGTTGCAGGTGCACCACGCGGCCATAGGCGCGCCGGTCCTGGAAATGGAAGAACCAGTCGCTGCCCTGCGGCGTGCGCACCCAGGCGCCCTGGTGCGGGCCGTTGATGGCGGTAGCGCCCTGGGCCATCACGATGCGCGCCTCGTACGGACCCTCGATGCGGCGCGAGCGGAACACCGATTGCCAGCCATGCTCGACGCCGCCGGCCGGTGCGAACACGTAGTACCAACCCTCGTGCTTGTACAGCTTCGGTCCTTCCAGCGTGCGGTAGCCGGGCAGCGCGTTGCCGTCGATGACGCCCTTGCCCGCCCTGTCGAGCAGGCTGCGCCCGTCCGGCGCCATGCGGCGCAAGGTCAGCACGTTGTTGAAGCCGGCGCGGCTCCTGGCCCAGGCGTGGATCAAGTACGCCTTGCCGTCCTCGTCCCACAGCGGCGCCGGGTCGATGATGCCTTTGCCCGGCAGGAGCAGGTGCGGCGTGCTCCACGGTCCGGCGAAATCGGGTGCGGTGGTCACGTACACGCCCTGGTCCGGGTCGGGATAGAAGATCCAGAAGCGGCCGTCGTGGTGGCGCAGGCTCGGCGCCCACACGCCCTTGCCGTGCTGGGGCGCGGCGAACCGGGCATCGGGCACCAGCTTGGGCAAGGCATGCCCTTTCAGCTCCCAGTTGACCATGTCCTTCGACACCAGCAAGGGCAGGCCCGGCGCATTCGCGAAGCTCGACGACACCATGTAGTAGCTATCGCCGACGCGGATCACATCCGGGTCCGAATAATCTGCATGCAGGATGGGGTTGCGGTAACGGCCATCCCCAAGGTCGGGTGACCAGGGCGCACGCGCGGGCATCGGGCCGAGCACGCGTTCGAGGAAGCCGCTCATCGCGTCGACGGTTGGCGCCAGCCAGGGATCGAACAGCCAGAACGAATGCGGCGTGCCGGGCAGCGCGACGGTGTCGGTGAACACGCCATGCCGCGCGAGCTTGTCGATCATCGCCTCGCGGCCCACGGAGAAGCGCGCCACACCGCTGACGATGAACAGTAGCGGCGGGCTATCCTTGCCGGCATGGGTGATCGGTGACGCTTCATGCCACAGTGCGGACTTCTCGGCATAGCGCCCGCCTAGCCAGGCCCCGGCAGCCGACGGGTTCTTGGCCGGGTCGTCCTCGTGCCTGCGCGCCTCCTCGGAAGTGAAGTCGGACAGGCCGTCGATGTTCACCACGGCGCGCACCCCATCCGGGCTGGTCATCCCGACCAGGGAGGCAATCTGGCCACCGGCCGAGCCGCCGGCAATCGCCACGCGGGCCGGATCGATGCCGAAACTGTCCGCATTCGCGCGCAGCCAGCGCAGCGCTTCTTTGACATCATCGATGGCTGCCGGGTAGCGCGCCTGGCCGGACAGGCGGTAGCTGACCGTGGCGGCGGCATAACCGCGCGCAGCCAGCCGCGCAGCCAGCGGCGCCATGTTGGACCGCGCTCCGCTGCTCCAGCCGCCGCCATGCACCAGCACCACCAGCGGCGCCGGCTTCCCGGCTGGTCCCGGCAAGTAGAGATCGAGCCCCAGCGCCAGGTCGCCGCGCCGGGCGTAGACGAGGTTTTCCCGCACCTGCACCGGCGCCGGCGCCTCTGCGCTGGCGATGCGGATAAACGGATAGTCGCGGACCAGCTTGCGGTAGGTGGTTTCGGCGTTGTATGGCGTCTGGGCGAATACCGGCGCCAGCGCCAGCAACAACAGCAGGCCGGCCGGCAGGCGCCTCACAGCGCGGAACCCCGGAATACGCAGCGCCGGTGCAAGGTGGCGCCCGGCGCCAGTATTGTCAGGCCCGGATAGCCGGGCAGGTTGTGTGCATTCACCGGATGGTCGACCGGCTCGAAGCAGAAGAAGTCGCGTCCCGGCGGCACGTACAGGATGAAGTAGTCCATGTCGGCCTGCACCTGCAAGGCGACGCCACGCCGCGGCCAGGCGATGCGCGCTTCGCCGTTCCAGCCCGAGAACGGATGGTCGACGCCGTCCCAGGGCAGCGAGCGCAGGCGATCGAAGCGCCAGTAGTCGGGAACCGGTTCGCGGCCCAGCGGCAGCTTGTCGGGGCCGGCCATCCAGACGGCGTCGGCGCCGGCTTGCAGGAAGGCGCCTTGCGGGTCGGGCATCCACGGATGCAGGCCGAGCCCGAACGGCAGTGCGGCCTCGCCCGCGTTACGCACGGTCAGCTCGACGACCAGCGCCTCGCCGGCCAGCGTGTAGCGCAGCTCGGCGCCGTACGCAAACGGCTCGGCGCGGGCGCGGTCGAGCGTCAGCGTCAACGCGCTGTCGTCGTGCGCGGCGACTGTCCAGGCGTGTAGCCAGCCATCGCCATGGATGGGGCAAGGCTCCCCTTCCCGGTTCGGCCCTGGCACATGACGCTTGCCTTCGAATTCGAAGCCGGACGGCGCCATGCGGTTCGACCAGGGCAGCAAGGGAAAGCAGGCCAGTTGGCCAGGGAGCGGCGTGCCGGCGAAGTCGTCCGGCAGCGGCCGCAAAAGAGCGACCGGCTCGGCGCCACCGAGCCAGTCGAGCCGCGCCAGGCCGCCGCCGATGGCGGGGACGACCTGGGCCAGCAGGCGGTCGCTCCGCAGCGTGAGCCGTTGCAGCATCGGTTCAGCCGTACTGCGGACCGTCGAGCAGGAACTTGCCGCCCTGGTACATGGTGGTGACGTCGTCCTGGGCGGGGAATGCCGAGGTATCCGGGAACAGGTGGGCGAACTGCGACGAGCTGTCCTTCGGCTTGTAGCCCAGGTGCGAGGCCAGGCGGTTGTCCCACCAGACGCTGTCGTTATCCGACATGCCGTAGACGATCGTGTGGCCGACGCGCGGCGCGAACAGCGCGCAGCGCAGCAGTTCCGTCAGGTCGTCGTAGGAGAACCAGGTGCTCATCATGCGTTTGTTGGCCGGTTCCGGGAAGCTGGAACCGATGCGCACGCACACGGTCTCGATGCCGAAGCGGTCGAAGTAGTAGCGCGCCATCTGCTCGCCGAACACCTTCGACAGGCCGTAGTAGCTGTCCGGGCGGGTCGGCGAGTTCGCATCCAGCACCGTGGTCACCGGGTGGTAGCCGATGGCGTGGTTCGAGCTGGCGAAGATCACGCGCCGGGTGCCGGCCTTGTGCAGCGCTTCGTACAGATTTGCCACGCCCAGGATGTTCGCCTGCATGATAGGCTCGAAGGGCTTTTCGGTGGAGATGCCGCCGAAGTGCAGCACCGCGTCCACGCCTTCCAGCAGTTTTAATACCGCTTCCTTGTCGGCCAGGTCGCACTGGACGATCTCCTCGCCCTCGCGCGCTTCGCCCAACTCCGCGATGTCGGACAGGCGCACCACCTCGGCCCAGGGCTTGATGCGGTCGCGCAGCACCTTGCCGAGGCCGCCGGCGGCGCCGGTCAGCAGGATGCGTTTGAAAGGTTTTCCCTTGACTGCTTCAGTCATTCCCAACTCCTTGTAGATCGTTCAGGTCACCGGCGCCGGGTTGAACAGCGCCAGCGCATTATGCAGTTTCCAGTGTTCGGCCCAGGTCTTGCGTCCGCTCGCCACGTCCAGGATCATCTGGAACAGCTCGAAGCCCACGTCTTCGATGCTCGCTTCGCCGCTGGCGATGCGCCCGGCGTCCAGGTCCATCAAATCGTGCCAACGATTGGCCAGTTCGGTGCGGGTCGCCACCTTGATCACCGGGACGGCGGCCAGGCCATACGGCGTGCCGCGCCCGGTGGTGAAGATGTGGACGTTCATCCCGGCCGCCATCTGCAGCGTGCCGCAGATGAAATCGCTGGCCGGCGTAGCGGCGTAGATCAGGCCCTTTTGCTGCAGCTTGTCGCCGGGAGAAAGCACGCCGGTGATCGCCGTCGTGCCCGACTTGACGATCGAGCCCATGGCCTTTTCCACGATGTTCGACAAACCACCCTTCTTGTTGCCGGGCGTGGTGTTGGCGCTGCGGTCGACGCCGCCGCGCACCAGGTAATCGTCGTACCACTGCATCTCGCGCACCATGGCCTGGGCGATCTCCGGCGTCGCGGCGCGGGCGGTCAGCTGGTCGATCCCGTCGCGCACTTCGGTCACTTCCGAGAACATCACGGCGGCGCCGGCGCGCACCAGCAAGTCCGTCGCGTAGCCGACGGCCGGATTCGCGGTCACGCCGGAAAACGCATCGCTGCCGCCGCACTGCACGCCCACCACCAGATCGGAGGCCGGGCAGGTCTCGCGCCGGCGGGCGTTCAGCGCCTGCAGGTGATGCTCGGCGGTCTGCATCAGGCTGTCGATCATCGACATGAAGCCGACGTGCTGCTGGTCCTGCAGGGTCACCACCGATGGCGCGTTGGTGCCGATCGGGATGGCGCCGGCCGGGAACAGGCGCGCCGGCGGCAGCTTTTCGCAGCCGAGGCTGACGACCATCACGCTGTCGCCGAAGTTCGGATTGCGCGACAAATTGCGAATGGTCTTGATCGGGATCTCGGCGCCGGGGGCGTCGATGGCCACGCCGCAGCCGTACACGTGTTCGAGCGCGACCACGTCTTCGACGTTCGGGTAGCGCGGCAGCAGTTCGTCCTTGATGCGCTTGACGGCGTAGTCGATCACGCCCGACACGCACTGCACGGTGCTGGTGATCGCCATGATATTGCGCGTGCCGACCGAGCCGTCCTTGTTGCGGTAGCCCTGGAAGGTATAGCCCTCCAGAGGCTCGGTGGCGAACACCGCGCGGGTGCCGATCGGCAGGTCATCGAGCGAACGGGCAGCCGGCATGGTCAGCACGCGTTCCGACACCCAGCTGCCGCGTGCGATCGGGCCGTTGGCGTAACCGATGATCACGCCATAGCGAACCACGGCCTCGCCGGCTGCCAGGTCTTGCAGCGCTACCTTGTGACCCTGGGGGACGCCTTCGACCAGGGTCAGCCCGTCCGGGAAGACGGTGCCCGCGGGCAGGCCGCCGTCGTTGACGACGATGGCGACGTTGTCGCTGGCCTGCATGCGGATGGTACGTGGTACGTGGGTGCTCATATGCGTCGCCTTATGCATTACCTTGTGTGATGCCTTGTTGGTCGGTTCTTTTTCAGTATGCCATACAAACTCGAAAGGTGGCTAGTCCACCTTGCGATTTTGGCCGGACCAAATTAGAATGGCCTGACCAAATAAGCAGTTCCCACAATAGAGAGGACTGGAGACACATGAAGAAAACCCTGCTGGCGGCATCCGCTGCCGCGCTCCTCGGCTGCGCGCTCGCCTGCGGCCCCGCCCTGGCTGACGGCCCCTTCCGCAATCCCGACAACAAGAACCTGAAGGATCCGGGCGAAGGCACCTACCCGGTCCCGTATAAAAAGCCCGTGGTGGCCGAGGTTACGGCCCAGCTGAAGGCGATCCGCGGCTTCATGGACGGCGCCACCCCAACCCGCATCGTCAACAAGCGCAGCGGCGCGCCGATCACCGACTTGTCGAAACCGGACCGCGACGCCATCTTCCAGCCCGCCGCCGGCGACTATGGCATCCAGGTATATGAAATGGGCGTGGTCCATTCCGGCCTGTTGAGGGCGGCAGAAGCCACGGGCGACGCGGGCTTCACGGCGATGAGCCAGCGCCACTTCCAGTTCTTCGCCCAGACCCTTCCCTACTTCCGCGCCCAGGAGGGGGCTTTCCACCTCGAACGCGGCAACAGCTTTTCGCGCTTCCTCGACCCGCGCTCGCTCGACGACGCCGGCTCGATGTGCGCCGCCCTGATCCGCGCGCGCCTGGCGAAAGTCGGCCCGGATCTCAAACCGATGATCGACACCTGCAGCGACTGGGTGGCGAATAAACAGTTCCGGCTGGACGACGGCACCATGGCGCGCAAGCGGCCGCAGGAAGTGTCGCTGTGGGCGGACGACATGTACATGAGCATCCCGGCACTGGCCGAGATGGGCCGACTCACCGGCAAGCGCAAGCACTTCGACGACGCCGTGAACAACGTGATCGGCATGTCGAGCCGCATGTTCAATCCGCAGCTCGGCCTATACACCCACGGCTGGCACGCGAATCACCCGGACGCGCCGCGCTTCTACTGGGCGCGCGCCAACGGCTGGGCGGTGCTGGCGATGTCCGACCTGCTCGACGTGCTGCCGAAGGACCACCCGGGCTACCCGAAAGTGCTGGCCCAATTGCGCGCTTCGATCAAGGGCATCGCTGAGCTGCAGTCGGGCAGCGGCCTGTGGCACCAGATGATCGACCGTAACGACTCCTACCTCGAGACCTCGGCCAGCGCGATCTTCACGTATGTGATCGCGCACGCGGTGAACCAGGGCTGGATTCCCGCTACCACCTACGGCTCGATCGCCCAGGCCGGATGGGCCGGGCTGTCGACCCGCATCACGGCGCAGGGCCAGGTCGAAGGCACCTGCGTCGGCACCACGCTCGCGGGCGACATGGTCTATTACTACCACCGCCCGACCAGCGCCGACGCCCTGCACGGCTATGGCCCGGCACTGCTGGCCGGCGCCGAGATCATCAAGCTGGTGACGAATCCCGCCTTCGAGGTGCAGCACAAGGTGCGCACCTACCACTACCTGCCCAAGGGCGGGCAGACCGACTACCGCGAACACCACTGAGGAGGCAGGTATGAAACGCTTGATTCT
>Ga0308160_10001683_pt1 | contig 29574 bp, 47 predicted proteins | sample PhyFR1_FD_201036 | JGI IMG/M metagenome (GOLD analysis project Ga0308160, IMG submission 201036) | Phyllosphere microbial communities from UC Gill Tract Community Farm, Albany, California, United States - DLSLF.R1 | ecosystem: Host-associated > Plants > Phyllosphere > Unclassified | place: USA... | reverse complement strand
CCCCCCCTTCGCCTTGTCTTTGACAGGCAACGCCTCGCAAGTCTCTGACGGCGCGGCAGCCGTCCTGCTCGCCCGGCGCGACGTCGCAAAAAAGCTCGGACTCAAGATCGTCGGCAAGTTTGTGACTTGCGCCTATGCCGGCTGCGCCCCTCGCGTGATGGGGTGCGTCTGACTCTTCGCTCGTCCGCACGTATCCCCCTCCCGGAGACCTAACCCCCCTCCTTTCCTTCCTCGTGTGTGTCTTTCTCATCTAAAGCATCGGCCCAGCGATCGCAATCCCCAAGGCGCTCAAGCTGGCCGGCCTGACCAAGGACGAGGTCGACTTCTACGAGATTAACGAGGCCTTTGCCTCGCAGGCCGTCTACTCTGTCAAGACGCTCGGCCTGCCCTTTGACCGCGTCAACCTCAACGGCGGGGCCATCGCCCTCGGCCACCCACTCGGAGCGACCGGTGCCAGGCAGGTTGCGACCGGGCTCGGCATCGCCAAGCGGACCGGGGGCAAGGTGTTTGTGACGAGCATGTGCGTCGGTAGCGGCATGGGCCTCGCCGGCGTCTTTGTCAGCGAGCAGTAAGCCCCCCCCCCCCGGTCCTCTTTCCTTCCCTTCTCTTGCTCTTGCCTCCCGCGCTTGCCGCCGCTCCTTTGTATCCCCTTTACCCCCTTTCATCATGAACCTCTCAACCGCGTCTTTCCCTCTTGATGTTGACCCGGAAGTTCAACCGAGACTCGGTCTTTTGCTTGAGCGCCTGCGAAGAGGGTTTTTTGGGTCAGGTTCGTACGGCGGCATCAGCAAACGATGCTGTAGCATACCTGGTCTCGAACCCCTTCGTGCAGGCTCGACGATCCCGGCGTTCGCAGGAGGAGGCCTCAGTTGAGCATGCGGCATGCGGACGCCGTCTGATCGTATGCGCCTCGGCCGAAAGCTTCCGCCGGATTCGCATTCCGCGTGGCTCAAAACCAGATGGATTGACTCAGCAGCATGCATTACAGGGCAGAAGGGCAGAAGCGAAGGCGGCGGAAAGGTGAGGGGTGGCAAAGAACGAAAGGGAGCGAAGAAGGGGGGCCGGTTGCTACAGGGACGCAGGGGGGGGGTCGACGACGTTTCAGGCAGGCGGGGATGCAGGAGATGAGCTGGCAACAAGAAGGCAGAGATCGGAAGACAAGGAGTACGCTCTAGGCAGTCGGTGGGTCAGCCAGCCGACGTCAGACCCTCCTCAGGCTTCGACGACCAAAGGTGAGGTCGTTCCGTTTGTCGCGTTGTCGGCTCGGCTGCCGTGACTCGAGGCAAGGCCGCCGCTCGTCGTCGACGCCTCTATCGCCGCAGCCGCTCGCAACCGGTCCTTGACCTGCGCGAGCGTGCCGGTCCGAGCCCAGGTGGCCGGGACGTGGTCCCACTGGCGCTTCCGCGGCGTTGCCCCTGTTGGCTCGTCGGGCCTCAGCCCCGTCTGCTGGAACGTCGCCGTCGCCTCGCGCAGGCTGGCGAGCTCGGACCCGTGAACCGTGGCGAACGTCGAGAGGGAGGTGTCAAGCGTCGACAGCTGGTATGAGAGGGCGAATCACGAGTGAGCCCGCGAAACCAAAGGTGTTCTCTGCACATGCATCAGACGTACCGAGGTAACAATCTCGGTCGAGGCACTTTCGACATCAGCCACAGACGCCCGAAGGCTCTCCTCGACCTTCCGGAACACCGAGTCGACACCGTCGCGCAACTTATCGACGGCCACGCGCTCCCTCTTGAGCGCCTTGTCGGCAGCGCCGGCGGCGGTCTCGGTTGCGGTCGAGAGAGTCGCGAGCTGGTGCGCAAGTTTTGTTGATTCGGCATCGATGAGCTCGACCGCGCACTGCGTCAGGGCCGAGAGGCCCGAGGCGACGCCGTCCTCGGTCTTGGAGACAGCCTGGACAGTGTGAATGAGTCAGTCAGACGGGGAGCGTGCGAGATTGACTGAGCGAGCTCGAGAGGGAGACAAACCTGGGTCAGGTCGGTCTGCAGGCTCTGGCCAAGGTCTCTGAGGCCTTGTGCGACCTGTAGCACCCGCTCGTCGGCCTCCCTCAGTCGGTTGCTCAGCTTACGCTGCTCAGCATCCTGCGCTCGCGCCCGGGCCTCCTTCTCGACCTTGACATCGAGGAGCGTGGCTTGGATTTCGCGAAGGGACAAGGCATGTGCCTCCTGGAGGTCGTCCATCTCCTGCTCGTGGAGGGCCATGAGCTCCTGCTGGAAGGCAAGGGCCTCGGCAGCCTGCCGCTGCTGGAACAACGCCATCCGCTCGAGAAGCGAGGAGCCGAGCTTTGAGCGGCGTCTAGCAAATTCCTGCTCGCACGATGTCACCAGGGCGGTGACGCGCGTACTTGCCGTTGCCAGACGATCGACCTGAGCGTCGAGCAGCATGCGTCAGTCAGCACGGATCCTTCAGTTCAGCGCACGATGCGAGAAACCTGCTGCACTTACATCTTCGACGTCAGCCGACCGCACTCGACTGTCCTTGTCGTCGAGGACCGCTCGCCGGGGCTCTTGCAACGTGTCTATCTCTGCTGCCCGCTCTTGAACGCCGCTCAGTGCATTGGCGACGCGGCGCGTCTGCAAAGTGCGGGGGATGATCGAAAAGGTCAGCGCCAAGCGGCGCGTTCAATGGGGCTCACTCTGAGGCAGCGAACTCACCTCGCCCATCGACTCGGTCACCGACGCTCGCAGCGCTGTTTCGTGCGTGACCAGGCCCTTTTTGACGCCCGTTGACTGCCCTCGGACTGAGCCTTCGATGCTTGACCGCGAGGCTTCGACTTCGGACCTGTAGGTGGCGTACTCGCCGTGCGCGCGGCCGAGGTATTTGTCGACCTGCGCCGCAGCCTTGACCAGGCCTGATGAGCCGCTGGCGATCTCCTCCAGGACGACATGGTGGCTCTGCCGGGTCGAGCGAGCGCGTCAGGCGAGAGCGCCGTCAGCAAGCCGACAAAGTGCTGAAAGGGAACACCCTCAACTCACGGTCAGTTGTCGCTCTCTGTAATCTTTCATTTGGCCGATGGTAAGTTGATGGGCGCCGCCTTGCCTGCTGGCAAAGTCATCGAGCTGGCCCGACAGACGACCAACGCTCGCCAGGGTCGAAGCCGCGTGACTGCTACCAGACGCAGCGTTCGATGTGAGGACCGAGGCCGTCCGATCTATTAACAAAGGGCTGGAAGGTCAGCTCGATCATGAGTGAGAGCAGCGCGAACCGACGCACCCTTCTTGGCAAACAGGCCGGCGAGGTCGCCCTTGGCATCGCCGAGAGCGCCCTTGTAGACGTGAGCGACGCCGTCGAGCCGCTGCTCGCCGAGCTCGAACTCCTCGACCGCGCGCCGCTCGATGTCGAGCTCGCGCTCAATCTCGGCGAGCGTCTCTAGCAGCTTCTTGCGCTCATCCTGCGTGGCCAGCAGATCGTGCGAGACGTCGGCGAGCTCCTTCTGGATCTGGGCCAGCCGGTTGTTGAGGATGACGTGCTGCGACTTGGCCTCGTCGATCTGGGTCGAGTGGAGCTTGGCGTCCTCGTTCAGCTGAGCGTAGTCCTCAGCGGTGATGTAGATGCCATTCTTCTCTCGCGCGGCCTGTCGCGGAGGGGGAGCAAGTGCATGGCCAGAGTCAGCAGGCGGGCGTCGGTGGGCTAGCTAGCATGGTCGATTGAGATGCAACGCACGAGCAGGTCCTTCTTGAGGCCCTCAATCTCGGCAACATACTCGCTGATGAGCCCGTTCTTGGTCATCTTTTGGTTGACCTCGGGCCGGTTCATGATCCGGGTCGCCCGCATCGCATAGTCGATCGTCGAGAGCGTCTCCTCGAGGTTGGATCGCGAGGGCGAGATGGTGGCGATAATGCGCGTCTTGGTTCGGCCGCCGAGCGAATCCTGCAACAGGCGCGTAAGCTTCGACTCGCTGCGCGACAGAGGTGTGCAAACGTGAGGCGAGAGTCAGCCTTTGGAAGGAACCGATGCGAACGCTTGCGCTTGCTGGAGGACGAACCGGTACGGGATGTGGCTGCTCTTCTTGACGAGGCTGTTGATGACGCGGCCGAGGGTGAGCAGGCTCTGGTTGATCATGCCGGCTTCGCGCGCGCGGGTCTCGACGGCACCCGAGCGGCCGATGTTCTCGCTTCCAGCAAGGTCGACGAGATTGAGCTTGCCGACCTTGAGCAGGTCTTCGCCGGTCGACGACGTCTCCTTGACGTGAACGGTGATCGAGAAGATCGAGTGCGAGCGTGACGAGGTGGCGTTCATGAGCGTCTCGCCTGTCTCGCGGCGGGAAGAGCCCTTGCGGAGGAGGTCAATGCCATCCCGGGCCGAACGGACGCCGACCTCCTCGAGGCCTTGGATGACGACGCCCCGGCCCTTGGGGTTCGGATCCTCGTAGATGCGGAGCTCGCCCTCCTTAAGGGCCCCGCCCTTGGCAGCCGAAGCGACACCCATCGGCTGAGCGGCGGCCGAGGTCGAGCCGGCGTACGTCGACGAGAGCAGGTCGCGTATGTCCTCGTTGTAGATCTCGACGAACGAAATCTTAACGCTCGAGTCGCGCGCGAGCGCCGACGGCGCAGAGTCGAGCGCGGCAAACAGCCGGTGGAGTGTCCTGGGGACGATGCCCGCCTCGGAGGACGGGTTGCCCAGTGTGTTGGGCACGAGATCGCCCTGCATCGTGTACCTGATTAGGCCAATAGATACGCTGAGGCGTCAACAAGGCGGTCAACGGCTTGCTTCTGGCTGGGGAAATGACATACGTTTTTCCGGTGCCGGTCTGGCCGTACGCAAAGATCGTGCAGTTGTAACCCATCATGACCTCGTCGAGCGTCTCGCGGACGACCTCGTCCCAGAGCATGCCCTGATCGGCCTCGGGGCCAAAGACCTTGTCAAAAGTGTAGGTCCGCGTCGGCCCGGCCGTCGAGGTTGGCGCCGCCAGGAGCGAGAGCGACGACGAGGTCGAGATGGGCGACGTCTCGACCGTGAGTGTCGGTCCGATCGCGCCGGCCGTCGAGACGATGATGGGTGAGTTCTCGGCGATCTCTTTGCTCGACCGGCCTCTGACGCAGGGAAGGTTGGCCAGAAGGTAGCGCGAGGTCAATTCCAGCGTCATCGAGGAAGCACAAAGCGGATAGGAACGCACCGGCACCGGACAACGACCTCGATGTTGGTCCCATCCACCGCCGACGCCTTGCCGTCCTGAACATCTGTCTGCGAGCTCGCCTCGCCCTCTCGTTGTGGCTGCTGGAGCTGCCTGTCGCTGGCACTCGTCGCGACGGACCCACCGGTCGGCACCCGCTCGCGCCTGACCGCGCCGTTCGCCGGGCCGCCGACCGCCGTCTTACCGCTGGCCATCCGGCCGCCGATCAGACCTGGCCGGGCGTTCTCCTCATCGCCTTGATGCAGGCCGGCGATGGCGTGCGTTGCTCGCCGACTGGAGGCGGTGGCAGAAGAGGCGGAGGTCACGAGCGCCGAGCTCGAGGGGACGCGCGAGAGCTTGGCCGACGACTGGGCGGTCGACGGCCGGAGGACGGCCGACGACGCTGGTCGAGTCCTTCGCGGCAAGGGAGCCGACATTACCCGCAGAGAAGACAGCTGCCGAGAGAGTGGGGTCGGATGAGAAAGGATGTGAAGAGGTGGCTCGATACTGAGGTGGTGGCCGAGGGGTAGGGGGAGCTCGGTGTTGACCCATCCGTTCGTCGTCGTCGTCGTCCGTCGTCCGCCAGGGCGCGAAGCAGGCGCGCCGGCGCGTCACAATCTCCGGCGTAACTTCTGTAACCTTCATTTACGGAACGCGTCGCCTGCCGCGAGACCTCTGGCTCGGGCTGGCCGAGCTCTTGCCTGACCGACCACCCATACCGTCCCCTCGTCCTCTTCGTCTCCAGTCAGCATGGCGACCCAGTACGACAACAGTGCGTCGGCTTGGCCTCGCGAGATCGATTGCAACAGGGCTTCCAGTCGGCTGATCTTCCGAATCCTTTCCTCCAGTCTTCCTCGCGAGCACCCCGCGAGAGGGCCGTACGTCCCTTCGCCAGCCTCGCTTCCGGGAGCTGCTGCCGTCGATTGCTCACTCTCTCTCGCCTCCCACCGGCTCGCAGGTCTCCGGCTAGCCGAGGCGTCTGGACTCGGCTGGAAGTCATACGACAAGGACGAGCCCGAGGCCAACGTCGTCATGCTCCCAAAGGACGAGATCAAGTGGGCGCTCTGGACGCGGTCAGTCTCGTCTCGATCCGGCGCCCTTGGCTTTGGCGGGTCTGATGGTTGCATCGTTTGGAGACCTCCTTGGAACTCTTTTCGAGCTTTCTAAGCTTGACGGCCCGCGCTCCTCGAGATACGACCGCCCCGACCCCGGCGGCCGGCGCGTTGACCTCGGCTCTCACTCTGCTCGATCGTTATCGGGACCGCCATTGACAGCTATGCTTGTCTTCCGCCATCTGCCTACAGGGTTGCGCGCAACTTCCAGGTCTGCATCGGCCAAAAGAAGACGGAGGAGCGGCTCGTTTTCGAGAACTTTCACCGCGACGTACGTCCAACACCACGCAGTCGACCCAAGTCTTACAGGGCAGACCTGGGCCTCGCTTCCGCTGCCGAGCAAATGCTGACCGGTCGCCCCTTGCCGAGCCACGCAGGACTTTGACGCCCTCAACAAGATCTTCAAGGCTTGGGGCCATGAGCTCGAGGCCAAGGAGACGTCGCTCCGGGGCTGGAACTGGGGTCAGGTCGACGTCCAGGGTCCGAACCTAGCCTTCCTCGTTGCCCAGAAGCAATCGTTCCTCCTCCCGCTTGCCTCGATCGCAAACTCAAACATCGCGTCCAAGACCGAGGTCTCGCTTGAGATCGCGCCGCCGGCCAAGGCGGATGGTTCGAAGGTTGCCGCCGGCAGCAAGGCCCGGCCGGTCGACGAGCTCGTCGAGATGCGCTTCCACGTGCCCGGCATGACGGGCACCGGCTCGGACGATGAGAGCGACGATGAGCGCGCTGACGGTGAGGAGCGCGTCTCCAAGGCCCAGGCGTTCCACGAGATGATCAAGGAGCGAGCCGACATCGGCGACGTCGGCACGCCCGGCGTCGTCGTCTTCAACGAGGTCCTGGTCCTCACGCCCCGGTGCGCCTCACCGTCCTCGCAGACTTAACCAATCATAGCTCCCTCACTGATCCGCTTGCTTTCCACTTCGCTAGTGGCCGATACGACGTCGACATGTTCCTCACGCACTTCCGCCTGCGCGGCAAGACGTACGACTACAAGATCCTGCACACCTCGGTCACCCGGCTCTTCCTCCTGCCCAAGGCCGACGAGATCCATGTGCAACTCGTCGTCGGCCTTGACCCGCCGATCCGGCAGGGCCAGACGCGCTACCCTTACCTCGTCATGCAGTTCACTAAGGACGAGGAGATGGACGCCGAGCTCAACCTGAGCGAGTGCGTGCCTGCGTCGATCTGGTCCTTCCTCTGGCGCCTCGCTCTGACTTTGCATCGCCTTCTCCACCCGCGCGCAGGGAGGAGCTCGAGAAGCACGCGCTCAAGCGGACGTACGAGGCCCCTGCTTACCAGGTCGTCTCGCAGGTCTTCAAAGCGCTCACCGGCCGCAAGATCACCCCGCCTTCGTCCTTCATCTCGTGCGCCCCCCACTCCCTTTTGCCTCGAGTAACCTGGCGGCTTGTCTTTGCACTTTCCCATGCTGACCTCAGCGTCGCCCTCCCTCGCCGCAGGACCTCGGGTCAGAACGTCGTAAAGTGCAACCTCAAGGCCAACCAAGGCGAGCTCTACCTGCTCGAGAGGGCCATGATTTTCATCGCCCGGCAGCCGCTGCTCGTCGACTTTGCAAACATCCAGACGGTCTCGTTCTCGCGGTGCGTCGCTCTCTCGCCGCCCGAGTCAGCTCCGACCGAGACACTGATGGCTTTGCGCCTCTCCGCAGCGTTGGCGGCAACATGGCCTCGTCCAAGACGTTCGACCTCTCGATCTCGCTTAAGGCCCGGACCGATGGCGGGTCCGACTACAGCTTCACCTCGCTCCCGAAGGACGACGCCGGACCGATCAAGGCCTTCCTTGAGGCGCGCAAGGTGCGCGTCAAGGACAAGACGGAGGAAGACCTCGCCGCCGTCCTGAGCGACGCAGACGACGACCTGAGCGACGAGGAGGACGATAGCGACGCGAGCGACGGCGGCAAGAAAAAGAAGGCCAGCAGCAAGGGCAAGGAGCGTGAGAGCAAGGCCGTCGCGGTCAACGGCGCCGACCTCGACGACGACGACGACGAGTCTGGTGCGTAGCTTTGCTCTGCGGCTCTGTGCGCGGCTGGCGGGCTGATCTTCCCCCCTTTTTTCCCTTGTTCTCTCAGATGACGAGGATTTCCAGGCATCGTCGTCGGACGGCGGCTCGGCCTCCTCGTCGTCGGAGGAGGGCTCGGACGCCGACGGCGACGTCCAGATGAAGTCGGCCGACAAGCCCAAGAAGAAGAAGCCATCGGCCGAGGACGGACCGGCAAAGAAGAAGGCCAAGGTCGCCGACGACGCTTGAGAAGGATCGGCCCCCTTCTCCTCTTTTACGACTTACGCCCCTTCCCAACCCCTGCATCTTCTCTTGAACGAGCCCGGCTCTCATGTCGCGCGTCTGTATCAGTCCACCCTCCCCCTTGCACTACATGCGCTCTGTCTTGTCTTAAGGACGACGGTCCAACGGTCCACAACAGATCAGCGCTCGAGATTACAGCTCATCGTCTGGGCGCGCCCTCAGCTCGCGGCATTACGGATCAGCAACCTGACCGACGAGACGAGGACGCCGACGAGATGCTCGTAGCAGTTGTTCTCCTCGCGTTCGGCCGCCGCCGCCTCTGCGAGCAGCGTGTCGACGTCGACAACCTCGACCTCGAGCTCGTGTCGGCGTTTGCCGTCCTGCGGCCGACCAAGGCAAGGGCTGCGTCAGCGACAAGGAATGAGTGTTCAGAGCGCAAGGCGCCGTTCAAGCAGGACACGCACCTCTGTTGAGACCTGGGTGAGGTCGACCTGGACGATCTGATGCGCGTACGAGAGCCGGTCCTTCGTGCGCATGTTAAGGTCGGGCCCCTCCGGCACGTAGTCCACTGGCAGGACGCGGGCAACCGGCATCAGCAAGGCCGCCTCCTGCTACGAAAGGTATCGAGACGCACTTGGTGTCTCTGTGCTGACGCTCAGCCGCCAGTCAAACTTGCTCATCGGGCTTGAGATGTTGAGGTCGCCGAGCCTTACCTTCTCGCACACCTGGACGACCGCGTTCGTCTTCTTGTCCTTGCGGATCCGGACGCGCTTGTTGCCAACCTTGCGAAAGATGTCGGTCTCGTAGACGTGCGTGTACTTGACCGGATGTGGCATCTTGCGCGTGTTCTGCGTCTCCTGGTTCAGCAGCTGGTTGAAGTGCTTGTGCTGCGACTGTCAGTCGGGCGAAGAAGCGGGCCAGAACCGTCGGTCAGCCTGATGCCAGCGATGCAGAAAGGCGATGCGCAGAGGGCACGCACTGCAGGCATGTCGCTCTCAAATACATAGCGCAGGCCGGTAGGGTCGTTGTGCGGGTTTGCCGAGGGCGTGAGGACTGCCGGAGAGGAGAAAGGGGCGGACGCACATCGGTAAGCAGGTCAACCTGGGTCAGCCTCACAAGCGCCTCGTATGCCCTGGGTGATGTCGGACGCACTCGCTTCCGTCTCGAACGGCAGGACCAGTCGTCGCTGGGTCTGCGGGTGTATCATCTGGCCAATCTTGGCCTCGATCTGAGCCGTCGAGCGGTTCGAGCGGCCGCGAGAAGAGGCGCAGTACAGAGCAGCGACTGATCAGCTCCGGCATCCTCTTGCCTGGCTTGCCACGGCGAGGCGCTGCCGGCACGCACCTCGATATGCGAATGCCCACGCGAGACATTCCGAATCCACTCGCCGATCCGGCGCTGCATCTCGTCGTACGGCTCGACCCGAAAGAAGGACGGCAGGAGCGCCGCGCCCGCCTGAAGCTCAGCGCCGTACGGGTCGCTCAACCCGCCGTCGTCAAAGCGTGCCGCTGAAGGTCCAACGTGGTGGACGGCGACTGGAGGAGCCGCAGTCGGCCCGTCATCGGTCCTCTGCCGCTTCTGAGAGGAAGGCCCGGGCAAGCTGGCCTCTGTGGGCTCTGGCTTGACGCGAGCGGGGTCGACGGCCGAACCAGAGGCGGCGTCGGCGGCGGCGGAGGATGTCGACATCAAGCAGACGGCGAGCTGTGTCCTGGCCTAGTGTGAACTGAGAGGCGCTGAGGAGCGAGCTGCTGCTGAGAGAGTGTGCGAGCGAGCGAAATGGGCGAACGGCAGTCCGGGATGGTCGACGTCGGCAGGAGCTCGTCGCCGTCGCAGCTGGCGGCGGATAGAGAGAGCGGAGGCGCAGCGGCCCTTCATGCTCGCAAGCTGAGGAGAGACATGCAGCCCCTCGCTTCCAGGGAAGAAATTGATGCCAGGTCAATTATGTTGTCCCCTAGGAGAGAAAGGGCATCGCTATGACTTGTGCTAGGTGGCGCCACCCGTCAGACGGAAAGACGGCAAGGGACGGGTGTCGGCAAAGACGGCGTCCGCTCGCGGGCTGAACCGAGTCCGCAGGCGAGCGCCCTTCAAAGTGGCCCGGACGAGCCAACGATCTCCCTTCATCTTTCAACCCCCCACCTCCCCTTCTTTCTTGCCTGCTACCGTCTTGCACAGTACTCTAAACTCACAGCCATGTCTCCCGAGCCCAAAGTCGTTCGCTGGGGCATCCTAGCCACCGGTGGTCCGTCCTTCCGTCTGCCTGCACCGCGTCATGGCGATCCGAAGCACCGGCTGACGTCCCCTTTGCCCTGTCGGGAATCACCCTGACTCCCAGCCATCTCGAAGGTGTTTGCCGGCGACATTCTGCTGGACCCCAAGACGCGCGGCGTGACCGACGTCCGGCACGAGATTGTCGCCGTCGGAAGCCGGTCAGAGGAGAAGGCTCGGGCGTTCGCCGACTCGTTTGGCCTGACCGCCTGCAAGGCCTACGGCGGCTACGACGGGGTCTTTGCGGACGAGGTGCGGACGACTCGAAGGTGACTGGCGCACAGAGGCTCTCCATTCTGACGCATCATGCGGTCCCCTCTCTTCTGCTCGTAGAACGTCGACATTGTCTACGTCGGTCAGTTCTTCAGTCGTCCTGCGGGTCGACCCCGCCGACTCGATGACGCGCTCGTTCACCTGACCGGTCGCACCACACTGCTTTGACCCGCAGGCTCGCCCAACTCGCACCACTACCCAAACGCGCGGGCCGCGCTGCTCGCCGGCAAGGCCGTCCTCTGCGAGAAGGGCTTTACGATCAACGCCCGCCAGGCTCGCGACCTCGTCGCCATTGCGCAGAGGAAGAATGTCTACCTGCACGAGGCGCTCTGGACGCGGCACCTGCCGGTGACGATCCGCGTCCAGGAGGTCATCTCGGAGGGGATGATCGGCAAGGTCGAGCGCGTCCTGTCCGAGTTTGGCATGGATGCCAAAATTGACGGTGCGTCGACTGCTCACAATTAGCTCCTGCTAGCCTGCCACTGAGTCAGTGCGCGTGGCCTCCTCCACAGAGATGGACCCTTCGGACCGGCTCGTCGACCCGGCGCTTGGCGGCGGTGCGATGTACGTCCTCGCGCCGCACTTGCTCCTTGACCTGCTCCTACGGCCTCTGACCCGCCGCTTGCGCTTCTACCGCCTGCTAGCCTGGACGTCTCGCCCTATGCGCTTTGCTGGGTGCTCGTACCGTTACGTTGCAGCTGTTCTTGGCCTTGCGCTTTGGAGACAACAGAACGACTGAACTGCAGGTGGTCCTTCTATTCTGTTCCCTCCTAGGCTCTTCCCCTACCCGGCGGTCCCCTCGGCGCCCAAAATCGCGTCGCAGCTCACGCTCCAGAACGGCATCGACGTCCACGTCGGCGCCGTCATCTCGTTCGAGGGCCTCGAGGGTGTCCAGGCCATCATGACGTCGTCGATGCGCCAGGTGCCGCCTCACCCGGTCATCATTCAGGGCTCCAAAGGCGAGATCCGCCTTACCGGCATGGCGTGCTGCCCAGACGGCTTTGTCCTGAAGCTTCACGGCGAGAAGGAGGAGACCTTCCACTACGGCCAGCCCGAGAAGGGCAACGGCTTAGTAAGCTTTCTCCATTCACGCTGTGTTGGCACACCGTCTTTCAGACATTCACCCATCTTTCGCGATTCTCGCCTCCTCTCACAGTTCTATGAGGCCGACGACGCAGCGCGCAACTTCCTCGCCGGCCGGATTGAGTCGCCCCGGCAGCCGCACGCGACCTCGATCGCCGGAATGGCCATCTTTGACGAGATCCGTCGCCAGGCTGGCTACAGCTATTCGGACGAGCTCGAGCAGGTCCTCTAGCCTGCCGAAGGGAAGGGGAAGGGGAGCTGCGGATGATGTAACACCGCACAGAAGCCCAGTGGCAGGAGAACTTGCAAGCGATGGTCTTCGTGTGCGCGCGCAACGAAAGACGGCCCTTGAGAAGGAAACATCCTGCCTGGCAGCTGCCCTCTCGAGTCGAGCTTCTCGAGACGCGCAAGCCTCGTCTGGTCCGATGACAGGAGCCGGCCTCGACAAAGTGGTCGACTGCGCTTTTCCGTACGGCCGTACGGCCGTACCGCGCGGCCGTCGGTCCCACTCGCTCGGCCAGCCCTCCTCCTGCTGACCCCCTTCGACCACCCTTGCTCGCTCTCCCTCCTCACTCCGAAACTCCCCTCTTCCTCATCAGTATCATGGCCGACTCCTCGCTCAGGCGCAAGCTCGTCATTGTCGGTGCGTCCTTGCGAGCTCGGTCGCTGGACTCAATGAGGGGAGGGGAAGAAGCAAGCGAGCGCCGCCGCCTCGCTGCTCGCCTTCCCTCGCGACCCAGCCCCCCCCCCCTGTCTTGCCAACTAAACCCTCGTCCACCCTCTACAGGTGACGGAGCCTGCGGCAAGACCTGCCTTCTCATCGTCTTCTCGTGCGTCCTTTCTTGCTATCTGTTTTGCGAAGGGGCCCACCCGATCGAGGTCATCTCGACGCTTTCGGCCAACGACTGGCCGTTTGTCGCGCGCGCCCGGGTCGCACTGCTGCCGCTGCCGCGAACACCTCGGCCGCCTGTCACGTTGCCTCATCTCGCTGACCTCTGGCCCGACTCTGCTGACCAACAGGAAGGGCACGTTCCCGGAGGTGCGTCAAAGCCGTGCAATCAAGCATGCTCGGGCGGCCCTCTGAGCGGGGTTGGAGGCTCAAGCGGACGACGCAACGCACGGGCTCGACGAGGCTTGCGTTTGCTGGCCGCTGCCGCGCTGCCGGCCAAAGAGAGGGAGCGAGCAAGTCGCTCCGCAGCAAGTTGCCAGCTGCCAGTCGATGGACAGGGTGGCCAGAGTGGCTCAACCGTTTCAGGACCGCGCGAACCAGCACGACTGACGCTCCCGCCCTTGTCCGCGCTCGGCCTCGCCAGGTCTACGTCCCGACCGTCTTTGAGGTGCGTCCCTTCTCTTCGACCCTGCGCTCTTCAGCAGCATCTTCGCTGACCGTCCCTCCTCGCCGCCCTTAGAACTACGTCGCGGGTTCGTCCTCGGTGTCAGGCGCTTGCGCGATCAGCGAGGCTGCTCGAACTGACAGAGAGAGCCCTTCTTCCACCCAGACGTCGAGGTTGATGGCAAGAAGGTCGAGCTTGCCCTCTGGGATACCGCTGGCCAGGAGGACTACGACCGCCTGCGGCCGCTGTCGTACCCTGACTCGCACGTCATCCTCATCTGCTTCTCGATCGACTCGCCCGACTCGCTCGACAACGTCCAGGAGAAGGTCCGTTTTACAGCCTGACTGCCCGTGGACAGCCGCGCGTCGCCCAGGGTAGACCACTGACACCAGCATTTGCGCACCCCTCGCCTCCCTTCTTGCAGTGGATCTCCGAGGTCCTCCACTTCTGCTCGAACCTGCCCATCATCCTCGTCGGCTGCAAGAAGGACCTCCGGGGCGACCCCCGGACGATCGAGGAGCTCCGCAAAACGTCGCAGCGACCCGTCTCAACGCAGGAGGTGCGCCTCCTCGGCGTGCAACGTCGGTCCCTCCCTCACTGACCCTTCTTCTCGCACTGCTCGTAGGCGCAAGCCGTGGCCCAGAAGATTGGTGCTCGGCGGTACATCGAGTGCTCGGCCCGGACCGGCGAGGGCGTCCGCGACGTCTTCCAGACGGCCACCCGGGAGGCCCTTGCCGTGGGTCCTGTCTGATCAAACTGACCATTTGAAAGAGTTGCTGACCCCTTCCTCCTCCCACAGTCCAAGTCCAAGCCGTCCAAGGGTAGCAAGTCTGGCAAGAGCAAGGGCTGCGTCGTCCTCTAGAGGGTTCCCCCTCGTGCCCCTCGTTCCATTCTACTGCGCTCCTCCCACCCGCCAGCTAGACGCCCTCCCCGGTCCTCTTGATCGGGCCTCAGCCCCCACGATCTGCCCCCTCCCCTCCCTTCTCTCCGCAAAGTCCTCCCGCCCACACATGTAGCTCGTCCACTCTTTGCTTTCGCCCCGTCGCCCTCCCCTCTCGTGAACGAATCAATGTCCTCAGCCATGACAGAGGAGAGCGATTCAGCTGGGCGCACTGCTGCTCTGGACGGCCAAAATCAGCCCCGGCTCGCGCCCTGACGCGCAGTCCTGCGCTTGTCGCACCCTTCCAACCACCACCCTCGCTTTATGCTCCCCGGCACCTTCCTGGCCCCCCTCCTCGCCCGCTCGTCCCGTCCCGTCCTTCTCCGCCTGCCAGTCAGAACCATGTCGACCGCTCCCCCCGCCGAAAAGAAGGCTCGCGTCGCCGAGGTCCGTCTGCCTTCGGGCGCGTCTGTTCATCCGCCCGGCACGGCTCTGGAGCCCAGCTGAAGGGATCCGTCGCAGTAAGACCTGACGCATCTCGCCCTTCTGTCCTGTAGCTCATCGGCACGCACAGCGGAACCTTCCACTGTGACGAGGCGCTTGCCGTTCGTCCTCTTCTGTCGGTCGCAGAGGCCGGGGGTTCGGTCGAGCTCACCTCCAACCTGACACTCTCCTCGCCCGACTCTGCCTTCGTACTGCCCGACTCATCAGGTCTTCATGCTCAAGGTCCTGCCCCAGTACAAATCTGCCGGTGCGTGGCGGGTCTTTCTCTTCGAGCGCTGCAGCGGCCTTGACTGCACGCCGTTGGCAGGTCTCAGCCCCGAGCCACCTCTACTGACACCTCAATCCTTTCCCTTGCTTCAGACGTCGTCCGCAGCCGCGACCCCGCCGTTCGTACGTAGACCGCTTTACAAGACGCACCGGCCTCTTCCGGCAGCTACTGCTGCCGCCGGAATGCTTGCAGCCTTAGCTCCTTGCCAGCGGTGAGGAGACCCTGACCGCCCCTCGGTCGCCCCCTCGGTCCGCACCTCAGTCGACACCTGCTCGATCGTCGTTGACGTCGGAGGCGTCTACGAGCCGGCCCGCCACCGCTACGACCACCATCAGCGGGGCTTCGCCGAGGTCTTTGGCCACGGCTTCGACACCAAGCTCTCGTCGGCCGGCCTCATCTACAAGCACTTTGGTCGCTCCATCCTTGCCACCCACCTCGGCTTGCCCGAGGATGACGCGACGGTTGCCAAGCTCTTCCTCAAGCTGTACGAGGACTTTGTTGAGGCCATCGACGGCATCGACAACGGCGTCACCCAATACGTCTCGTCCGAGCCAGCCCGCTACAAGTCGCGCACCGACCTCTCGGCTCGCGTCGGCACGCTCAACCCTCGGTGGAACGAGGTCTCGGACGATGCCGGGCTCGATGTAGGCCCGTCGACACTTGCTCGAGGCTCGCAGCTTCTGTCGCTGACTCGTGTGGCCTACCGCCTTCTCGTGTGTAGGCTCGCTTTGAGCGTGCCTCGGCTCTGACCGGCTCCGAGTTCATTGGCCGGCTCGACTACCTCTCGCAAGCCTGGCTGCCGGCGCGGCAGATCATCGCCGACGCCTTTGCGGCTCGCCACGCCGCCGACCCGTCTGGCCGCGTGCTCGTGTTCGACACCTTTGCACCCTGGAAGGAGCACCTTTTCGAGGTCGAGGCCGAAGCTGGCCTGACTGAGGACCAGAAGCCGGTGCGTCCAGACTCTGACTCACTCGCGCCGCCTTATGCCGCACAGGGTGGGTGTCCGCCGACACGCGCTGACACCCTCCCCTCACCTCTTGGCCGTTTTGTCCTCGTCAGCTCTATGTCCTTTATCCGGAGGAGTCAGGCCGCGCGTGGCGCATCCAGGCCGTCCCCGAGACGGCCGAGAGTTTCATGAGCCGCAAGGCCATGCCCGAGCCGTGCGTCCCGTTTCGCAATTTTGCACTGCAGCCATACACCCGCTGACTGCTTCTCGTCCCTCCTAACTGACAGCTGGCGCGGTGTTCGCGACGCCGACCTCTCGGGCGTCACCGGCGTCCCCGGCTGCGTCTTCTGCCACGCCGCTGGCTTCATCGGCGTGCGTCGGCTCCCTCGCTTGTGAGATGTGCACCCATCATTCGTCGCTGATCTCCCCGCGCACAACCGTCTCCGTCTTGCAGGGAAACGCTACGAAGGAGGGCGCGCTCGAGATGGCCAAGAAGGCGCTCGCTTGGGCATAAATGACATCGATCTCTCGGCTGCTTCCTCACTGCCTGCTATGAGGGGCAGGCCACCAAGTACAGATCTCTCCCGGAACTTTAGAGTAGCAGCATGCGGGTCAGCGTCTCCGCGTCGACCGCTTGGACGACCAGAGTGCGACGTGAGCGGGGGTTCAGGGGCGGCTGTTCCGAGAGCTGGGGCCGGCAGGCTGCCTAACATGCAGTGACCCGGCAAGCCCTAGCAGGTGGGTGGCATGAGAGCTCTGGTCGAACGCGATTTGAGTTGCCTTGCTCCAGCAGACGTCCATACGCACGAGAGAACCCAATGAGGAGGGCGGGCGGCCAGCGGGCCCAAGTTGTTTCCCCAGCCGGCGGGTTGGTCTGGCAGCTTGAGGCGGGAGGCTGATCTGAGCTGGGCGGACCTGCTTGACAACCAGAAGGCAGGCTCAGGAATAGCGTTATGTTTAGCTGGCCCGGACGTCCGAGGAGATGTAAAGTGAGGGTAGAGGGGAGAGGTCAGCTCTCATGGGCGGCTGAGCAAAGGGGGCCGTTGACACACGGTCGAGGCTGGAATTGTGCCCCCGAAATGGGCTGCGTTCAGGCGCGTGCTCGGGCTCATTTGGTGCCCCGCGCAGGCTCATACCGAGCCTCGGGCTCTCCCGCGAGCGCTGAGCGCCGGACTCATGACGAACCATTGATTTGCTCTAGGGATCATGACAAGACCCGATTGGTATCATAATGAGCCTACCTTGATGACATTATGAGCTCATATAAGGCTCATCTGCTCTGACTCGTATTGTGCCCACCACCCCTGGACCAGCGCGGGTATCTTATGACGCTGGTGGTCACCTCGTTGTGTGAGCAAGAGGGCCTCGCGGCGGTGCGCAAGGCGTGACCGCGCGGCGGTGCAGAGGCACGGCCTGCGCCGGGAGCAAGTGTCCCCTCCTGTCGTTTTGCGTTGACGTCCTTTCAAGAAGACATGACATATAGATCATCATGGGACATGTACCTAAGCAGTAGACAGGGTCGGGGATAACATAGCTAGATGTAGGCGGCGTCTGCAGCAGCGCGCCGAACTTCGGCTCTCGTCAGAGACGCGAGTGATGTCTGCGGCCATTTGCGTTCCGCCGCTTCTACGGCGGTGCGGGTGTAAAGTAGGATGTCGGCTGGGAATGGTGGGCCAGGGCACCGGCTCAATGTCCGACTCGATGAAGCCCATCTGGCTGGGGCTTTGTGGATGTCAGGACTCGTTGCATGCTCCAATTTGAATCCTGGCTGTTGAAGTCGCCGGCCGCCGACCCCCTGCCACTGCCAGCGCCGGAGGACCGCGGTGCGGCGGCAAAGGAAGGAGTGGGGGCAGGTGGCGCGTTCAGAAGAGCGGAGATGAGGGTCCTAAGCCGGCCGTCGGCCGTGGGTACTGTACGCACACGATGAGATGTACGGACCCCGCTTCGGAATCTAATTACTTAGCTCGCAGATTATGTACGTTCAGATCAACAGAGCGTTACTCATGCACATATGCCCCCAAAAAGGCCAGATTACGGGCTGATGTGGGCAACTTTTGAGAAGTTAGCATTCGAGTACATGTATTTTGGGTGCGTTACCGCGCTACTTATGAACGGAGATCCCTGCGTTACCGTTACTGTGCCATACATCTCATCGTGTGTATACAGTTACAGTACTGACCTCTGGAAATGCATTACACGCCTACGCTGTGTATCGGCCTATGGATAGACAAGCCCAAGTTGTGTCGATCCACAGTCACAAAGCTCTTGGTCCACTGCGATGTAGCCCTGGATCAATTGGTCCCCCCGCGGAGTCCTCGCCCCTGAGACCTCGAACGTTCAGCCTCAGGTGATACTGTACGCACACAATGATATGTACGGACCCCGCTTCGGAGCCTACTGTACGCGCGCGCTCGCATGCACCGGCCCCCTTACGTGATCATTTGCATCCGTCATAAAATTCGCCTCCGAGATGATCCAAGGTGTCTGTGATGCGTGACGCCATGCACCGGAGGCTGCATAATCTGACTACTTCTTGGCCATTCCTTTGACGCTGATTGCAAAACCCCGGATCTTGCCAGCGCAAAGCTTGAGGTGCCCCAGGTTGACGCGACATGTCCGTTATTCTCACCTGTCAAGCAGAAGTCATTTATGGAAACTCCAATCTTCATGCACCTGCCGCTTTGTGAGCCGTGACGACATGCACCCGACGACAACGTGACGTGACGAAGCGTTGCTTAAGAGCGCGTGCGTACAGTAATGAATTAGCTCGCAGATTATGTACGTTCAGGCCAATAGAGCGTTACTCATGCACATAATCCCCCAGGAAAGCCAGGTTTGGGCTGATGTGGGCGACTTCTGAGAAGTTAGCTCTCCAAAACATGGTTTTTGGGTGCGTTACCGCGTTACCTATGTACGGAGACCCCTGCGTTACCGTTACCGAGCCATACATCTCACCGTGTGCGTACAGTAGATCGAGACGCAATGACAGCCGGATCACGTATTGATGACGTGATGAGCAGTCGACAGTTAAACTGCATCGCCGAGCCGCTCACATCAGATCCGCAGCGTCCCAGCGGCCGATTCGAGGCGCAGCCGGCTGTGATCGGCAGAGCGAGGACTGGGAACGACGCAGTTTCAACTGTCGGTCAAAGCGCCCCAGGTGCACGATCGTCAGGGCGCAGTTCGTCGAAACAACTGATATGGTTCCCTGATTACGAAAACGTTGGGCAGAGGTGGTTGGGCAAGAGAGGGAGAGTGGATCGAGGGGTCAGTCAGTGTGGATCGGGAGAAGGAGAGAGGATGGATCGAGACAAGCCTGGATCGAGAGGTAGAGAGTCCTTATCGAGAAGTGGATCGACGGGTCAGCAAGCGTGGATCGGGAGGTGAAGGCAGGTCAGGTTCCGGGGAGGAAGGTGGCCAGGATTGAGAGGGAGAGGGGAGTGGATCAGCCAGACCGGTACTCCATGGGGGTGTCGATCGAGAGTAGAGGAGTCAATGCACCCTTGGGCAAGTGTGGATCGAGAGGTCAGAGCAGTTGATCGACGCACCTTCAAGACTGGGATGAGGAAGCCGTCAAGGTTGCGCGTCGTGAGAGCCTCCATCCCGCCCGAGCGGCCGCCCTCCCAGAGGACCGGAGCGCCGTCACCGCCGCCTCTTGCGTGACCGGACGGGGTGGCCCAGGCGCCTGCTCGTACGCGACAAAGGGAAGGGACCGGTCCTGTACCGTCTTGGCCTTGAGCTTGAGGCGGGCATCGATGGCGCCGGCGTAGAAGGCGTAGAGCTCGTCGGCATGGCGGACGACGTTGGAGGCGTCAGGGATAGCGCCAATGGGGAAAACTTGGACCTCGCCGATGGCCGGGTCATCGAGCTGCCGCCGCTGGTTCTCGAACGTCCGGCCGAACGACGTCTACGGCGAGACGAGCTGCGAGTAGAGCTGGCCGTGGTCGAACCAGGTCCGGCAGCAGAGATAAATGCGGCGCACCGTTTGTCGCCCCGCGCAAGAGCAGTCTTGCGCAGGGCGCCGAGCTTTGTGTGAAGGCTTGCAGTTGATGTGGCAGCCTCGAGCTGGGCCCCGGCCGGGTAGGAGGCAGGCGCCGGGGGAGTCGAGCCGAGTGGCCGCGCTAGAGGTGGGTTGGGGGACAGGTTCGGTGGATCGAAGCTGTAGGAGGGGAAATCAGACTCGAGGAGCCGGCCGTCAGGGCCACGAAGGATGACAGAAGTGGAGGGGAGGTAGGAAGGAAGGGGGTTGTCGGCGATGGCGCGTGAGAGGGCGGCCTCATCCTGAGCGGTCTTGATCGAGGCAGGCAGAGGTATGGATCGGGTCAGTCCGTCTGTCGAAGCCAGATTTTGGGCTAATTTGGGCGACTTTTGAGAAGTCACTGTACGCACACGGTGAGATGTATGGCTTGGTAACGGTAACGCAGGGGTCTCCGTACATAAGTAACGCGGTAACGCACCCAAGATACATGTTTTGGAGAGCTAACTTCTTAAAAGCCGTCCAAATCAGCCCAGACTTGGCTTTCTTGGGGGTTCATGTGCATGAGTAACGCTCTGTCGGACCGAACGTGCATAATCTGAGAGCTAACTGATTAGGTTCCGAAAAGCCGACCATACATCTCATCGTGTGCGTACAGTAGCTCTTCAAAACATGGTTTTTGGGTGCGTTACCGCGTTACCTATGTACGGAGACCCCTGCGTTACCGTTACCAAGCCATACATCTCATCGTGTGCGTACAGTATCGCGTTGGTTTCCGGGCGCGGTTCTAACATTCGGGAACTCCTGAGCCGTTAGAGATCGAGCATGGAAGGAGATTGGCCGAGAGATCCTTGGGGCTGCCTCCAGCATCCCGTCGGGCTTTGGCCGGCGGATGCCGAACCCGTGGACCTAGCTCGGCCGGACCACGGCTGAGGAATGGTCGAATTGGCTGCTGTCGGCCGGGCCGGTCCGGCCTTTCTTTATTACCGCCTCCCCTACTTCCAGCATATTTTTCGATTTGCATGCAAGCCGCCACCCTGGCGAACCTATAGTTCGGGAGGATGTCTTGCCTGGCGAGTCCTTTGGCTCGTCTGGTATCGCTGGGTTGAGGACTATAAGTGGGGAGCCATGCGATCCACCTTGTCTTGGACAGAACAGCCACTGACTGCACATTTTTTGCTTCGCAGGTTGTGCTATCAGTATGACTTGCCCGTCTGCGTTTCGACCCGTACGTCTTCTACGCGCCCGTCCATTTTCCCGACCATATGCTTGACCATGGGTCGCTCCATAACTCCGGGTGCTTTCCCATGGAACGGTACAATAAGATGGTCAAGGGGTAGGCCCTAAGCAAGAGAACCCGCATTTCAACATCTTCAAGTGCGTGACGGTTATGGAGCGCCTGAGAGCCTGCCGCTGGCTGTACCTCCAGCTGGCGGGCCAGCTAGCTCCGTTGACCACCATTACCTTCCCTCTCTTCTCCATCCGGAGTCCAACCTCGCTGCTCACGCTCGGCCAAGAGCCTACCCTATGCCTTCGGCTTGCCAGCCATCTGGCGAGCCGAGGCAACATGAGCCGCGAGCACGTCCTCATACGTCGGCTGCCGGTCGCAGCGCAGGTCACGCAGTGGGCGTCCCTCCTTTTTGACGACAGCCGCGACCGATTGGACGCTCTCATTTGGACATTGGGCGGAGCAAACCGTCGAGATATGACCTTTATCTTGGTGCGTCGGTCTTGCAGGGCCTCGCTCCACTTGGGCTCACCAACTGACTCGTACTCTTAAGTCTAATCCAATGCAATGGTCGATGCTAAAGCTCATCGCCGACCCGCGCCCGAGCGACAAGCTCCAGCGGTCTTTGTGGCTCGGGTTTTGCGGATCATATCCTTGACCTTCGGCGGCGAGATGCGTTAGCAGCCCCAGCTGGTCCTCGCGTCGCTGATCTGCGTGCTGCCAGTGGTTGACTTCTCCCTTGCTATGTCAGGACTTTGTCTGTCGACCAAAGCCGCCATCTTGTGCACCTCCCCCCTCTCGCTCCTTACTCTCATATTCTACTTCTTGTCGCCTCATGAATCTCCCAGTTTGGGACACTCCTTGACGTTGCAAGCTTGCCCCCGTCGAAGGTCCAAGCTAGCCGCTGGCACGCCCGGGCGGCGGAGGTCCCCCCAGTTCTCCTCCCCGTCCCCACGTTTACTGAGCCCGGCCTCGAGTTTCCGAAGCTGTCAGGTGCGATACTTATTATTTCTGCTTGTCAGGAGCTCTCATTGACGAAACCACAGCGCTCTGCTTCAATCCGAGCTCCCCTGGAAGCACTACGAGCGCGTGCGAGATGTTCGGAGCGCGTCCCAAGGGCAATTGTAGAGAAACCTTTCCTCGACAGCTGCCCTCCTATAAAAGGCCCCCCTACTCGCTGAGCGCTAATCAGTAGCAGCGGGACTGGACAGCGCCTCACTCGGACAAGCGCGGTCCGGCGCTCGTCTTCATGGTTACTTTCGGCCTAAAGGTCGTTTTTTTAACGGGCCCGGAATCCAAGAGGCAGTCATGCTTCTCTCGACTTCGCTTTGCACAGCTCGGGACGAGTGCTGTGAGCTAGCTAAGTAGCTTCGAAGAGTAGAGCACCTGCTGAAGATCTCCACACGAGCAGCGTGCTCTCTCTCCCGGCTCGTTACGCCCCGTGTTCACCCCTACCCTACCCTCGTCACCGGGGCCTGCTTTTACGCCTACCCCTCCTCAGCCCAATCCTGGCCTCGCTAATCAGAGATCCTTCGGTTGCACGTCATTTACCCCCGATGGCATTGTGCCATGGTAGCGATGGAGCTTGCTTACGGAGATCCCCCCTTCCTGGCCCGTCTGGGCCTCGACGATGAGGCCCTTGACGCGACCGCGCCCGACCTCCTCCACTTCTTGACGTCAATCCGAAGACACCAACTGGTCTTGCGGTATGCTGACCTCAAGGAATTCCAAGCATGGGAGAGAGGTAAATATGATGTCAACGGTCAAACGGGCGAAGTGCTACTTGCAGGAGTGGCGAGAAGCTTTTGACGGTATGTCCCGACGCTGCTCGTACGCAACGAAAGGGAGGAATCGGTCCCGCATCGCCTATGGTTTGAGTTTGTGGCGGGCGTCGACGGCGCAGGCGTCTGAAACGTAAAGCTCGTCGGCATAGCGAACGACGTTAAAGGCGTCAGGGACCTTGCCGACCAGGAAGGCTTCGACCTCGCCCACAGCCGGGTCATTGAGTTGGCGCCGCTGGTTCTCAAACGTCCGGCCGAAGGACGTCCACGGCGAGACTAGCTGCAAGTAAAGCTGATCGTAGTCCAACCAGGTCGGGCAGCCAGAGATGAAAGCGACGTACCGTTGTTGCCCTGCGCAAGGGCGGCCTCGCGCAGGACGCCAAGCTCGGTATGAAGCCTGAGGTTGATGTAGCGGCCACCAGCTGGCCCCGGCCGGGGAAAAAGGAGCCGCCGGGGTCGTCGAGCCGGGTGGCCACGGTGGCGTGAGCTTGAGAACAGGTCGGTTGTCTTGGAGCTTTACATTCAAGGGGCAATCGGACTTGGGCAAGCGGCCTTCAGAGCAAAGAGGGTTTTTTTGGCTATAGCGCGTGTGAGAGCGGCCTCGCCAGAGAACTCTGGATTGAGAGCGGAAACTCTGGATTGAGAGCGAAACCCGGTCAGTTCATATGTTGAATGCGACAGAGATGGGGATCCGGGAGAGAAGCCTGGACCAGAGGCAAAGCTTTAATTGGAAAGGCGCCGAGCCCAGACGCTGGACAAAGACGCACGGCGAGTCAACGAGCGATTTGGTGGGCGACATACCCGGTAGGTCCGTCAGTCGTAACTTGACAGTCGAGGGTGACGCGGCTGTTGACGTGTGCTTGCGGATGGCGCTTTTTGTGAGAGGCGGAGGAAGGAGTGGTCGATCAGGTCCTAGATCCTCGATCCCGGCAAGGACAATTAGATCCATGCTCGACGGACCGGTCTCCCCGACAAAGGTTAAGTCGCCCTTTCGCTCCCAAGGCGAAGTCAGAGGGAACTACCGCGTCCTGGTTCTCTAGTCGCAAAAAGGACCTCTCTATCGAGGACTGTCAACGAGCTCCCAGGACAGTAGGAGGGAAAGAAGGGAACGGAGAGAGGAGAACGGCGAGCAACTTAGCGGCCAGGAGTGGAAAGCGGGAGGCCCACCACCAACAGCGAGCGTACCGCGCTGATTTGCCGGGCCGGCGGCAAACGCCCATCTCGCGTGAATAGACAAAGAGCCTGTGGCGGTAATGGTGGTTGATGACTTTTGGTCTCTATGCGGGAAGGGAATGAAAAAAAAGGTTAGTGAAGATTGCCCGGAAGACAACGGCCACGTAAGGTCGGGTACAGGCCCTGTGTGGCATCTTAAAAAGGGTGTGGATCAGGAGGGAGGAGGAGGGGTGTGTGTGTGTGTGTGTGTGTGTTGTGTTATCGGGCGTAAGGAGGTTGCTTTGTCGGGCGAAACTTGATTGAAAGGGAGCAAGCAATAAAGAAACAGCTCTCTACGTACGGCCAAGCGGCTCTGAGAAATGGGCACTCACGTTCTTTTCTTTTTGTTGCATGCAAAATACCTGCGGAACCAGGCTTGGCTTGGAAAGCTCTCGCGTTTGTTCCCATGTAATCGAACGCGATGTAAAAATGGCTGACCAGAAATCTTGCTTACCTTGCTCTCGGCAAAGCTGCTAGTAACATCGTCGCAAACGTCCAAGCCAGTCAATTGATAGGCGGGCAGCTTCAGACGTTTTGCTGACCATACTCGATATCGACGTCGCGTTGTATATACCTTCAATATCACCGCCAAATCAACACTCTTGCTCGTCTCCGGCTTTGTTGGTGGATGGTCTCATTTTTCAGAAGGGAGTGGTGCGACGTGGTCAATGTCATCAGGCAAATGCAAGGTTGCGGCGACTGGCCCAATAAATATTCATTCACAGCTGTCAATGCCATCCGTTTCGCAAAAAAAAAAATTGCCAAGTGCAAAGCCATCAGAATGAAGCGTTTAGGATTCGGGCTCACACTGCCTCACATGCGTGATTCAAGAAGTTGACATCTTATTAAATGAGTTTGATAATGTTGACAGATCATGCAGCCGATTGGGAAGATAAAAGTATTTTGTCGTGTAACTGACGTTCAAGTGCGCCGTTTGCTGGTCAGCGCTATCCTCTCTTCGAGGCGGTCGCGTTGTCGTTGACGCATCATTGCCATCACCGTCGGCAGCTCTCAGCCAGCTCGACCAGCACTTACCAAGCCATTCACTCACTCACACAAGGTCGGTAGACACAGTGAATCTTGAAGGGTTTGTTGACACGCCTGTCCTGTAGCGCACGCTATCATCCCTGGCGTTTTTGGTCAACACCGTCCAAACGGCTCCTGCGCCCCAGTCAATTATCGTTGTTTTTGTGGTCAAGCGCTGACCTGTTTGACACAAAGATGGTTTGACAGCCAGCATTGGCAGTTGAAGTTCCATAACCTCGGTTTCTTGGACGACCGAAGGCAAATTTGCGCATCAATTGTACCAGTTATCCTAATTTCGGCCACAGATTAGAGAAATGCAGTCAAGGCGGGGTGCCCAGATGGTTTCCTGCGCTGTTTACAAGCTCTCGGCGACCAGCTGTTTCAGCTCGTTACACGTCATAAGTCAAGGGCCAAGTTCACGCCACAGAGGGCCCGAAATCGGAGGTCGGCCCGCCGACATGTGGTGACATATAGTCAATACGCTTATTCAACTTGACGGGTTTTGCGCACCTTTTTAGCGTACCTGCCTTCCAGTGGGTGCATCCTTGCCTGATGATTGTTTCCTTAGAATTATTCAATGCGTGGTGGTGTCTTCGAATTTGCCAAGGTAACACTGCAATCAGACTTTGGAAACCCTTACCTCGACCTTGCTTTCACAGATGAGGCCTGTTTTGACCGCTCGTTCATTTCAAAACCGTTGTCACCAGTTTTTCGTACGGAAACTCAAATTGGCTACCTTTACCTTGCTCGCTTCTTTTTGTCGAGGCAATGATCGTGTAATCGGGATTTTGTATGCAGGCAGTCCAATCGCATGTCTCCTCGTTGCCAACGGCCGCGTGCTCGCAACTCCGCCAATTTTGCTTTCAACAATTAGATGTGCGTGCGCCAATAGTGACCCAATAGTGACATATTGAGTTGACAGCGGAACTTTCTCGATCCTCTATGATAGGAATTTGCCCATTCGGTGAACACTGAAAGAGGAGCTTGCTATATACTTAGCTATAGCCGCGGTCAATTGGCCACATTCCTAGCGTTACCCCTCAGTCGGATAATCTTGCCAGTAATGAAGGCAAAGAGGTTGCTTGTTTGGACAGCTTTGCCTGACTCGCTTATACACCAGTACACCAGTTAAGTAAATGGTCATAGTGTCGGCATTTGTAAACATTGCTTGCCGTAAGTGGTCTTTGCTTCGGCCCCAGCAAAATTGGAGCTCGTCAACAAGGTAAACTTGATAATTATCGAGATGGTGATCTGCTGTATTTGACCCTTCTTGTCGACCTCGGGTAGGATATGGCCGCCATAGCTGTTCCTGCATTACGCCGTCAGCAGCCGTACCTTTCACCAAACGCTTGTCTTTGTCCGCCTCCCGCCCCCTACCCGCTCTTTCCTTTTCAGAAATGCTTTGTGACGCAGAGATATGTTTTGAGTGTCAACTAGAAACTGGGCGAGAAAAGCAGCGTTCTACTTACACACGGAAAACGTCGCCGGCTTGCTCAAATTCAATTTGATTGCATTACTTTCAACAAAGCAGTGACAAAGTGCTTGAATCATTTCGCAGATTACACAGCGCAGTCCTGCGGTTGTCTTTCGTGATATCCTCGGAGCTCGTTATATGTGAATCTTAGTTTGTGCTAGATTTTTGTCTGGTGGCGTGGACCGGCGTCTCATTGGCGTTCAATCAAGACGGTCAGGAGCCGCTGTAACGCGCGTGTCTGGACAGGTCCGTGTCGACAAATATACAAACCACCAAGTCATGCCCACAAGAATGCTCCCTTGTTGCGATACGATTCTGCGCTGAAGGGGTCAATCCTGGAGGCCAGGCTGTTTGAACAAGATTCTTCTTTGGCTGGCATCGCATGTGTACGTGGATAATACCACAGGACCTGAGTATCCAATGGACTTACTTGCCGAAAGCAGCTAGCATGCACAACTCTGCCGAAAACGTACGCCAATATTGTTAATACCCGCTGTTCCGATCAATCCACAGATGACAACGACAATCCAGATGACGCCGTCTTGGACGATGAGAGCGTCAGCGATCAAATTTTTTCACGGCGTGATGGTCATTCCGCCGGGAGACAACTCGATGGAGGCTTCTTTTAGCAATGGACGAAGGCGGGCCCGCGTTTACATCGTGCTTTGCGTATGCTCTGCGCAGGTTCTTCATCGACGAGGGCGCTCATCCCACTCCCTCACCTCGATCTAGCTGGGTCGACGCCTGCATCATCTCCCTTCGGCCCCACTCCTCCGCGGGCGACTTGGTTCGGCTCACCGAGGGCGATGGGGTCGCAGGCGCCGGCGGTGTCCCAGGCCAACCATCCTGGCTCGAGCTCGCACTCTGGCCTCCGTCGCAGCTTTGACACGGGCGTCTGAATCGGCGACGACTATGTCGTAGGGGCGCGCGCACCTGATTGACGAGGGCGACGCTGCCGGTCTCTACAGTAAGTGTTGCGCGCTCACCAGTTGTCGATAGACCCTGATGACTGGCTCGCCCATTTCTCTAGCAACCGACCTCCTTGAACGGCTGCTCTTTGTCGATTCCAACACTCGGGTGGTCGTCTGTCAACTTGCCGACTGCTTCGAAGCCTTCCACGCGAGCTTCTTGGCGAGTCATCTCCGCACGCACACCACCGGCAGGCGGCGCCCCACTCGAGCGACCTGATCCACCTCGAGCAGGATCTCGACCTCATCCTCGCCTCTTGCTCTTCCGAGTAAGACTCCCTGCCTACGACTCCGACGTCTCGCGACACGAGCTGCTACCGGCTGTCGTTGGCGTGCCTCGGCTGTCGGGCCATCAGTGCACGTCGGGGTCCGCGGGGTTCGCGTGCTGAGCCGGAGTTTGGGGTTTTGGAGTTGGAAGTCCAGGGCTGGGGTTTGAAGAAGGGGAAGACCCAATGGTTCAGGGGAACGACCGAGGCCGGAGAGCCAAGGCCGGGCGGCGACTACACCGAAAAGAGAGGTTGCGGGAGAAGGCCGCAGCCTTGGGAGTTCAAGTCAAGGGCGAATGAAAATGGCGAAGGGACGAAGAAGTGGAGAGGATGACTTGAGGGGGGTCACTATGAGTTTTCTTCTGAGGACCTGGAAGGATACGGAGCGAGGAGCCAGCTCTTAAGGAGCTGGAGGGAAGAGGGAGCGAGCCGGAGACGGAACGGAGAGGAGGCGGAGCGGTCCGGGGTTGGCCGGAACGGAGAGGGACCGTCCCGGAGCTGGGCGGAGGAGGGGAAGGACCGACCCGGATAGGCGGTGACAAAGAGGGGTCGGATCGGCTCGGACAGAGTGGGAGAGAGAAGGGGGCTGTACAGGAAATGATCGGGCGAGAGAGAGCGAGAGAGGGAACAAAAGAAGATGCTTGAGGTGGAAGTCCGGCAATCGGGGTTGCCGGGATTTGCTGGAAGCGACCGGGGTTGTTGGAGTTTGGCCGGGCGGCGTTTGGCCGGAAATTGGCCATGGCGCGGAGGCCGTGACATTACCCCGAAAAAGCTGAGTCGAGTTCCTCCGAAACTTGAAGTTCACGACATATTGAGTCAGAGTTGAGAAGTACGCACGGAGGCAAGGGCGGATTTCGAATCTGGGGTTGCGCGAACTTGGGCCGAGGTAGGAAAGCGGCGCGCGCGACCGTGCAAGCTCGACCCCAGCACCCACCATTTCCACTCCCCACTGCAAATCAGTGCAAAGAACGCCAAGTCGCGTGCTTCTACAAGCAAGGCGGCCGGTTGAAGGTCTGCGGAACGTGCGCCACCGCTCAGAGGAAGGGCTTTACCGACGGAGTTCTAGGTGCGTCGACCGTAGTTTCGAACTTGTGATCGGAGTTTGACGGAGTTAGTGTTGCCTCATTGTAACGCTTGTGACCTCACCTTACGCCCCACCCGCCCGACCTCCCTATAAGGTCGAGGACCTCTTGCTCTAGCACCACCATCCTGTAATAGTATCCCCTTCATGGACTTGACAAAATCACTCAATCCAGCTAGCACACTTCCCACGACATTTTGGAAAACTGTCCACTCAAGACCAAGAGTCTGCTCAGCCTCGGGGAAAGCCTCGACGGCACTGACTTCTGACAGCCCGATCAGCTCGACTGGTCCGAGGACGCCGAGCGGGCGGCGACCTAAACGACGATAGTCAAAGCTCTCTTCGACTGTGACGTTCGTTTTGCGTCAGCAGCTGTTCGCCTGCGGCCATCAGGAGCCCCGGCGCTCAGCGCACCTGTTGTCCGAGAGACAGTCGCGAGTCGACGACGACGGAAGACGGCCGAGGCCGCCCGGGGAATGCCTCCTTCTTCCCTGGCGACACCGTTAGCAAGTGGGTCGGTCACGA
>Ga0308160_10001682_pt1 | contig 29576 bp, 25 predicted proteins | sample PhyFR1_FD_201036 | JGI IMG/M metagenome (GOLD analysis project Ga0308160, IMG submission 201036) | Phyllosphere microbial communities from UC Gill Tract Community Farm, Albany, California, United States - DLSLF.R1 | ecosystem: Host-associated > Plants > Phyllosphere > Unclassified | place: USA... | reverse complement strand
AGCGGCTGGCCATGGCGACGTTGATCTCTGATTGCCAGTGGGCAGACGTTAGCGTTTCACGGTTTCCAGCTTGAGCATTTTGGCGATGACGCCGTCGAGTTCGGAGTCGTCGAAGATCTTCTTCCAGTCGTCCTTGATGATGGTGTCCTTGCCGTACTGGATGGCGATTTCGCAGGCCTCGGAGAACGGGTTGGAGCCACGCAGGGCGTTGGTCAGCGCGATCTGGACGTGGCCGAACAGCATGGCCTTGGCGGCTTCTTCGGGGACGCCTGCGGTGTGGACGGTCTCGTGCAAGGCTTCGTTCAGCAGGGTGCCGATCATGCAGGCCACGGTTTCCACCAGAGTGGGCTCGAGGATGGCCAGCTGCTTGACGGTGACCCAGTGGACGTCGATGACGGGGGCGTAAATGGTGCGGATGACGGCTTCGGCAACATCCCGCGCAGCGGCCGAGGCGTCCTCTTCGATCGCGGCAACGACGTTCTGCGGGGCGCCCTGTCCGCCGAAGGTGTCGGCCCATTCCTCCTTGGTGGTGCGCTCGAGGAACACGGACGGATGGCAGGGGTGCGCGACTGCCTGGACGACGTCGTCGCGCTTTGCCAGGAGTCCGGCGTAGGCGGCGGCGGGGTCCAGGGTGAGCAGGATGGAACCTGCCTTCATCTGCGGGACGACTCCTTCCGAGACGATGCCCAGGATGGTGTCCGGGACGGCGAGGATGACCACGTCGGCGCCCTTGACGGCGTCGTCGGTGGTGGTGGTTTCGCGGCCTTCAGCCTTGATGCGTTCCTGGCCGGCGGGGGAGTTCTCGCTGTAGAAGACGGTGTGGCCGGACTTCTGGAGGTTGCGGGAAACCCTCATTCCCATTTTGCCTCCGGCTCCGATGACGGCGACGGTCAAAGTTTCTGCTGACATTTTTACTTGCTCCTTAGGAATTCGAGGCTTTGCCGGGTCCACTGGTTTTCGAGGCGGATGGTGTCCGCTTCGTTGTCCTGCCAGGGCAGCCAGTGTTCGACGATTTGGTTGATGTTTCGTTCGTGCGGCCGGATTTTTTCGGCCATGTACGCGTAGTCGAGCAGGCCTTCGCCGAGTGGGGCGCCGGAGTAGGTGAACCCGACCCATCCGTCCTTGCGGCTGAAGGCAAAGTCCTTGATGTGCATGTTCAGGACATAGGGCGCGACGGCGTCAATCACCTCACGCGGCATCTCCAGCGCCGCGACGGTGTTGGCGGGGTCGCTGCAGATCCCCAGGTATGGGCTGTCCACGCCGCGGATCACGTCCAGGACGCGGGAGGTGGGGACCTGTTCGTAGGTTTCCACCCCGATCTTCACCCCGGCGGCCTCGAACTCCGGCAGCACTTCCTTGAAAATGGCCACCGCTTCATCCGTGGTGGGGGTGTGGCCGGGCGTGTTGAACATGGCCCGCAGCAGAGGAGATCGGAGGATGCCCGCGATGCGCAGGAACTTGCGCAGGTGCTCTGGGCGGATGCCCTTCGTGCCCAGTTCAAGGCTGATCCCCAGGGAGTCCGCTGTGGCACGTACGGCGGCAAGGTCGCCGTCGTTCATCTCTTCCAGCGGTGCGTAGTCGCACACCTGGAACAGGTCCACGCCCAGCTCCCCAGTCCGTTCCAGCGCATCGTGAAGGCTCAAGGGTTTGGAGACCTTGTCCGAGAGCTGCCAGAAGAACGCGTAGCTGCTGAGCCCGATCCGTGAGGTCATGCTGCCACCTCCACCGTTTCCAGCCGTGCCGCGGTTTCGTCCAGGATGGTCTTCAGGGCCCCGGGGTCGTGGGCGAAGCGGCCCAGGAACAGGCCGGCGACGGCGGGGCCCAGCTGGGTGATCAGGCCGGGGCCGGCGCTGCCGCCGTAGATCACCTGGCTGTCCTTCTGGCCGGGGAGGCCGCGGAGGTGCGCGTCCAGGCCGGTGATGACGGCGCTGATGTACTCCGGGCTGGCTGGCTCGGGAGCGCCGATGGCCCACTGCGGCTCGTAGGCCACGACGGTCCGGCCGGCCGGTGCCAGCGACGAGGCGCGGTTGAGGACGCCGTCGATCTCTGCCGTGCAGCGGGCGATGGCTTCCTCTACGGAGCCCCGCTGCTGCTCGCCGACGCAGAGGACGGGGGTGAGGCCGTTGCGGTAGGCGGCGGCGGTCTTCAGCCCGATGATCCTGTCGTCTTCCTCGAAGATCCGGCGGCGTTCGGCGTGACCCACCTCGGCGTAGCGGCCGCCGAATTCGGCGATGGTCTTGCCGCCGACTTCGCCCGTGTACGCGCCTTCGTCTTCCCAGAAGATGTCCTGGGCTCCGCTGGCTGCGCCGGCCGGACCGAGGATCCGGGCGGCTTCCGGAAGGGCCGGGAGGACGGGCAGGACGAACAGTTCGATATCTCCCGACTGTACGGCCGGGTGTGCCAGCGCGATGCCAGCCACGTCGCGGCAGTAGTCCACCGAGCGGGCGTAGCCGAAGTACATTTTGAGACTGACGCCGATAATCGCCTTCGGGGCGGTTCCACCGGCGGGGTTAGCAGGAAGTGACACCCTCGTAGTCCTTAATCAGGGAGACCTTTTCGGCGGAGGCGGAGGTTTCGTCGAAGGTGTAGGTGAGCCATTCCTTGGCCAGGCGGCGGGCGAGTTCCAGGCCGACGACGCGCTGGCCGAAGGTGAGGACCTGGGCGTTGTTGGAGAGGATGGCCCGTTCAACGGAGAAGGAATCGTGCGCGGTGACGGCGCGGACGCCGGGGACCTTGTTCGCGGCGATGGCGACGCCGAGGCCGGTGCCGCAGACCAGCAGGGCGCGGTCGGCCTTGCCGGCGGCGATGAGTTCGGCGGCGGCGATGGCTACGGATGGGTAGGGGGTGTGGCTGGTGGCGTCCACCCCGACGTCGGTCACGGATTCGACCAGTTCGGAGGCTTCCAGGTCGGCCTTGAGGGCTTCCTTGTAGTCGAAGCCGGCGTCGTCGGCCCCGATGACCAGGCGCAGTTTGGTGCTCATGCGTTCTCCTTGATGGTGGTGTTCTGGCTGAGGGTGTTGTGGATGGCCCGGACGATCAGGGCCATGGAGACGGCGCCGGCGTCGGGGGTGCCCAGGCTTTTTTCGGCGTGGGGGCGGGCGCGGCCCACGAGGGGCAGGAGGTTGGCGGTTTCTTCGGCGGCCTGCTGGGCAGTGGTGGCGGCGGCCTCCCAGGCGTCGGCCAGCGACTTGCCGCCGTCCACGCCGGCGGTGAGGGCATCGCGGAACGGGACCAGCACGTCCACCAGGGTCTTGTCGCCCACCTTGGCGTTGCCGAAGTCCATGATGCCTGCGGCGGCGCCGGCCACGCCGGTGGCGACAGCACCGGCGTCGGGCGCTTTGCTGTCACCAACGGCGTCACCGACGGCGCGCAGGGCCATGCCCCACAAGGCGCCGGAGGTGCCGCCGGCCTTGTCGGCCCAGGCGTCAGCGGCGAGGTACAGCGTGGTGGCGGCCCCGGCACTGCGGGCGACGGCGTCTGCCGCGGCTTCCACGGCGGCGCGGACGCCGCGTTCCATGCCGATGCCGTGGTCGCCGTCGCCGGCGATCGCATCAATCCGGCCAAGCTCAGCGGCGTTGGCGTCGATGACGTCCTTGGCGGCCCCGAGCGCTGCGAGGACACGGGCGGCACCGGCCCGGGATTCGGGGCTCGCCTCGGGGATGGAAAGTTCGACGTCGGCCAGCTCGTCCGCCGTGTCATCGAGGGCTTCGGCGCTGACCGCGCCGCGGCGGAAGGCCGGGGCGTCGGCGGGGGCGTTCCAGAGGGATTCGAGTTCCTCGTCGAGCCAGAAGAGGGTCAGGGAGGTGCCGGCCATGTCGAAGCTGGTGACCAGCTCGCCCACCTGCGGGTCCACGGTCTGCAGCCCTGCCTCGGCCAGGAGCTGGGCGACGCGGCGGTAGACCACGAAGAGCTCCTCGTACTTGACGCTGCCCAGGCCGTTAAGGATGGGGACGACACGAGCACCGTCTGCATTAATGCCGTCGGGCACTTCCGTCAGGAGCTTGCCCACGAGCAGTTCGGCGAGCCCGTCCGCGGTCGGGATGTCTGTTTCCTGGATGCCCGGCTCCCCGTGGATGCCCATGCCCACCGCCATCCTGCCCTCGGGCACGGTGAACAGCGGGGTTTCGGCCCCGGGGAGGGTGCAGCCAGTGAAGGCGACGCCGAACGAACGGGTGCGGTGGTTGGCGCGCTCGGCGATCTCCACCACGGCGTCCATGGTGTAACCGGCTTCGGCAGCCGCCGCGGCCACCTTGAAGACAGTGAGGTCGCCGGCGATGCCGCGGCGCTTCGTGTGCTCTTCGATCGGGGCGGAGGAGACGTCGTCGGTGACGGCGATGCTGTGGCAGTCGATGCCTTCGCGGCGGAGCTTTTCCTGGGCCTGGGTGAAGTGCAGGACGTCCCCGGCGTAGTTGCCGTAGCCCAGGAGCACGCCGGCGCCGTTGTTGGCGGCCTTGGCCACGTAGTAGACCTGCTGGGCCGACGGCGATGCGAACAGGTTGCCGATCGCGGCTCCGTGCGCCAAGCCCTGGCCCACCAAACCGGCGAAGGCGGGGTAGTGGCCGGAACCGCCGCCGATGACCAGGGCCACGGTGTCCGGGGTGCTCTTGGTGCTTCGGACGACACCGCCGGCCACACGCTTCACCCAGCGTCCGTGGGAGGCGACGAAGCCTTCGATCATTTCATCAGCGAAGGCTGACGGTTCGTTGAACAGGCGGGTCATGGGAAAAGCTCCTGGGCCTAGCTGGGGAAGGGTTCTGACGTGGAGGGGGTGGTGCGGTGGCGCCCCCGGGCAAGGGGAACGCCACCGGTATCATTGGGTTGCCTTTGGCGCGGAGCCGTTACGGTTCGGCGTGCTGCCCGGCGCCGGCGGGGTCCAGCGCCTCGGCGCGGATGCCTTCGGTGACGCGGCCGGAGCGGCTGAGCGCGACCATCAGGATGGCGGAGAGGAGCATGAAGCCGCCCACCACGAACATCGGTACCGTGTAGTCGCCGGTCCAGTCCTTGAGCCAGCCGGTGATGTAGCCGGCGCTGAAGCCTGCCAGGTTGCCTACCGTGTTGATCAGGGCGATGCCGGCGGCTGCGGCTGCACCGGTGAGGAACTGGGTGGGGACGGTCCAGAAGTTCGGCAGCGCGGCGAAGATGGCCATGGCCGTGATGGTGATGACGGCGATGGTGGCTGCCGGGGAGCCGGCGAACAGGGCGAGCGGGATGCTCAGGCCACCGACCAGGGCGGGGATGGCGATGTGCCAGGTCTTGACGCCGCGCTTGGTGGCGTCCTTGGACCAGAAGTACAGGGCAACTGCTGCCGGGAGGTAGGGGATGGCGGTGATCAGGCCCTTCTGGAAGACGTCAAACTTGGTGCCGTAGATGCCTTCGAAGCCGGAGATGATGGTCGGCAGGAAGAAGCCGAGGGCGTAGAGGCCGTAGATGAAGCCGAAGTAGATGAGGGAGAGCATCCAGACGCGGCCGTTGCCGAAGACGGTGCGTACGCTGACGTGCTTGTTGCCCGCGGCGGTTTCGTTCTTTTCCTTCTCCAGCGCTCCGGTCAGCCAGGTCTTTTCCTCGGCCGTGAGCCACTTGGCCTTGGCGGGGGAGTCGGCCAGGTAGAACCAGGAGATGATGCCGATGACGATGGCCGGGACGGCGACGCCGAGGAACATGACGCGCCAGCCTTCGAGGCCGAAGAGGCCGTGCTGCTGGATGAGGATGCCGGCCAGCGGGGCGCCGATCACGGTGGTCAGCGGCTGGGCCAGGTAGAACAGGGCCAGGATCTTGCTGCGGTGCCGGGCGGGAACCCAGAGGCTAAGGAAGAGGATGGCGCCGGGGAAGAAGCCGGCCTCGGCCACGCCGAGGATGAACCGCAGGATGTAGAGCTGCTCGACGTTGGCCACCCAGGTGAACAGCAGTGAGACGATGCCCCAGCTGACCATGATGCGGGCCAGCCAGCGGCGTGCGCCGAACTTGTGCAGGGCCAGGTTGGAGGGGACCTCGAGCAGGATGTAGCCGATGAAGAAGACGCCGGAGGCGAAGCCGAACTGTGCCGCGTTCAGGGCCAGGTCCTTGTTCATGCCGTTCGGGCCGGCAAAAGAGATGGCGGTGCGGTCGAGGTAGTTGATGAAGAACATCAGTGCGACGAACGGGACAAGCCGGATCGCCACTTTCCTGATTGCGGATTTTTCGACCACCGATTGTGTGGTGTCCACATTGACTCCTAGATGTTGGTGTCCCGGCCGCGTCCGTCACTGGAGGCGTAGGGCTGTCTCAGGTGAGCGCGGCTTGGGGTTCCGCGCAGGGTGAAAGCTGTGAGTTCCACCATAGAAGGAAGATTTGAATTGGTCAACCGGTTGACTTCTTTTACTCCTTTTCCCACGCGGACTGCGGTGCTGCCGCCCCATGTGGTCAACCAGTTGTTACGCTTGGGGGGTGTCTGTAGAATCCGCCGCCGCAACGGCCAAGATCAGCGCTGCCCTTGGTTCCGTGGGGCAGGGCTCGGTCGTGTCCGAAGTAGCGGAGCGCCTCCTCGCGTTCTTTACCAGCGGCGATATCGCCCCGGGCACCAGGCTCCCCGCGGAGCGGACACTCGCCGCCTCGCTTGGCGTAGGTCGTTCCGCAGTACGGGAGGCCTTGGCGGCCCTGGAAATCCTGGGTATCGTCGTGGTCCGGCCGGGATCCGGTACCTACCTTCGGGATGAGATCTCCGAACTCCTGCCCCGCACCCTCAGTTGGGGTCTCATGCTCGGTGCGCCCCGCACCCGCGAACTCGTGGAGCTCCGCAGCGGCCTGGAAGTCCAAGCCGCGCAACTGGCCGCTGAACGCATCACGGAGGAGGCGCTCGGCCGCATGCGCGGGAACCTCGATACCATGGCGGCTACGCTGGATGACCTTGCGGCCTTCGTTGAAGCCGACGCGGCCTTCCACCGCGAGATTGCTGCAGCGTCCGGAAACCAGGTCCTCCAAGAACTCCTGCAGAGCATCCGCTCGCTCCTTCGGATCTGGGTGGACCGCGCCCTCACTGATGAAGGCCATGCGTCCGCCGCACTGACAGAACACACACGGATCTATGACGCCCTGACGGCGCGGGACGCCGAAGCTGTCACGACCACCATGCGCTCACACATGCAGACGGCGTCCCGCCGACTGCTTGCAGGCTTCGATGCATCCCAGTAGACCCTCATCAACAGAGCCATGAGATCTACGTAGTGCCTGCCCCTCAGTGCCGGGTGTAACCCGGTGCACCGCGTTTTCTCGCACTAACGTCATGTCCCGGCGGGACGACAGCTCAGCCCCTCTTGAACGGCTCCTCCAATCCATCTTCACAGGGCCGATAACGGACGTTCCGTCAACCTCATCTGCTCGTTGGCTGGATGTCGGAGACAGGGCGGCCTGTCATCGCTAGCGGAAGGGAAGATCCCTTGGCGTCGTCACTCGTTGAGAGGGAAGCGCATTGCCTTCAATGAGCGGGGATAAGAATTACGGCATGTCGAACGGTACGGCTTTGTAAGCCGTGTTCTTGTTCATGTTCCATCCTGCGACGATGCCGGAGCCGACCATTTGGTCGCTGAGTCGGGCGAGGCGGTAGGCGGGGTCTGTGTCGAGGGCGAGTTGGAGGAATTGGTGTGCTTTGCTGCCTCTGCCTTCCCACCAGTTGATATAGCCGATGGCGGTGAGGACTGGTGCTGCGTGTTCGGGGGAGGTGCGGGTGTATGCGTGCAGGAGGAGTTGTTGTGCCCATTCGATGCGTGACCATTTTGGGGGCTGTGTGGTTTGGGCGAATAGGATGTGCTACATGGGTTCGTCGATCCCTGGGATGTCGGCGATGAGTCGGTCTCGGATGGCGGGGAATTGCAGGTTCGCGACGACGGCGTGGCAGTCGTCGTCGCTGGGGAAGTCGGTGGATTCGAGCATGTTGGCCCAGAGTTCCCTTCCGCGGCGGAGGGCCGTCTGGGCGGGTTGAGTCCTGATGGAGTCCATGTGGCTTTGAACCGCGGCGGCTTTCGATGCCGTCGGCCGCCAGCCGGGAGGGTGATCCGATCGGTGGGTTCGACGAAGCTGCCGCGGTAGATGAATTCGGCGTTGATCGCGCTGGTCTTGGTGGAGCTGACGGGAAGGGCGAGGCTGGTGCCGGGTTCACCGTCGTAGGGGGAGAAGGTTTCGTCGCCGACGAAGAGGCCATCGCGGATAGTGATTCCCTGTTCGGCGAGGACCCCGGTGAGCGCCGCGATAGTTCCCGCCTGCGGCCTGGCCTGGCCGTGCTGAGTGGTTTCGCTGGTGTAGACGGCGAACAGGATGGACGTGGCGGTGGTGTCACTAGTGAGGTAGTGGGCGACGGTCCGGGCGTAGGCGAGTTCCTGCCCTGTCCGACGGGGGACGTCGATACGGAGAGTGGCACCGATGCTGTTGTCTTTCATTGTGATGCACACAAGGCTTTCCTGGGGCCAGAAGCCCAAGGTGTGCCCAATGAAGCTAAGGACATCCGATGTTGTTTTGATCGTGAGCTTTTCCATGATCCCGTTTTCCTTCACCCTGGTTATTGCTGTTTCATCTGCGGTTGTTGGTTGTGGGCGTCGTTCTGGTAGGGGACCACCCGCTGGGTTGAGGGGCCGGAGCGCAACTTGGGGGACCGGCGCCGGGACTGAAAACTTCGTCTCGGAGCCATCGGGCTCTGGCCTGAGAAGTTTTTGGTTCCGGGGTCGGCGCGTAGCGCCCTGGTTGCGTGGAGGGCCCGCCCAGCGATCATGGGAGATATCAGAATGACAAGCAGCGATGAGTTTTTGCTTTTCCATGGGTTTTGAAGAATGGGACCGCATGACTTCGGCGGTTATTGAGGGCGCTTAGGCTGCTTTGCAGCGGCGTGGAAATTTCACTTGGTGGCCGTTTGTTCCTGCACCGATTACTGATGCATACAATCTCTCTTACGAGGAGAACTGGCTTCTCGTATGCCAAATTTATTGGGGGTACGGGTTTGGGGTTTCGTTACCGCAAGTCAAAGAGTTTTGGGCCGGTGCGGATCACCGCATCGAAGCGCGGATTGAGCGGAAGCGTTGGAGCAGGCCCCTTGCGGGTCACGAAGTCGGCAACGGGTCGCACAACAACTACGGTGAGGGTCCCCAAAACTGGGATCTCCTATTCGACCAGCAGCTCCACCCGCCGTTCCACACGGAAGGCTGCCGTTCGGCGATCCGATCCTTCACGTGGCCGCATCGATCGTCGAATCGTCAGCGATGAAACGTGGCGGCAGCTCCTGGCGCCGGATGGAACCCGGCGGCATCGAAGTTCCAACGGAACTTCGTGCGTGCAGTCGTCGCCCGCGCAACCGGAACGCGCCCCAGCCTCATGCACCTGACCCAGGGACAGGCAGCAAACGTCCTTACCTTCGTCGGTGAAAGCCCGTCGAGGCTGAACGCGGGCGGCCGCGGCGTGCCACAGCTTGAGAAGGCCGGGACAGTTGCCCAGTGGACGATGCTCGGCTTGCTGCTGCTTATTGTCACAGTCTCTTCGCCTGCAGGGTTTGTGCTGGCAGCGGGCATTGTCGGGCTAACTTTAGCGCTGCGAAAGCGCCGTCGTGACCGCCAGGCCTGGGAGGACGCCACCTGGTCAGCCAGCCTCAGAGAACCTGTCAGGTCCTCTACCGACGGTATCGAAAATTCGGCTGCTGACGCTCCGCCTCATCAGGATCCGTCATACGCGGTGCCAGTGGAACCAAGTGCAGCGGTAAATCTGGCTGCCTCCTCCCCTAAGCGCTCGTATCCTGTTTCCCTTGGTCGTGCGGAATGGCCGAACGTGGAAGTCGTTGGTGAGCACGCCTATGGCAAGGCAACCAAGGCGGCGCTCCGCGCCAATGGGGCCTTCTCCGCTCGAAGGACTGAAGGCGAAGCTGAAGGCGTTCAGGTGGAGTTGGTTGCCGAGCCGGACAACCCGTACGACTCCAATGCCATCAGTGTTCGGTGGAGAGGCCGGGTGCTTGGTTATCTCAGTCGTGAGGACGCTCCTCGCTATAAACAACCAATCAGGAGAATCATCGCCAGCGGACTCGTCGCTGCAACCACCGCTCGCATGTGGGGCTACGACGACGGCGCCCAGTTTCGTGCACGCGTCACCGTTGCGCTGCCAGAACCGGAACTGATCACTCCGCTCAACGAGGCCCCCACGGGTGTGACCACTCTCTTACCGTGGGGATCAGGAATTCAGGTCCTGAAGGAAGAGAACCACTTCGACATACTGTCCAGCCACGTCCCAACTGACGGTCGAGGCCTCCTGTTGGTCAGCCTGCACAAAGAGATCAACACGTTGAAGAACGGCACGCAGCGCCCGTTTGTCGAGGTACGTCTCGACGGCAAACGGGTCGGGGAACTCAGCAACGTTACCTCAGCACACCTGCTCCCGCTCCTCGAACACACCGAGGCAGTCGGTGAGACCGCCGTAGCCTACGCCAAGATCACGGGTTCTGCCCTCGCTGCACAGCTCGTCCTCCACGCCGCTAAAGCCACCGAGATCAGCAACGATTGGCTTTCCAAGGGACCGCACCCTGCCCCGAAGCTCCTCCCACTGGCCGCGAACTACAAAGTCCCGGCCGCCTACGCGAAGTAGGGAAAACAAGCTAAGAAATCCCAAAAGAGGAGTGTGGACAATGTCCACACTCCCGGCCTCGGACTAGCCCGTACTGTCTCTGAATGGGCCACGTATTCCGCATGTTTTCGTGGATTCCCAGTGTTTTCAAGGGCTGGAATGTAGTTCGAGTCCCACCTCGGGCACGACGTTTTGCCTCGTCAGAGGCGATTTTGCTTTGATGTGTTGACAAAGCTTGCGCTGGAGCGCCTCTGACGCTAGTAGTGCGGGCATTGGCCTGGCTGCCGCGGGGCCTGTTCAGGTGTGTGGGGCGTCGGTTCAAGTCCCTGGCTGGGTGAGCGCTCCGCCTGCTGAGAATGTGTTTATGCGGTTACTCGTTCCTGTTCTGTTAGGTGTGCCCGGGGGCGGCGTACTCCTATTCATGTGCCGGGGGAGCGGGGACTACATGACTGCCCGGAAGTCGACCCTAAATCTTCCGCAAGAGGCGGTCCGGGGCGGTGCTGCGTCGGTATTGGTCCTGCCAGAGGGAGCGTGGACAATGTTCACACTCACGTCTGCTTTATTGGACGGCCTGAGAACGTGAGCCCGACTTTCGATCGGGCCCCTAGAACTTTCCATCCCGGTGCCCGGGAAGTGTTATCTGGAGCACCATTTGCGTGCAATTGGCGCGGTTCAAGGCGACGCGGTATCCCGAGGCCAGGTCCCCACGGTCGCCCCCGCCACGGCGATTCCGGTTAGGCCCAGCATGCAGCGGCGGGTGAGTTGTGAGAGTTTGCTGCTAGACCGCAGCGCATGCGAAGGCGGTTGCTGCCCGGGTGTCTTTTTAGAGGTCATGTCGGCTCCTCCTAGCGGGGTAAACGGGGTCCTTCACTTTTGTTGTCGGCGGTTTTAGGCCTCATCGCATGCGCATGCGCATACACGTGGTGCGGAGGCAGGTGCCTCGACGGCAGCTGTCAGTTCGTCAAGGGTGGGCGGGTTAGCTCCGGCGCGCTGCACGGTAATGGCCGCTGCTGCGGCTGCGGTGCGTCCCAGTTGTTCCATGACGGTGGGGGCGAAGCCTTCGGTGCCGCGGGTGAGAAGGCCCAGGATGAGTGCGGCCATGTAGGAGTCGCCGGCACCGATGGTGTCCGCCACGGTCGCTTTGACGGCGGGAATGGTGATGCTCGCAGCCCGTGAGGTGAATTGGGAGCCGGCGGCACCTTTGGTTATCACTGCCAGCCCGGGGCCGAGCCGGAGGATTTGCTCAGCGGTTCCTTCCAGCGTTTTTGCGGGGTAGAGCCAGCGGGCGTCCTCGTCGCTGAGTTTGACGACCTCGGTGAGTGCGACGAGTTCTTCGAAGGTCGCTTTCGCTTGGGCGTGGCTGCCAAGCAGAGAGGGCCTGATGTTCGGGTCGTAGGTGATGGTGCAATGCTTGTGGGCTTGTTCGAGCAGGTTTTTGACGGCACTGGCCCCGGGCTCCAGGAAAGCGGCTATAGAACCGGTGTGCAGGATTTTGGGAAAATAGCCTGGTGCTGCTGTTGGCAGCTGCCAGTGGATGTCGAAGTCGTATTCGGCTGACCCGTCGAGTCCAAGGGTTGCAGTGGCTGTCGCCGTACGGGTGAGAGATTTTGATCCGGGCAGAAGAGTTACTCCTGCCCGGTGGAGGTGGTTCTCTATCGATGTTCCCCGCCCATCGGGCGCGATGGCCGTGAGCAGGCCCGTGGTGACTCCCAGGAGCCCGAGGCCGTAGGCGACGTTGGCGGGTGATCCGCCGGGGTGTTCCACCTGGCTGTTTGGTGTTGTGACCACATCGATCAACGCTTCACCGACAACGACGGCGTCAAGGGCCTGGTGGGCGTCTGGGCGGGCTGCTTTGAGGTATTCCATGTTTGTCTCTCGGGCAGTGTTGGTAGGGGAGCGGCAGGTCATTCCGCAGCCGGGCGGCCGCAGCGGTGGAATGACCTGCCGGAACCGTTTCGGGCGGGGCTAAGTCACTGCGTTGATCTCGTTGATCGTGAGGTTGCTGAAGGTGGCTGTTCCGTCGTTGGCGTAGAGCCGGATGTTGTTGTCACCATCCAGGGGGAACACCCGGTGTGAGTGCACCACCCGTCCGTCTCCCACGAACATTTCCACGCTGGTCCGGTCCACAAGAAGACGAAGTATGAGGCGCCCCGCCGAAGGGTCGATGGGCGTCTGGCTTTCCCCGCCGGTCGGGTTGATGGTGGGTCGCCGGTTGACGTAGGCGAAGGGGCCGCGGAGGAAAGCACCGGCGGCGACGTGCCGGCCTCCGCCTGCTGCACGGCAGATCTCAAGGCCGATGTTGGACGGAGGGGCGGCCGGGTCCCACACCAGCTCACAGGTCAGGTCATAGGCCAGTGAACTGATATCGAGGTCGTGGGTTCCCGTGACCTTGACGTCTCCAAGGCGGTGGGTGCGTTTGACGTGGCTGGCCAGGCCGGCGGTGGGGGTTGAGACGAGGTGGTAGCTTCCGTTTGCCTTTTTGAGGCGGATGTCGCGCACGATCATGTCATCACCGTTGTACGCGTCGGTCGCCAGGGTCGGAGTGTTGTGCGGGTAGTCCCAGAAGTTGGCCCATCCAAGCGCCCTGCGCAGGGTGGCATCCTCCGCACCGGAGGAGTCGTGGTGGGGGTAGGTCACTGCTCCGTAGAAGTCATAGCCGTAGTCCAGCCATTCCGGCTCGGCATGGTCGGGAGCAAACGTGGTGCCGTTGAAGGCCCCTGTCCAGTAGGCGTATGTTGCCGGCAGGCCACGGCCTTTGCCGTTGGCGCTGGTGCCCAGGACCCAGTGCGAAGTACCGTCGTCGGCGGTCATGCGGAAAAGGTCCGGGCACTCAAGCACGCCCAGGTCCGTGCGAACGAATTCGCCGACCCGTTGCCAGGAACGCAGGTTGGGAGATGTGTAGAAGCCTAGCTTCTGCCCTTCGGCGTTGACCATGAACCACTGGCCACGGTCGGCGTCCCAAATGACTTTCGGGTCGCGGAAGTCCTGCAAGCCCGGGTTCGGAAGTACCGGTGCTGTCCCACCGGGTTGGAACGAGCGCCCACGGTCCGTTGAGTACCAAAGGTATTGGGCCTGGCGGCCCTGGGGTGCCTGCGTCACGAGGGCGATGACGGCGTTTTCACCGTAGCCGGCGGTATTTCGTTCGTCGATGACAAGGCAGCCTGACCAGCAGTCGCCGTTGTCGTTGCTGAACTTTGGGATGGCCACGCCACGGTCGCGGAATGAAACGTGGTCGGTGGTGGTGGCACGGCGCCACGATGTGCCTCCACCGCCCTGAAGGTAATCGGCGTTGTAAAGGTAGTAGTAGTGGTATTCGCCGTCGATGTAGATCGGCCGTTGAGGGTCGTTTTTCCAGTTGTCGGGGACGCTGAAGTGATAGGTCGGGCGCATGCGGGTTGGTCCTTTGTAGGGCGGCTTGGCCGGTGCGGTGTCGGGAGTGTTTGGGGGTGCCGCTGTCGCTGACTGAGCGAATGGCGTTGAGAGTGCGAGCGATCCGGTGAGGGCAACGGCCCCGCTTCCGGTCAGGAGGGCACGCCGGGATACGGCGGGTGAGTTTTCCATCGGTTACCTTTCGGTGGGCAGCGTCGGTGCTGCCAGTACGTGAATGTTGATGTTTTTGGACAGCGCAGAGCGGAGGGGCGTCTTGGGTTGAATCTTTTGAGTCCTGCCAGGGGGACAGGAAGGGCAAACAGGAATGTCAGTCGGCAGGCTGCGGTTCTGTCGCCAGAGCATGGCCGCCGGCGCCGGCGCGGGGGCGGTAGAGGTGGCAGCGGACCCAGTGGCGGTTGAGGGGGTCGCCCACCTGGTGCCGGACGGGTTCCTCCGATGAGCAGCGCCGGTCGGGGTCGTGTTCAAAGGCGCAGGTGGTGGAAGCCATGACCGCTTGCCGGAGCTGGGCGCGGTGGATGGGGTCGTAGGATCCGGCCCGGGCCGGATCGGGGACGGCTGAGACGAGCAATTGGGTGTAAGGGTGGGCTGGGTTGGCCAGCAAGTCCAGTGATTCACCCTCTTCGACGATTTCGCCGGCGAACATGACGGCCGTCCGGTCCGCGAGGTACCGTGCGGAGGCGAGGTCGTGGGTGATGTACAGCATGGAAATGCCCTGCTCATCGCGCAGTTTCCGCATCAGGTTCAGCACGCCGATCCGGACCGATACATCCAGCATGGAAGTCGGTTCGTCGGCGAGGATGACGTTTGGCTCCACGGCCAGGGCCCGCGCGATCGAGACCCGTTGGCGTTGCCCGCCGGAGAGCTCGTGGGGGTAGGAGTCGAGCATGTCAGGCTGAAGGCCAACGGTGGTCATGAGCTCTTCGAGGCGGACCCTGGTCTGCTCTTCGGAACCGCGTTGGCCGGTTCCGCCTTTGCCGTGGATGGTGAGGGACCGCCGGAGGAAATGCTCGACCCGGTGGGCGGGGTTCAGCGACCCAAAGGGGTCCTGGAAGACCATCTGCAACTGGGCGCGGAACGCCCGTGAGGCCTGGAACCGGTCACGTTTGAGGACGTCGACGCCGTCGACCAGGATGGCGCCTTCGCTGGGTTTCTCGAGCCGGGCGACACAGCGGGCCAGGGTGCTCTTGCCTGAACCTGATTCCCCGACCAGTGCCACAATCTCTCCATGGCCGATGGTCAGGTCCACACCGTGGAGGGCCCGGACCGTCTGGCTGGAGAACAGCCCGCCGATGTGGAACGACTTACCCAATCCGCGCACCTCGAGGGCCGGGGTCTGGGTCGAAACATCCGGCCGTGTCGGGGAGTGGACGGCGTGGCTCATTGTGCTGCTCCTTCAAGGACGGCGGCTTCGGCGTCGGCATCAAACGGGGCCACGAAGTGGCCGGGCGCGACTTCGGCGAGGTCCGGGATGTTCCGGAATTTCACGCCGTCGGGCAGGCCCTTGAGCGGGATCCGGGGGCCGGTGAGCGGCGGGAACGCGCCCATGAGGGCCTGGGTGTAGGGGTGTCCGGGGGCGGTGTAGATGTCGTGGGCTTTGGCGGTCTCCACGATCCGGCCGCCGTACATGACGGCCATGCGGTGGGAGAGTTCCACCATCAGGGACATGTCATGGGTGATGAACAGGACGGAGAAGCCCAGTTCGCGCTGCAGGTCCTTGATCTGGGCCATGATCTCCTGCTGCACCACCACGTCCAGCGCAGTGGTGGGCTCGTCCAGAATCAGCAGTGACGGCTTGAGTGCCACGGCCATGGCGATGACGGCCCGTTGCCGCATCCCGCCGGAGAGTTGATGCGGGTACGATTTGAGGCGTGCCGGATCGATTCTGACCAGTTCCAGCAGCTGCGCCGCGCGTCGCAGGGATTCTTTGCGCGAGTAGCCGGCATGGGTGGTGAAGATGTCTGCCATCTGTTCCCCGATGGTGAGCACCGGGTTCAGCGAGTTCATGGCGGACTGGAACACCATGGCGACGTCCTGCCAGCGGAAACGGCGCAGCTCGTCCTGGTTCATGGCCAGCACGTCCTTGCCGCCGAAGGAGACGCTGCCGGCGGCGATCTTCGCCGGGTCCTTGAGCAGCCGCATGATGGAGTTGGCGATGGTGGACTTTCCGCAACCGGATTCGCCGGCCAGGCCGAACACCTCGCCGGCGCGGATGCTGAAGGATACGTTGTCCACGGCCGTGGTCGAGCGGGTGTCGCCGATGTACTGGACGGTGAGGTTCCTGACGTCGAGGACCGGTTCGTGGGAGCCGAAGGAGATTTGGGAGACGGTCATTGTGCCGCGCTCCTTTCGGTGGTGGCGGCTTTGTGGATCTTCCGCAGCCGGGGGTTGGTTACTTCGTCGACGGCGTAGTTGATGAGGGCCAGGGCGAAAGCCACCAGTGCGATGCACAGGCCGGAGGGGATAAAGACCCACCAGCTTCCGGTGAGCAGGGCGCCTTCATTTCCGGCCCAGAAGAGGTTGTTGCCCCAGGAGACGGTGCTGACATCGCCCAGTCCAAGGAATTCGAGGCCTGCCTGGGCCCCGATGCCGTAGATGACGCAGGCGAGCAGTGTTCCCATCACGATCGATGCCATGTTTGGCAGGATTTCGCGGAACATGATCCTGCCGGCGCGCTCACCGGAGACCACTGAGGCTGCGACGAAGTCCTTGGAGCGGATGGACAGGGCCTGTGCCCGGAGAACGCGCGCTGACCCGGCCCATCCCGTGACGGTGAGGACCAGGATCACGGTGCCGAGTCCCGGGGGCAGGAAGGCGGCCAGGATGACGAGCAGCGGCAGGCCGGGAAGGAGGAGGAAGACATTGGTCAACAGCGACAGTGCTTCGTCGATGAATTTCCCAAAATAGGCCGATGTTAGGCCGACGAGGATTCCGATGAAGGTGGATGCAAACCCTACGGTAAGGCCTACCAGCAGGGAACTTCGGGCACCGTGGATGGTCAGGGCCAGCACGTCCTGGCCCTTGGCGGTGGTTCCGAGCCAGTGTTCGCTGTCCGGTTCCAGTGAGGCCATCCCGGTGATCCGGGAGGGGTCATCCGGGAACAGTACCGGCGCGGCCAGGGCCAGGACGATGAAGACGAGCATGATGGCCATGCCGGTCATGGCCTTCTTGTTGGTGATGAGTCCGTGGATGAAGCCGCGGTTGGTTTTGCGGGGAGCTTTTGTTTCGGTGGGCTGCTGGAGGATAACGCTGGTCATGGTCGGTCCCTTGGTTACTGGGTACGCACGGCTCAGTTGCTGCGTACGCGGGGGTCGAGGCGGACGTAGAGGATGTCCACCAGGAAGTTCGCCAGCAGCACGGCGGCGGTGATGGTCAGGAACAGGCCCTGCATGAGCGGGTAGTCAAGGCCTTGCACGGCGTTGAGGAGCTGGTAGCCGACGCCGGGGTAGGCGAAGACGACCTCGGTGAGAAGGGCACCGCCTACTACGAAGCCCAGCCCCATGCCGAAACTGGTGACAGAAGGAAGCATTGCGTTCCGGGCTGCGTAGCGGAGCATGATTCGTCCGGGGCGTAGGCCCTTGGCTTCGGCCATGGTGATGTAGTCCTCGGAGTTGGTGGCGATCATGGTGTTCCGCATGCCCAGCATCCAGCCGCCAATGGAGACGAGCACGATGGTCAGCGCCGGGAGTACGAGGTGGGCGGCGACGTCGCCGATGAACTCCGTGGTGAACGCCGGCTCCAGGCCGTCGGTGAATGCGTGGCGGATGGGGAACCAGCCGAGCACGACGCCGAAGAGGTAGAGGGCGCCCATCGCGAGCCAGAAGTAGGGGAACGATCCGATGAAGACCAGTACGGGTGGCAGGGCTGAGTCGATGGCACCGCCGCGGCGCCATGCTGCCAGGATGCCCAGCAGGTTGCCCACGACGGCGGCGATCACCAGCGCGGTCCCTCCGAGCAGGAGGGTCCAGCCGATCTGGGAGGAGATGACTTCGGTGACGGGGGTGGGGAAGCGTGTAATCGATACCCCCATCTGTCCAGTGAGGATGTTCTGGAGGTAGCCGGCGTACTGCTCCCAGATGGGCCGGTCGTCCACGCCAAGCAGCTTGCGCAGGGCCTCGAGCTGTTCGGGCTGCATTCTGTCCTGGGAGCGGGCGAACATGCGTGATACGGGGTCCCCGGGCATGAAGCGCGGGAGCAGGAAATTCAGGGTGATGGATGCCCAGAAGGCGAGCAGGTAGAAACCCAGTCGGCGCAGGATGAAGCGCACGGTTTCCCTCCAATTCGGGAGTGGTCAAGATTGTGGGTACGCCCGACGGCCGGCTGATGGCATCGGCCAGGCCGTCGGGCGTTTGGTGGCGTGAGGCCAGGTGAGGCTCAGGCTCGGTGGGACGCTACTTGCGCGGTTCGAGGCTGGTCAGCACCAGAACCGTGGAGGGTGCGCGGACCGAGAGGGTGGCGTAAGGGTTGTCCTGGGTAGGCCAGCCGGTGAATCGGGTGTCGTTGTAGGCACCCCATTCCGGGCCGGAGAACAGCGGCACCAGTGGTGCGACGTCGTTGTATTCTTCCTGCAGCTTGTTGGCGATGTCCTTTTGCTTGGACTGGTCTGTGGCTGCAGCGAACTCCGTCAGCAGGGCATCGGCTTTGGGGTCGCCGAAACGGTGGTAGTTGTCGGATGCCTTGGTGCCAACCGGCTTCACCGATGAGGAGCCCATGGTGGTGTTGAAGTACTTGTACGGGCTTGGATCGTTGACGCTCCAGACGATGCCGGAATCGAAGTCACCCTTTTCGTACCCTGCAACAACAGCAGCCCAGTCCGGGGAGTCCACCTTCGCGGTCACGCCGACCTCTGCCAGGTTCTGGGAGATCACGTTGGCCACGGAGAGCCAGTCGGACGAGGTAGCACCCACGGAGATCTTGAACTCGAACGGTTTGCCGTCCTTGAGCGTGCGCTTGCCGTCGGGGCCCTTGGTGTAGCCTGCCTTGTCCAGCAGGTCGTTGGCCTGCTGGACGTCGTGCTTGGTCCACGTGCAGTTGTCTTTGACCTGGGTGTTCTTCCAGGTCTCGTAGTTGCCGGAAAGGCCGGTGCAGTCGGCCGGCTGCGCGTAGCCGCTCATGCCGATCTTGGTGACCTGGTCCCGATCCACGGCCATGCTCAGCGCCTTGCGGACATCAACATCGTTGAAGGGCGCCTTGGTGGTGTTGAGCTGCCAGTTGATCATGGCACCGGTCGGAGGGAACCAGTAGTGCCGGTGGTCCTTGTCCTTCGAGACGAAGGTCTTCTCGATGTTCGGGATGTACTGGGGCGCCCAGTCAACGTCGCCGTTGGCGGCGGCGAGGTTGGCGCCGTCGTTCCCGGCGAACGCGAGCAGCTTGATGCCGGCGATCTTCTGCTTATCCGGCTGCCAGTAGTTGGGGTTCTTCTTGAGCACGAAGGACTGGGCCTGGAAGTTGTCCACCTCGGTGTATGGTCCGGTGCCCACCGGCTTGGCGTTAGCGTCTTTTTCCGGATCGGCCAGTGCGGACCAGATGTGCTTGGGCAGGATGCTGAGCTGGCCGACGTCGTACAGGGCGGGGGACCAGGGCTTGTTGAAGTTGAACGTGACCTTGTTGCCCTGTGCCGTAACGCCGTCGAGGTACTCGTAGCCGCCCTTCAGCTTCTTCTGAAGCTCAAAGGTGTACGCGACGTCCTCGGCAACGAACGGCTGGCCGTCGGACCACTTAACACCATCACGCAAGGTGAAGGTGATGGACTTGCCGTCGTCCGCGGCCTTCCAGTCGGTGGCCAGCCACGGCACCGTATTCCCCTTGGCCGGGTTGAAGACCAGGAGGGACTCGTAAATGGACTGCTGGACCATGGGGTTGACGGTCGGTGCGAACGGGTTGAAGTTCTGCACGAAGGTGCCCATGTCTTCACGGGGGATGGTGAGGAACGCACTGGCGTTGGCCGCGGCGTCGGTGCCGCCGGACTTGTTGCCGGTGGCGGCGCAGCCGGTCAGCAGCATCGCGCCTACCGCCAGTCCGGCCGCGGCAATGCGGGCGGACTTGAGGAACCTGGTTTGTGTCATGATGGGGTTATCTCTTCCTGTCTTCATCAGCAAGGTGAAGGGTGGGTGGGGTTTTTTGCTCTTCGACGTTGATTTCGCGGTCAGACCGAAGAGCGTTCTAACAGCGGACAGTCGACCAACTGCTGGTTGGCAGTGATCGGCTGTCCGGCTGTAAGGGCGGCGAGCGTCTGGACTCCCAGAGCGCCCATCTTTTCGAACGGCAATGCAACCGTGGTCAGCTTGGGCCTGAGGTAGGCCGCGATGAGTTCCTGGTTGTCGAAGCCGATCACGGCGATGTCACCGGGGATGGCCAGGCCACGCTCCTTGATGGCGTCGTAAGCGCCCATGGCCATGCGGTCATTGAGGCAAAAAAGTGCGGTGGGTCTGTCCTTGGCCGGGTACCGGTCCAGGATTTGGCCGGCAGCGTCGTACCCGCCGTCTGCAGTCGCATATCCGGCCACCACCAGCTCCGGATCAAGCTCCAGGCCGGCGGCGGCCAGTGCCTCCCTGACCCCTTGCAGGCGCCCGACAGCTGCCGGGATGCGCGGGTCCAGGTTGATCACACCGATCTTGGTGTGGCCGGCTTTGAGGAGGCGTTCGACGGCGACCCGCCCGCCCGCGCGTTCGTCGGGGACGATTGAGGGCAGCTTCCCGTCCAGGTCGAAGCAGTTGACGAGGACCGTGGGTACTTCGTGTGCGCTGCCGGGCACATGGACGCCGCGGTGGTGTGTTGCGGCGTACAGCAGGCCTTCCACCCGCTGCTCCAGCAGCTTCTCAACAGCAGCATCCTCCATTCCCTGGTTGGTGCCGGCCGTATCACCCTGCTCTGACGGGGCGATCAGGAGGAAACGGCGGTCAATCCAGGCCTGGTCCTGAGCACCTTTGATGATGTCCACGGCGAAGGGTGCGGTGACGATCTCGGTGACGATGCCGTACCAATCGCTGCGCTGGGATGCCAGCGCCCTCGCCCCGGCATTTGGACGGTAGCCCAACGCCTGGACCGCGTCAGCGATGCGGGTCCGGGTCTCCTCCGAGATGCTGGCGTCTTCGCGGTTGTTCAGCACGAATGAAACAGCCGTCCGAGATACTCCGGCGTGCTTGGCGACGTCATTCATGGTGACGCCACGCGGCCGGGTGGTGCCGGCTTTGTCGGGGGAGGTGGTCTTCGCCATTGAATGCTCCAGAGGTCTTCATTGAGCTGGGGTTGCCAGTACTGATTCGGATTTAGCGTGGTGGTTCTCAGCTAGGTAACTCGCGTTACTTTGGGCTGTGATCCAAGTTACCCGCGTTACTACAAGGTGTCAACACATTTCTTCAGCGGCGGGTTGGGCGTCTGGCTTGTCGTCCGGGGCGCTGGGGCAGCACCCCGGACGAGGAGCCGCTGGTGGGCGCGGACATCCCCGCCATCTTCCGGCCGGCACGTTCGGCGGTTAGGGGCGGTTTCTGAAGGATTCGACCTTTCCCGGGTCTTTTTCCATGACCGGGCCGAGGATGTCATCGATCTTCACGAGCATTTCCGGGTCGAGTTTGACTCCTGTGGCCTGGACGTTGTCGACGAGTTGCTCGGGCCGTGATGCGCCCACGATGGCTGCCGAGACGTTGGGGTTTTGCAGCACCCACGCCACCGCGAAGGCTGCCATGGACAGTCCGGTCTCTTCGGCCAGGGGCTTCAGTTTTTGGATGCGGGTGAGGATGTCCTCGTGGAGATAGCGGTGGTCATTTTTCAGCTCGCCGTTGTCGCCTCGGAAGCGGGAGCCTTGTGGGGCCGCGGCGCCTGGGGTGTACTTGCCGGTGAGGACTCCCTGGGCGAGAGGGGACCAGCAGATCTGGCCAATGCCCAGTTCCTCGCTCAGGGGAACGATTTCCTGTTCGATGACGCGCCAGAGCATGGAATACTGCGGCTGGTTGGAGATGAGCTGGACCCCAAGGTCCTTGGCAAGGGCAGCGCCGGAGCGTATCTCGTCCGTCGTCCACTCCGACACCCCGATGTAGTGTGCCTTCCCCGCCCGGACGATATCGGCGAATGCCTGCATGGTCTCTTCCAGCGGGGTCTCGTAGTCGTACCGGTGGGCTTGGTAGAGGTCGACGTAGTCAGTCTGGAGCCGGCGCAGCGATGCGTCGATGGACTCCATGACGTGTTTGCGGGACAGGCCGCGGTCGTTCCGGCCATCCCCGGTGGGGAAGTAGGCCTTGGTAAAGACCTCCACGCTTTCACGGTGTGTTCCCTTGAGCGCCTCACCGAGGGCTTCCTCGGCCCGGGTTCCGGCATAGACATCGGCAGTGTCGAAGGTGGTGATGCCTAATTCCAGGGCCTGCTTGACGCATCGCGTCGCGGCGGCCTGGTCGATCTGCTCACCGTGGGTGACCCAGTTTCCGTAGGCGATTTCGCTGATGTACATGCCGGAGGATCCCAGTTTGCGGTATTCCATTAGGCATCGTCCTTTCCGAAGTTGGTGAGTTGGAGCGCGGCGTCGGCTGTACCACCGGTGGAGTAGAGGGTGAGGGAAGTTTGGCCGGTCTCGGGGAAGATCAATTCGGTCACGGAGACGAGCCCATCGTTCGCGAACACTTCCACCGAGCAGTGGTCGATAAAGATTTGCAGGGTGTAGTTGCCGTCCTTGCCGGCCGCTATGGGGGCACGGCTGGTGGAGGGGAAGGCTTCGTGGAAGCCGGTGTCACCGGAGTGGGTGCGGTCCACGATGAGGTCCCCGCTGCGGGGGCGGATCCCGATTCGTGTCCCAATCGTCCCCTCCGCTGACCCTCTGGCCACGAGGCCGAACTCCTCGGCGTCGCCAGGGGAAAAGGTGATGTCAATTAGCTGGACTGCCGCGCCGTCCTCAACCGACGTCGGCCCGTTTACGGTGACCCGTTGCACGGGACCGGGTTTCGACGTTGCCCTTACTTCTGTCACGGGGTGCTGCAGGAGCCGCGGTTGCCCGTTCACGGTAACGAGGGAGACCTCCCGCACCAGGCTCATGGGGCTGCGCCAGGGTGAGGTGGGGATCTGGTTGGCGTACTGCCAGTTGTTCATCCAGCCGATCATCAGCCGCCGTCCGTCCGGAACGTTGCTGAACGAGACGGCGGCGTAGTAGTCCCGGCCCCAGTCCAGCCACTGGTAGTCGGGCACGCGCTCCGGATCCTGCATCCCCTCGGTGAGGGTTGTTTCGGAACGGAACGTCACGCCGTCGAACTCTCCCACGAAGTACTGCCCCGCGGAGCCTCCATTGGGGCCGCCGGGATTCATGTTCACGGTCAGGACCCACTTTGTGGTCCCGGGAAGACCGTCGACCGGCAGTTCAAAGAGGTCAGGGCATTCCCAAATCCCGCCGGTGCCGTTTGCCGGCCCGAAAGTGCTCAGGTATTCCCAGCTCCGGAGGTCATCGGAGCGGTAGAGAAGCACGGCGAAGTCGTGGGCTTCGACGGCGGCCATCACCCAATAGCTGCCAGCCGGCCCGTCGTAACGGAAGACCTTGGGGTCGCGGAATTCGGGGGAGTTCCTGGTTAGCACGGGATTGCCCGAGTATTTGGTCCACTTGTATCCGCCGTCGGTGCTCCATGCGAGGGACTGCGCCTGGATGCCTTCGTGAGCAGAACCGGACTTGAAGGCGCTGGTGTAGATGGCCACAAGGGGAGCCGCGCCGTCATCGCCGAAGCCCGACGAATTGTCAGCGTCCACCACGATGCTGCCCGAAAAGATCTCCTCTGTGTCGTCACACGGGATGGCGACTTGATGCTCTTCCCAGCTGACGAGGTCGGTGGAGGTGGCGTGCCCCCATGACATGTTGCTGTGGACGTTCCCGAAGGGATTGTTCTGGTAGTACAGGTGGTAGACGCCCTCATGGAAAACCAAGCCGTTGGGATCGTTGAGCCAAGTGTCCTTGGCCGTGTAGTGCATCGCAGGGCGATAAGCCTCAAGGGTGGGCGCAACGGTGTTCATGGAGGCGGACTCATTTCACGGATGTGGCCCGCTCGAGTGGGGGCCGGATGGTTTGATGGGCGGGCAGGCCGGGGGCCGGGTACGGACGTTCCGTGCCCGGCCCTTACTGCCGTGGGAAAATCAGATGATTAGGAGTTCTTCTTGAAGCGGTCGTACGCCTGCTGGTAGACCTCGATCATTTTGTCGACGCCGATGTTCTTCAGCTGGGAAACGTAGCCGTCCCACTCCTGGTCGACGCCGCCAGAGACGATCCACTTGGCAGTGTTCTGTTTCACCAGGGAGGCCACGTCAGTTTCAATGGTGCTGATCTGCTGGAGTTCTTCGTTGGAGAGGGCGACGGGCGGGTACCCGTCGTTTGCGGCGAATGGCTTGTAGTTTGCTTCGACCGTCTTTTGCCGTTCAGCGGCGCGGGGCTCGGGCGCTACGACTTTCTGGAAGTTTTCTGCGGTGTTGGCCTTGGGGCCTCCCGGTGCCACTTTCTGGCGTCGTTCGCCTTCACTGGTGCCGGCAGGAGCGGGGATCTGAGTCAGCAGGCCGGTGGCGGGGTCTTTCTGCAGGGTCTCACCGATGGGGCCCCAATTGGCCTGGGCGGACTGGATGGGGTCGTAGAGGTTGTCGGCCCAACGCATGGTTGCTGCCGGGTACTTGTCGGCCCGGGTGATGGCGAAGGCTCCGCGGGCGATTTCCTGGTTGTTGGACTGGCTGGCCAGCCTCTTGCCATCGATGCCTTCGAGTACGGGCAGCAGTTTGTAGTCACCGGCCCGGTCAGCGCCCACCATTTCCTTGATTTCCCACCAGACGAAGGAGCCGAGGTTTTCGGTTCCGGCCTTGCCCTTGGCCAGATACGCCTTGTCATCCTGGGAGAAGGATTCGGGATCGATCAGGCCCTCCTGGTACCACTGGTGCAGGGTCTGGATGGCCTGCTTGTAACCGTCCTGGGTGGCGGTGTAGATGACTTTGCCGTCCTGGACGATGCGGTGGTCCATGTTGTCGGGAACGCCGCCAAGAGCTGCGATGAGGTCGACGATGTCCCCGCACCAGGAACCGGGCATGAAGCTCAAGGGGATGGTTTTGCCTGTGCCTGAGGCGTCCTTGGTCTTGAAGGCGAGCATGGCATCATGCAGTTCGTTCACCGTCTTAGGCATCGGGATGCCGAGCTTGTCCAGCCATGCGGTGTTGATGGCCATCTCATTGGGGAATTGGACCAGGCCCAGTTCCTCGATGGAGGGCAGGGAATAGATATGTCCGTCGGAGGAAGTGATCGCTGCTTTGATGTCGGGCCGTGCTGCCAGGAGTTTGGACAGGTTTGGTGCGTTCTTCTCGATGAGGCCCTCGAGGGGAATGAGTGTGCCATTGGCGGAGTAGGTGCCGATTTCGGCGTCGGTGAGCCCGCTGTTGAAGAACGCATCCGGCAGGTCGCCGCTGGCGAGGATAAGGTTCTTCTTTTCCTTGAAGACAGTCTCCGGCAGGTTCTGCCAGTCGATGTGGATGTTGGTGTCCTTTTCCCACTGCTGCACCAGGGTCATGGTGCTGTAGTCGGGAGCCAGGGCGGTCTTGGTTCCGGAGAACTTCAGGGTCAGCTGGTTCTTGACGATAGGGAAGCCGGTCTCCTGGAACCCAAATTCTGCAGAGGAGTCCTTGATGTCGCCTGATCCTTTGGAGTTGCCCGAGCAGGCGGTGAACAGCATCGTTCCTGCCATGAGGGTGCCGAGGATGGCGAGTTTGCGGCTTGTAGCCATGGGTCGTTTCCTTTTCTGGTTTGCGTGGGAGGTGTGACGACGGCGGAAGGTGGGGTTCCGCCGTCGGGCATTGCGTCGGGTTCTGGACTAGCTCTTGACGGCGCCGATCATGGTGCCTTTGGTGAAGTGTTTCTGCATGAACGGCAGAGCGATCATGAGCGGGAGGCTGGAGACGACGATCATGGCGTACTTGGTCAGCTCACCGATGCGCTGCGCCGCGGCGTAGGACTCGATGTCGCCCCCGGTGGTGCCGGCGGAGGAGACGTCGGATTGAATGAGGATGTTGCGGAGCACCAGCTGCAGGGGGTACTTGGTGTCGTCATTGAGGAAGATCAGGGCGTCAAAGAACGAGTTCCAGTGCGCCACCACGTGGACCATGATCATGAGCATGATGAGTGGTTTGGACAGGGGGAGCACCATCTTGAAGAAGAAGGTGAAGTCGTTGGCGCCGTCCATTTGGGCAGCTTCCCGGAGCTCCTCGGGGATGGTGTTCTCGAAGAAGGACCGGGCGATGATCAGGTTCCAAACTCCTACCGCTCCTGGAAGGACGACTGCCCAGACGGTGTCCAGCATGCCCAGGTCACGGACTACCAGATACTTGGTGATCAGGCCGCCGTCGAAGAACATGGTGATCACGAAGAGCAGCATCAGGAACTTCCGGCCCGGCATGTCTTTGCGGGACAGGGCGTAGGCGCCGAACAGGATGGTGGTCACGCTGATGGCTGTCCCCAGGACGGTGTAGATGACGGTGTTGCCCAGGCCGTTCCAGATCCGGCTGTCTGCGAGGATCCGCTGGTATCCCTCCAGCGTGATGCCGGAGGGGAACAGCCATACTTTGCCTTCGTAAACGGCGCTGGGATCGCTGATCGAGGCGATGACGATGAAATACAGCGGATAAACGACGGCGATGATGGACAGCGTCAGGATGGTGACGGCCGCGATGTTGAAGGCGGAGTCGGCCCATTTGTCGCGGAATGACATGGTTCGCTTGGGGAGGGGCCGGGGATGTTCAACGGGGGCCGGGGCGGCCACGGGTTCGGTATTCAGGGACATGACGGCATCACCACAGGGTTGCTTGGTTGGCCCGGCGCGCTACCCAGTTGAAGGTCAGCAGCAACACGAGGTTGAGGACGGAATTGAACAGGCCGATGGCGGCCGAATAGCTGAACTGAGCTTGCTGCAGGCCCGCGTGGTAGACGTACGTTTGGATGATTTCCGACGTCGGCAGGTTCAGATTGGTCTGCATCAGCAGGGCTTTTTCGAACCCGACGTTGAGCAGGTTCCCGATGGCCAGGATGAACAGCACCGTTATGACGGGCATGATGCCCGGCAGGTCGATGTGCCGGATACGCTGGAATTTGGAGGCTCCGTCGACCTTGGCGGCGTCATGCAGTGCAGGGTCGATGCCGGACAGGGCCGCCAGATACACGATCATCGAAAAGCCCGCGTTTTGCCACACATCGGAAATGACGTAGACGGGCCGGAACCACTCCGGGGAGCCCATGAAAAAGATCGGTTGGCCGCCGGCGAGCTGAATCGCGTTATTGACCAGGCCCGATCGCGGGGAAAGCAGCACGAACATGATGCCCACGACAACCACTGTCGAGATGAAAGCCGGCGAGTACAGCACGGTCTGGGTGAACTTCTTGAAACGTTCGCTCTGAAGCTGGTTGACCAGAAGTGCCAGGACGACCGGAACCGGGAAGGCCACCAGCAGGCCCAGAACAGCGATCCACAGCGTGTTACCGACTACCTGGCTGAACTGGTAGGAGTTGACGAACCGGATGAAGTGCTGCAGTCCAACCCATGGGCTCCCGGTGAATCCGTCCACGGGGTTGTAGTTGCGGAAGGCGATCTGCACCCCGTACATGGGCCAGTACTTGAAGACTGCGATGTAGACGAGGGAGGGGATTAGTAATACGTATAACTGCCACGCCCGCGCCACCCTTTTCAGCCGTAGCGAGGTGGGCTTCCGCTGAGGCGGTCGCGAGGACGCCGGCGCCGCCGGCGTGGGCCGAGCCAGGATGCGGCTCATGGCTTCTCCTTTGGATGTGTCACTGAGTTCCGTTCAATCAGCGGGCAGGTCATGAACTCGACCCGCCCGTCAGGTTCGGCGCCCTGCAGGATGAGGTCAACAGCGCGGCGCCCCATTTCCACGAAAGGCAGCTCAAGAGTGGTAAGTCCCGGCCGTAGATGCTGGGCCAGGGTTTCCTGGTTATCGAAGCCGACGATGGATACATCGCGGGGGATCGAAAGGTGCAGCTCCGCGGCGGCCTGGTAGGCCCCCCAGGCGGTGCGGTCATTGGCGCAGAAGATGGCGGTCGGTGGATTGCCGGACGTCAGCAATTCCGTGGCGTGGGCGAAACCGTCCTCTTCGTTGCCGCTGCCGAAGCGGACCAACTCCGATGACACGGGGATGCCGGCGTCGGTCATTGCCTTGGTGTAACCGTTGAAGCGACCAACGGCTGCAGGGAGTTCGCTTTCCAGGGTTTCGATGTTGATCATCGCCACCTTTGTATGCCCGGCTTCCAGTAGGTGCCGCGTCGCGGTGTAACCACCCTGCTCCTCGTCCGGGGCGACGCTGGGAAGGCGCATCTTTCGGTCCTGGGAATTCAGCACCACCGAGGGGACGGCCTCCAGCGCTTCGGGAACATCGAGCCGACGGTGGTACATGCCTGCGTACACGACGCCGGCAACCTTGTAGGAGAGCATGGAATCCAGCGACGCTGCCTCCAATGCCTTGTCTCCGCCGGTGTTCATGGTCAGCAGAAGCAGACCGTCTTCCCACGCACGTTCCTGCGCCCCTTCAATGATCTTGCCCGCGAAAGGGGTAGTGGCAACGGCGTCACCAAGAAAGCCGATGATGCCGGAAACGCCGTCCCGGAGGGTCTTGGCGTGGGCGTTGGTGCGGTAGCCAAGCTGCTGGACTGCATCCTTCACCCGCTGCCGCGTCTCGTCCGAGAACCGGGAACCGGAGGCCGAATTCAGGACCAGGGAGACGGTGGCCTGGGAAACCCCTGCGGCAGCCGCCACGTCATGCATGGTGGGTCCGGAGTGTGGGCGGGACCGGGCCATAAGGCGCCTCCTTGGGCCGGAAGTTATTCGTATCAGTTATTCGTATAACCAACAGAAAGAACTGTAACTTGCATCACGTGCCAGGGTCAAGTGCATCTAGTCGCAGGGTTGCCGCCGCTTTCAACGTCAGGATTTTCCACCAGCGATAGCTGTAGATGCTGCCCTGGTCGGCGCTCGACCCTGCGAGACCCGGAGTTTCCAGAACCGCCTTCCCTCCAGCCTTTCGAGATTGATTCCTGGCGAAGCCGGCAACTAACTGACAGAGCTAGCAGAGGGTGAGAATTCGATGCCGCAGGGTCCTGGCCACGCGAGCTTCTTCAGGCTTTGGGAGACAGGTCAGACGAGGGCAATCTTTGCTGGGAAACCCTCCAATTGGCGCGGAGCGGGAGCTTCGACATCCATTGCCGCCCCCTCCATTCAAAGAGTCGATAGCGGTGATTCCGTAAAGGCCGCACAGCGCCTCGACGATCTATGATCCGCCTGCCCGATGCCGGGGACTCAGTCCGCGGCGGCGACCCCGAGGTCCGCGGCCTGGCCGCTGATGGTGGGGGCGAGGTCGATGTCGCGGCTGGTGATGCCGCCGACATCGTAGTTTGAGAGCGTGACACGGACCTGGGGGTAGGTGAGCGTGAGGTCGGGGTGGTGGTTGGCCTCCTCGGCGGAGGCGCCGAAGCGGTTCAGGAGCCCCAGCCCGGTGGAGGACTTCCGGGTCCTGAAGGCGGCGGCGAGGGCCTCGCCGGTCAGGCGCCAGCCGGTGAGTCCGGCTTCGGCGACCTCGGCAGGGGACAGCTTCGGCTGGGGATCAAACATAGTGCCATCATGGCTCTA
>Ga0308160_10001681_pt1 | contig 29582 bp, 25 predicted proteins | sample PhyFR1_FD_201036 | JGI IMG/M metagenome (GOLD analysis project Ga0308160, IMG submission 201036) | Phyllosphere microbial communities from UC Gill Tract Community Farm, Albany, California, United States - DLSLF.R1 | ecosystem: Host-associated > Plants > Phyllosphere > Unclassified | place: USA... | reverse complement strand
GGCGGGTGTTGGCGTTGATTTCGGCCATCAAGCCGCTGAAGTCCTGAGTGGAATACAGTCCAGCACCGTAAAACAGCGCGTTGTAATACATCACTACGCTCGGTTGTTTGCCCGCCAGAGCATCGGCTTCGAAATCCGGTGGGATGTACAGCAACGCATAGTCCTGCGCACTGCGCAGGCGGTGAAGTGACTCTGGCAACCCACCGGGGTAAGCCTCGATGTGAGCGTGCGAACCGGCATCCAGACGGCGCGTCAGCAATTTGGATATCGGGCTGTGATCGCTATCTACCACCGACACCGGTAGATCGATCAGCGTGCCTTGGGAAAAGTTGCTACTGATAAGCCCAAACAGTATCAGTGGGAAGATCCAGCTCAGCCAGTGCACCACCGGGCTGCGAAAAGCGATACAGCACTCGTTGTTAAACGCACGGCTGAAGCAGCGCCAGCCAGCTTTTACTCTTTCCATTGCCATAAGCTGCTCATCCCTGGTCGCAAGCCATCCACTGGCTGTGATGGATACAGGCGAACCTCAAAGGTTTTCAGATCAAAATCACCGGTGGCACGGGTAGCACGTTTGGTGGCGTAATCCCCCAATGGCGCGATGTAGCGCACCTCGGTTTCAATCATTTTATTCTGCAGCGCTGGCACCCGCAGTTTAACCTTATCTCCCTTGCTCACGTGGGCTAGGATGTCTTCACGCAGGTTGAACACGAAGTAAGCATCCGGCACCCGGATCAATGTCAGCAACGGGCTACCCGCGTTCAGCAGTTCGCCCACCTCAGCCGGGATCGGCCCCACTTCGCCGTTCACTGGCGCTTTCACTTGCAGGTCGTCGGTTTGAATCATGACCTGCAACAGATTCTCTTCCGCCGCGTGCAACGCCGCCGCATATTGCTGCCGAAGCTCGATGCGGTCGCCGTTGATGCCCTCATCCAGATTGGCTTTTGCCGCCTGTACTTGTTGGAAGGCGGTATCACGCGCCCGGCGCGAGCCGTCCAGTTCAGATTTCGAGATATAGCCTTTACCGGACACGCTCAAGTTGCGGTTGTAATCGTTCTGCGCGTTACGGTATTGCGCCTCGGCCTGCGCCAAATTGGCACGCAAGGTGCGGATGCTCTCTTCACGGGTGCCGTGCATCGATTGTTCGAGCTGTGCCTTGGCCTTGTCGCGTGTCGCCTGTGCAGAACGTAATTGCGCTATCAGCTCCGGACTGTCAAGCTGGATCAACAGTTGCCCACCCTTCACGTTGTCGCCACGCTTTACCAAGCGTTCGACTATCCGCCCTTTGGCCTTGGAGGCAACGATCACCTCTGGCGCATCCACTTCACCCTGTAGCAGCACATCCTGATTATGCGCACGGAACAGGATCGCCATAGCGATCGCCACTATCATCAGCAGCAGGGTCAATAACGTCTTTTTTTTCATTATGATGTCGACTCCCAAAGGGTAAGCGGTAAATAGAGATAATCTTGTTCCCATCTCAATTCGCTCCAATATATCCTCTTTTTATGATAATGACAGCGAGCCTGTTAAACCATTGACGTTTCAGATTTCGCTGCATAAAAAAACCAGCCCGTAAGCTGGTTCTCTGTACCACTGACCACGAACGGTCAAATCTGCGGTTATGCATCACCAAACCGACGGCGAGAAACCGTAGGCGCTGAGTCATCACGGCGCGGTGCTGGTTTACCGTCACGGTTGAAATTACCGCTGCGACGGTCTCCACCACCAGCGGAACGACGCGGTGCACCTTCACGGCGTTCGCCGTTGAATGGACGGCTATGTCCACTGCGTTCATTCGGCTGCGCATCACCCAGCAGTTGCATATTCATCGGCTTGTTCAGGATACGGGTGCGAGTGAAGTGATTCAGGATCTCGCCCGGCATCCCTTTCGGCAGTTCGATGGTGGAATGGGAAGCAAACAGCTTGATATTACCGATGTAACGGCTGCTGATATCACCTTCGTTAGCGATAGTGCCAACGATATGACGAACTTCCACACCGTCATCACGACCCACTTCAATGCGGTAGAGTTGCATCTCACCAACGTCACGACGTTCACGGCGCGGACGGTCACCGTCACGGCTGTCTGAACGTATATTACGGCGGCGATCATTGCCACGATCGTCACGATCATTGAACTCACGACGCTGACGTGGCTTGAATACGGGATCCGGCGGCAGAATTAGCGGACGTTCACCCTGAGCCATCTTCAGCAATGCGGCAGCCAGGGTTTCCATGTCCAGCTCTTCTTCCGGCTGCAGTTTAGCCAATAGCGCACGGTACATGTCCAGATCGCGACTTTCCAGTTGTTGCTGAACTTTAGCGGCAAATTTGGCCAGACGACGCTCACCCAGCAGTTCTGCGTTGGGCAGTTCTACTTCTGGGATAGTCAGCTTCATGGTACGTTCAATATTGCGCAGCAGGCGACGTTCACGGTTTTCCACAAACAATAGCGCACGGCCTGCGCGGCCTGCTCGGCCGGTACGGCCAATACGGTGAACGTAAGACTCGGAGTCCATCGGGATATCGTAGTTTACTACCAAGCTGATGCGTTCAACATCCAGACCACGGGCCGCAACGTCGGTGGCGATCAGGATGTCCAGACGACCATCTTTTAGACGTTCCAAGGTCTGCTCGCGCAACGCCTGGTTCATATCACCGTTCAGCGCAGCGCTGCTGTAACCACTGCGCTCCAGCGTTTCGGCCACTTCCAGCGTAGCATTTTTGGTGCGCACAAAAATGATCGCTGCGTCAAAATCTTCGGCTTCCAGGAAGCGTACCAGCGCTTCGTTTTTACGCATGCCGTGCACCGTCCAATAGCTCTGGCTGATGTCTGGACGGGTAGTTATACTGGACTGAATGCGCACTTCCTGTGGATCTTTCATAAAGCGGCGGGTAATACGGCGGATCGCCTCTGGCATGGTAGCGGAGAACAGTGCGGTCTGATGTTCAGCCGGGATCTCAGCCATGATGGTTTCTACGTCTTCGATAAAGCCCATGCGCAACATTTCATCGGCTTCATCCAATACCAAGCCGCTCAGGTTAGAGAGATTCAAGGTGCCGCGTTTCAGGTGATCCAATAGACGACCTGGTGTACCTACCACAATTTGTGGCCCCTGACGCAGAGCGCGCAACTGTACGTCATAACGTTGGCCACCGTACAGAGCAACAACATTCACACCATGCATGTGTTTGGAGAAATCAGTCATAGCTTCAGCAACCTGCACCGCCAGTTCGCGGGTCGGTGCCAGCACCAGGATCTGAGGTGCCTTCAGGTCAGCCTGCAGATTATGCAATAGTGGCAGCGAGAATGCTGCGGTTTTACCACTACCGGTCTGTGCCATGCCCAGCACATCGCGACCGTTCAACAGGTGAGGAATACACTCAGCCTGGATCGGTGATGGTTTTTCATAGCCCAGGTCAGTCAGGGCGGAAATGATCGGAGCAGATAGCCCCAGATCAGCAAAAGAGATTTCAAACTCAGTAGTCATGTACACATGCCTCATTAATAATGGCAGCCAGTCTACATAACTCGTCGAGAAAATTTTCAGTCATTTTCATTGAAAAATGTGAACCGGCTCAAATTAGTTTATAAAACGAACAAGAAAACCCTCACCCGTGAAGGCGATAACTTTGGCTGTAAAACCAATGTCTATCAGGCTGATAATCCTTCATCTTTCAAGCCACCGCAGTGTTAGCTGCTCTCCCTCACCCTCATCACTTAGCAAACTAAGCTCCAGGGATCCGTTCGATTGCCGACTTGCCGCAACTTGAAACCTATTGGGTAGAAGTGTTCGTCAGCTATTGCTGGTCCGATTCTGATAAGTTGTCTTGCTCTTGGCCTAAAAGCGCCAATTCCAACAATGCATAGCGGTGCTCAACGAAGTTATTTACGTTATTAGCCACCGTCAGTTTGAACAGCGCCGAAGCGGTGTTCTTGTCCCCCAGACTCAGGTAGTGTTTACCTAAATAGAAGTCAGTTTCACTGAGATGCTCAGCGAGCGAAGTGTTATCCGTTGTATCTACCTTGAGGCGTGACATCAGCGTTTTTTCGCTAATGTTGCCCAGGTAGAATTCGACAATATTCCATCCCCATTGCCCTCGGTTCGCTTTGTCATAACGCTGCTTGAGTGCTATGTCAGCCTTTTTGGGATCGATTTCTCGTTCCACAAGATACAGCCACAACGAACGGAAGGGATCGTTTGGGTCGTCTTGATAAAACGCCAGCAGATCATCCTGCGCCAACGAGAAGCGGCCGCCATAATACAACGCGATGCCTCGGTTTAAACGCGCGTAATTGTAAGTTGGATCAAGCTCTAATACAGAATCAAACGCTTCATAGGCAGCATCAACATTGCTTGCCTGCGTTAAGTAAATGCCTAGGTAGTTGAAAACTTCAGGCATATCAGGACGTATCGCCAGCGCTTGCGAAAAATCATTGCGCGCCAGTGCACGTAGCCCGAGGCTATCATACAGCACACCACGCTCATATAAAAGCTGCGCACGCTCATCGCCCGTCAGTGCCCGGCTGGCAAGTATCAGTTCCATACGTGCCAGGATCATTTCTTGCTGCAGCGTAGGCTGCAGTGGGATCGCCAAAACCTCGTCTTTACGCCAATCATGGTTGCTGCATCCTGCCAGCATGAGTGCTGTCACAACGTACCACCAGCGCAAGAAAGGCTTCATTTCCCACTCCCGAAGACAAACATTAAATGAACGCCCTATCCTCCGTTTGCTAAATACACGAGTTCCTACCCAGGCAGCGATACAAATAGCTCCCGACCCTATGGCAGGGAGCTGCAAATATATCTATACGGTTATTCTGCTTCAACTGCAGGAGGCGACTCCGTTTCTGGCATAGTCGCTTCTTTGATGCTTAAACGTACACGGCCCTGACGGTCAACTTCCAGTACTTTAACCGGCACTTCCTGACCCATTTGCAGATAGTCAGTGACTTTCTCAACACGCTTGTCGGCAATTTGAGAGATGTGTACCAAGCCTTCTTTACCCCCGCCGATAGCGACGAACGCGCCGAAATCAACGATACGAGTGACCTTACCTTGATAAATGCGGCCAACTTCAATCTCTGCGGTGATCTCTTCAATACGACGGATAGCAAATTTCGCTTTCTCACCGTCAGTCGCAGCGATTTTAACTGTACCATCATCGTCAATTTCAATGGTGGTGTCAGTCTCTTCGGTCAGCGCACGAATCACCGAGCCGCCTTTACCGATCACGTCTTTAATTTTATCCGGGCTGATGCGGATAGTGTGAATACGTGGTGCGAACTGAGAAATATCGCCACGCGGCACGCTGATTGCCTGTTCCATCACGCTCAGGATATGTAGACGCGCCCCTTTGGCTTGGTTCAGTGCCACCTGCATGATTTCGCGGGTGATGCCTTCAATTTTAATGTCCATTTGCAGCGCGGTGATACCGTCACGGCTACCGGCCACTTTGAAGTCCATATCACCTAGGTGATCTTCATCACCCAGAATGTCGGACAGAACCACAAAGTTATCCGCTTCTTTCACCAACCCCATGGCGATACCCGCAACAGCAGCCTTGATTGGCACGCCTGCATCCATCAGCGCCAGAGAAGCACCACAGACCGAAGCCATGGAAGAAGACCCATTGGATTCGGTAATTTCAGAAACCACCCGCACCGTGTACGGAAAATCTTCCAGTTTAGGCATCATAGCCAATACGCCACGTTTTGCCAGACGGCCATGACCAATTTCGCGGCGCTTAGGTGAACCGACCATGCCGGTTTCGCCAACGGAATACGGCGGGAAGTTGTAATGGAACAGGAAGCTGTCGGTCTTCTCGCCCATCAGTTCATCCAGGTTCTGTGCATCACGCGCAGTGCCCAGTGTCGCGGTAACCAACGCCTGTGTTTCACCACGGGTGAACAGCGCGGAACCATGGGTGCGCGGCAGTACGCCAGTACGCACATCCAGACCACGGATCATGTCTTTCTCGCGGCCGTCGATACGTGGTTCTCCACGCAGCACACGGCTACGCACCACGTTTTTCTCGACGCTGCTCAGGATGTCCTGAATTTCTGAAGCGTCCAGCGTTTCATCTTGCACCAATAGGGTTTCAACCACGCTGTCCTTGATCGCATCTACCTGAGCGTAACGCTCTTGTTTCTCGGTAATGTGATAAGCGTCGCCCAAGCGGGCTTCGGCCAGTTCGGCCACGCGTGCATGCAGTGCTGCATTGACCACAGGTGCCTGCCAGTCCCACTTAGGCTTGCCAGCTTCAGCAACCAGAGAGTTGATACTCTCGATCACCACCTGCTGTTGCTGGTGACCAAACACCACCGCCCCCAGCATTTGATCTTCGCTTAGCACATCAGCTTCAGATTCAACCATCAGCACCGCGCCAGCAGTGCCAGCAACCACCAGATCCAGGCTACTTATTTTCAGTTCGTCGGTCGTTGGGTTCAGTACATACTGGTCGTTGATGTACCCCACGCGTGCTGCACCAATTGGGCCGTTGAACGGAATACCGGACAGGCTCAGGGCGGCAGAGGCCCCAATCATTGCGACGATATCTGGGTTAACTTGCGGGTTGACAGAGACCACGGTGGCGATCACCTGTACTTCGTTCAGGAAGTTGTCCGGGAACAGAGGACGGATTGGACGGTCAATCAGACGAGAGGTCAGCGTTTCACCCTCGCTCGGGCGGCCTTCACGACGGAAGAAACTGCCCGGTATGCGGCCAGCAGCGTAGGTACGTTCCTGATAGTTTACGGTCAGCGGAAAGAAACTTTGACCCGGCTTGGCTTTTTTCTGGCCCACTACGGTGACGAATACAGCGGTGTCATCCATACTCACCATAACGGCGGCGGTGGCCTGACGTGCCATCATACCGGTTTCGATGGTGACGGTATGCTGGCCATACTGGAATTTGCGAATGATCGGTGTCAGCAAAATTATGTCCTTGATTAACGGCGTACCCATCGTAATGACGACTCGACACGCCTATGACTTGACTTACCTTTCCACTACATCCTCGCGACTAATGAGAGGCTTTATCTCAAGCTGGGGATAAAGCCTCTCATTAGTCGCGCGAACCTCTGTAACGGAAAAACCTGTTTTGGGAGCATCAAGCAATACATTAACCTGATTTGCTTATGCTTCCTAGAAAAAAGGGGCCATGATAGGCCCCTTTTCCACTGAAACTAGCTAGACTAGCGACGCAGACCCAAACGCCCGATCAGGCTGGTGTAACGTGCCACATCTTTACGCTTCAGGTAATCCAGCAGCTTACGACGCTGAGAAACCATACGCAGTAGACCACGACGGCTATGGTGATCTTTTTTGTGCTCGGAGAAGTGGCCTTGCAGATGGTTGATCTGCGCAGTCAGCAGGGCAACCTGAACTTCGGTAGAACCGCTATCGTTAGCATCACGACCAAAATCAGCCACGATTTGAGCTTTAACTTCAACACTTAGAGACATGGTAATACTCCAGATTATAGATGATAACTACAGGTGCCGATCTCTAATTCAGCAACCTAATGCATAAGCCGCGCTATTCTACTCTTATCCCCGGCATCCTTCAAGCTACAGGGGGATACGCGCACTTTACCCACCCTTAATCGACACGTTCGACCACTAGGCGGCGTGGTGCCACACGACCATCGTCGGCGATGGTACCTACGCCGATAAATTTACGTTTTTCGCCTTCGGTGATGCGCACTATGCCAGAAGCCGGCGCACCAGCAACCTGCACTGGCTGCCCTTGTTTGACATAACCCGCCACTACAGGCAACAGATTCACTTCTGGATAGTTCTCAACCGGGCTGTCCATCGGCATCAGCAATGGATCAAGCAATTCATCCAGCGCAATCGCCTGCGCCTGCGCCAGTAAAACATTCAGTTGTTCCAACGTCACCATACGTTCGATCGGATAAGTCGCCACTTGCAGGCGGCGCAGGTAGATCACATGCGCACCGCAGCCCAGTAGTTCACCGAGATCGTCGATGATAGTGCGGATGTAAGTGCCTTTCGAGCAGTGGATTTCTAACTCCAGTTCATCCCCTTCGCAGCGAACAACCTGTAGCTGATAAACGGTGATGCTGCGTGCTTCACGCGGCACTTCAATGCCTTGGCGCGCATACTCATAGAGTTTCTTGCCCTGATACTTCAGTGCCGAATACATTGATGGCACCTGTCGGAGGTCGCCACGGAAGTTATCCAGCGCCACATCTAGCTGCGCCTGGGTGAAACTCACCGGGCGCTGCTGCACAACCTGACCATCGGCGTCCGAGGTATCGGTACGCTGCCCTAGTTTGGCGATCACCCGATAACGTTTGTCAGAATTGAGCAGGAACTGCGAGAACTTGGTCGCTTCGCCCAGGCAGATCGGCAGCATGCCGGTCGCCAACGGATCGAGCGCGCCGGTGTGACCTGCGCGATTGGCGTTGTACAGGCGCTTCACTTTTTGCAAAGCATCGTTAGACGACAGGCCCTGCGGTTTGTCTAACAACAGTACGCCGTGGATATCACGGCCACGGCGACGAGGGCGACTCATTTAAGCCTCCTCGTCATCGCCCGATGCGCAACGGCGTTCGGCGTCATTCTTCACCACGTTGGTCACCAGGTTGGACATGCGCATGCCTTCCACCAGCGAGTTGTCGTAGACGAACGTCAGCTCCGGCACCACACGCAAACGCATGGCTTTGCCAAGTAACGTGCGGATATAACCGGCTGCATCCTGCAATGCTTTAATGCCATTGGTCACCTGGTCTGGATCATGATTTTCAGCCAACACGTTCAGAAAGGTAACGTAAACCTTGGCGTAGGCCAGGTCGCGGGAAATTTCTACGCCGGATACGGTGGCCATGCCAATGCGCGGATCTTTGATTTCACGTTGCAAAATGATCGCAATCTCTTTCTGCATCTCTTGCGCTACGCGTTGACTACGGCTAAATTCTTTTGCCATTTTGGACTCTCCAGACAAATCGGGGGGCACAAAGGCCCCCCGTTAACAGATATTACCCAAAATACTTAAAATTGCCTCTTTGTTGACCCTCTTCACTCACCTCAGTGGCATAGTTGTCTGTGCACCTGGAGATACGCTCAGTTGCTGTCTTGAGGCCACTCGAATTATTTTAGGTCATCAGCAGATGTACAGTCGTTAAGCAATGGTGCGCTGGATTTCGATGATTTCGAACACCTCAATCATGTCGCCAACACGTACATCGTTGTAATTCTTAACACCGATACCACACTCCATGCCGTTACGGACTTCATTAACATCATCTTTGAAGCGGCGCAGGGACTCCAACTCACCTTCATAGATAACCACGTTGGCACGCAGAACTCGGATAGGGTTATGACGTTTGATCGTCCCTTCAGTGACCATACAACCGGCGATAGCACCGAATTTCGGTGATTTGAAGACGTCACGCACTTCGGCTAAGCCGATAATCTGCTGTTTGTACTCAGGTGCCAGCATGCCGCTCATCGCCTGCTTCACTTCGTCGATCAGGCTATAAATTACCGAGTAATAGCGCAGATCCAGGTTTTCTGCTTCAATCACGCGGCGTGCAGAGGCATCAGCACGGACGTTGAAGCCCAGAATGATCGCGTTGGAGGCTGCTGCCAGTGTGGCATCGGTTTCAGTAATGCCGCCTACGCCGGAACCGACAATTTTCACCTTCACTTCGTCAGTAGAAAGCTTCAGTAATGAATCCATAATCGCTTCGCAAGAACCCTGTACATCAGATTTCAGTACGATGTTCAGCTCAGAAACTTCCCCGTCGGTCATGTTGGAGAACATATTCTCCAGCTTAGATTTCTGCTGGCGCGCCAGTTTGACTTCGCGAAACTTACCTTGACGATATAGTGCAACTTCACGCGCTTTTTTCTCGTCACGCACTACGGTTGCTTCATCACCCGCTGCTGGAACGCTGGACAGACCCAGGATTTCCACCGGAATAGATGGGCCAGCGGAGGCCACTTCGTGGCCCAATTCATCACGCATCGCACGCACGCGGCCGTATTCAAAGCCACACAGCACGATATCACCTCTGTTCAGCGTACCTTCCTGAACCAGAATGGTCGCCACCGGGCCACGGCCTTTATCTAGGAAGGATTCGATCACCACGCCACTAGCCATGCCACTGCGCACCGCTTTCAGTTCGAGAACTTCAGCCTGCAACAAGATAGCATTAAGCAGTTCGTCGATACCGGTACCGACTTTCGCAGAAACATGGACGAACTGCGCTTCGCCACCCCACTCCTCCGGCATCACGCCGTACTGGGACAGCTCCTGCTTAACGCGATCCGCATCAGCTTCCGGCTTGTCGATTTTGTTAACTGCAACCACCAATGGCACCTGCGCCGCTTTCGCATGCTGGATAGCTTCAATGGTTTGTGGCATCACGCCATCATCGGCAGCAACCACCAACACCACAATATCAGTCGCCTGAGCACCACGGGCGCGCATGGAAGTAAAAGCGGCGTGGCCCGGAGTATCCAGGAAGGTGATCATGCCGTTGTCGGTTTCTACGTGATAAGCACCAATGTGCTGGGTAATACCGCCAGCTTCGCCCGCCGCCACTTTGGTAGAGCGAATGTAGTCCAGCAAAGAGGTTTTACCGTGGTCAACATGGCCCATGATGGTCACCACTGGTGCACGCGACTCAGCCGCAGCGCCGGTATCACGGTCACTCATCAACGCTTCTTCCAGCTCATTCTCGCGACGCAGGATAACCTTGTGGCCCATCTCTTCAGCCACTAGCTGTGCAGTTTCCTGATCGATGACCTGGTTGATGGTGGCCATGGCACCCAGCTTCATCATCACTTTAATGACCTGAGAACCTTTCACCGCCATTTTGTTGGCCAATTCAGCCACGGTGATGGTTTCACCAATCACCACGTCACGGTTAACCATCTGAGCTGGCTTGTTGAAGCCCTGCTGTAAACTGCTTGGCTTCCGTTTTCCTTTACCGCCACGCGTTACAGCACGTGCTTCTTCACGATCTGCTTTAGACTCAGAAAGCTTATTGCCTTTCTTCTGCTTAGTCGCTTTACCACCACGGGTACGGGTGCGGCGCTCACCTTCAACTTTAGCGTCGTTTTCGTCTTCGGCGGCACGGGCGTGCTGAGAGGTGGTCACATGGTAATCGGCAGTTTCAACTGCAGCGCTTGCTGCTTCAGCTTCGGCCCACTTCTCACCGTTCTCTTCAGCCATACGGCGCGCTTCTTCCGCCACGCGTTTGGCTTCTTCTTCGACCTTCCGGCGTACTTCTTCTTCCGCTTTACGTTTCAGTTCAGCCGCTTCGGCTTCACGGCGTGCTTTTTCTGCCTGAGCTGGCTTGGTCATTTCATCGGTATGTTGATTGGTCACTTTTTCTTTTTCCGCTGAATTACGCTTAGCAATTCCTGCGGCCTCACGTTTGGCTTGCTCTCCGGCTGCACGTTTCGTTTCTGCATTACGCCGTGCCTGTTCTTCCGCTTCACGCTGTGCCTGCTCTGCCGCTTCAACCTGTTGGGCTTCCTGCGTATTGCGATTTACATAGGTGCGTTTCTTGCGAACCTCAATTTGCACCGATTTACTTTTACCGCCGGTGCTCGGAATATTTAAGGTGCTGCGCGTTTTGCGCTGCAAAGTGAGTTTGTTCGGCACACTGCCGTGTTCACGGTTCAGGTGCGCCAGCAAGGTTTCTTTTTCTTGCTGGGTCACAGCATCCGACTCAGCCTTGTTGATCCCTGCATCAGCAAACTGCTGTACCAGGCGATCAACCGAAGTCTGAATCTCTGCTGCCAGCGATTTTACGGTTACATCTGTTGTCATGCTGTTCCTTCCTGCTACAGTTTATTACGCGTTGTCGCCAAACCAACAGATATTACGTGCGGCCATGATCAACTCGCCGGCTTGCTGGTTGCTAAGCCCTTCAATATCAGCCAGATCATCAACACCCTGCTCGGCAAGATCTTCCAGCGTACCAACCCCACGCGCGGCCAGTTTAAAGGCCATGCTGCGCTCAAGACCAGGCAGGTTGAGTAAATCTTCTGCAGGTTCTTGGCCACCCAGGCTCTCTTTTTGAGCCAGGGCTAGCGTGGTCGATGCAGCTCTGGCGCGATCGCGCAACGCTTCAACCGTATCTTCATCCAGACCGTCGATTTCCAACAGCTCTTTGATTGGCACGTAGGCCAGCTCTTCCAAAGTGGAGAAGCCTTCTTCAACCAGAACGGTAGCGAAATCTTCGTCGATATCAAGATACTTGGTAAAGGTATCAATAGCGGCATGTGCTTCGGCCTGGTGCTTGGCCTGCAAATCATCCGCCGTCATCACGTTCAGTTCCCAACGGTCATCGTCGCGATGCTGTTTCAACAACTGGGAGGCCAAACGCACATTTTGGCCATTACGGCCGATCGCCTGTGCCAGATTGCTGGCTTCAACGGCGATATCCATGGTGCAATTATCTTCATCAACCACGATCGAGGCGACGTCTGCCGGGGCCATGGCGTTGATGACGAACTGCGCAGGGTTATCATCCCACAGGATGATATCGATGCGTTCACCGCCGAGCTCGCTCGAAACGGCCTGAACGCGTGCACCACGCATACCCACGCAGGCACCGACTGGGTCGATGCGTTTGTCGTTGGTTTTTACTGCAATTTTTGCACGGGAACCGGGATCGCGGGCTGCCGCTTTAATCTCAATCACTTCTTCGCCGATTTCCGGCACTTCAATGCGGAACAGCTCTTTCAGCATCTCTGGGCTGGAACGGCTGACGAACAATTGCGCACCCCGGGCTTCAGGACGCACGGCGTAAAGCACGCCACGGATGCGGTCACCAGGGCGGAAGTTTTCGCGCGGCAACATGTCTTCACGGCCAATCACTGCTTCGGCGTTGCTACCCAGATCCAGCGCGATGCTATCACGATTAACTTTCTTCACCACGCCAGTGACGATCTCGCCTTCGTGTTCACGGAAAGCGTCAACCACCATCGCGCGCTCGGCTTCGCGTACTTTCTGCACGATAACCTGTTTGGCCGTCTGAGTGGTGATGCGGTCAAAGGTGACGGAATCGATCTGATCTTCGATATATCCGCCCAATTCAATGTCTGGCTCTTCATACTGAGCCGCTTCCAGCGTGATCTCACGCGTGGGCTGCGTCACTTCATCAACGACGACCCAACGACGGAAGGTATCGAAATCGCCGGTTTTGCGATCAATGCTGACGCGGACGTCGATTTCCTGCTCATATTTTTTCTTGGTGGCGGTGGCTAAAGCGGTTTCCAACGCTTCGAAAATCTTTTCACGCGGAAGGGATTTTTCATTGGAAACTGCTTCAACAACAGCCAGAATCTCTTTATTCATCCTAAGTGCCTCATCCAAACTTTAAAAGTGGGGTATCAGGTTCGCTTTCTGGATATTGCTCAGCGCAAACACTTCATCTTTCCCATCTACAGTAACCGTGATCATTTCGCCTTCGACAGACTTGATAATACCTTGCCACTTGCGGCGGTTCTGAACTGCCATGCGCAGAACCAAGCTGACTTCTTCACCGAGAAAACGCGTGTAGTGTTCTGCGGTGAACATCGGGCGATCAAGGCCAGGAGAGGAGACTTCCAAGTTGTAAGCGACTGCGATTGGTTCTTCGACATCCAATACAGCGCTAACTTGGTGGCTGACATCAGCGCAATCATCAACATTAATGCCGTTTTCACTGTCAATATAGATGCGGAGCGTAGATTGGCGCGCACGAATAAATTCAATGCCTACAAGCTCAAAACCCAACGCTTCTACCGGTGCTAAAAGCATCTCAGTTAACTTTTGCTCTAATGTGGACAAACTCCACCCCCAAGACATAAAAAAAGGGCTAAATAGCCCAGTGATTCTGCTGCCAAATAACAAAAAACCCCGAAAAATCGGGGCGTTATGTAACTGGACCCTATGTGCCGCTGAGCGACTTCGGTGCAACTTTCAAGCAAGTGTCATTTTCAAATGTTGTTCGAGAAAAGTGGATTTCATTCGAAAAGTGTATTTGAAAATCAACACTTAAAGGAAAGTGGTTGCGGGGGCCGGATTTGAACCGACGACCTTCGGGTTATGAGCCCGACGAGCTACCAGGCTGCTCCACCCCGCGTCCGAAAACGTGCCGAATATACGCAAAAAATCGCAAAATTGCAAGCTATCTCTTGGATTTGGTACCGAGGATGGGACTCGAACCCACAAGCCCGTTAGGGCACTACCACCTCAAGGTAGCGTGTCTACCAATTCCACCACCTCGGTACTGATTCTTACTGCTAGCAGCCGTTGCAATTATCCAGATACAACCACGGTTTCAAGCATTGTTGCTGCTTACTGCGGGATATCACTGCTCGGCTTGGCTGGTGCCGACGGCACGGTAGTTTGCTCAGACTTCACTGGCTGACCCAAATTTTCCCACTCGCTACCTTTTTTGCTTTTGTTACTGCTGAGGTTGCCCAAAATCAGGCTAATGACGAAAAACAACGTCGCCAACACCGCAGTCATACGGGTCATAAAGTTACCGGAACCGCTCGAACCAAACAATGTGCCAGAGGCACCTGCTCCGAAAGAGGCTCCAGCTTCAGCGCCTTTACCTTGCTGCAGCATAATCAGAGCAACTAGCCCGATTGAGATCAGTAGGAAAATTACCAGAAGAGCTTCGTACATAGTCGTACCCGTGTCCTTGCGGCTTCAACCGCATGCCAAATGCTTTTCACCTCAAAGCTTCTAAAAAGAAGTCGCAGGCACTTTTGTACACTGCCTACTTAAGCGGGTGTGAATACTAACTAAAGCCGCTAAACCGCGCAAGGGCAATTTTCTGCCAACAATGCGTTTGCAGAAAAAAACACCAACAATTATTTTTGCTGATAACCGGCTGATTTCACCGCGTCAGCGATGCGCTGTGCCAGTACAGTCACCTGCTGTTCATCCTCACCTTCCACCATCACACGGATAAGCGGTTCGGTGCCGGATTTGCGCAACAACACACGGCCGCGATCGACCAACTCAGCTTCAACCTGTTCAGTAATTTTACGCACTTCAGCGGATTCCAGCGGGTTGTGCTCGCCCTCGAAACGCACGTTGATCAGGATCTGCGGCAACAGCTTCATGCCGCTGCACAGATCATACAGGCTCATGTGATTACTCACCATCGCAGTCAGCACCTGCAACCCAGCCACTATGCCATCGCCGGTTGTGGTTTTGTCCAGCAGGATCACATGGCCGGAGTTCTCCGCGCCGATGCGCCAGCCCAGTTCTTGCAGCTTTTCCAGCACGTAGCGATCACCCACTTTGGCACGCGCAAACGGGATACCCAGTTGCTTCAGCGCCAACTCTAACCCCATATTGCTCATCAGTGTACCGACAACACCACCGCGCAACTGGCTTTGACGCAGTCCTTCCCGAGCAATGATATACAGGATCTGGTCTCCATCCACCTTGTTGCCCAAATGATCCACCATCATCACACGGTCACCATCACCGTCGAACGCCAGCCCAACATGCGCCTTTTCTTGTAGCACCCATTGCTGCAACTGGCGGACATCGGTCGCGCCACATTTCTCATTAATGTTCATGCCATCCGGTGCGACGCCGATGGCAATCACTGTAGCACCCAGCTCACGCAACACGCTCGGCGCAATGTGGTAGGTGGCACCGTTGGCGCAATCGACCACAATTTTCAACCCCTTCAGGCTCAGTTCACTAGGGAAGGTGCCTTTGCAGAATTCGATGTAACGGCCAGCGGCGTCGATAATCCGGCTGGCTTTACCCAACTCGGAGGACTGCACACAAGTCAGCGGTTTTTCCATCTCGGCTTCAATCGCTTCCTCAACGTCATCCGGCAACTTGGCCCCGTCGATCGAGAAAAACTTGATGCCGTTATCGTAGAACGGGTTGTGCGAGGCAGAAATCACGATACCGGCTTCAGCGCGGAAAGTGCGTGTCAGGTAGGCTACCGCCGGCGTCGGCATCGGGCCGGTGAAGGAAGCGGACAACCCTGCGGCTGCCAAGCCAGCTTCCAGTGCAGACTCCAGCATATAACCGGAAATGCGGGTATCCTTACCGATGATGATTTTGCGAGAGCCGTGACGCGCCAGCACTTTACCGGCCGCCCAGCCCAGTTTCAGCACGAAGTCCGGGGTGATTGGGCTATCACCGACCTTGCCACGAATACCATCAGTGCCAAAATATTTGCGCTTACTCATGTTTCTACTGTCCCTTAGCTGAAAGTGTTGCCTCGACGACACGCATCGCCTCAACGGTTTCTTTAACGTCATGCACTCTGATAATCTGCGCGCCCTGCATCGCAGCGATCACTGCGCAAGCCACGCTGCCGATGACGCGTTGATCAGGCGGCACGTTCAGTAGCTGTCCAATCATCGACTTGCGTGACATCCCCACCATCAGCGGCAGACCGAAGCGGTGAAATTCCGACAACCGAGCCAAAAGCTGGTAGTTGTGTGCTAGAGTTTTACCAAACCCGAAGCCTGGGTCGAGCAGCAATTGCTGATTTGTTATCCCGGCATCATGGCAACGCTTGATATGACGCTCAAAAAACATCTTCACATCAGCAATCAGGTCATCGTAATGCGGTGCCTGCTGCATAGTGCGTGGCTGCCCCTGCATGTGCATCAGGCACACCGGCAAGCCGCTTTCGGCAGCGGCAGCCAACGCGCCGGGTTCCTGCAACGAGCGGATATCGTTAATCAGATGCACTCCCGCCTGTGCCGACTCGCGGATCACCCCCGCTTTAGATGTGTCAACCGAGATAAACACCTCGAAACGCTGCGCCAATGCCTCCACTACCGGTACCACCCGTGCAATCTCTTCATCCTCACTGACCTCTGCCGCCCCCGGCCGGGTGGATTCGCCTCCCACGTCGATCATGGTAGCACCAGCCGAAATCAGCGCATGCGCATGCAACAGTGCCTGATTGAGTTGGTTGTAACGACCACCGTCAGAAAACGAATCCGGCGTCACGTTGAGGATGCCCATCACCTGCGGATGGGAGAGATTGAGCGTCATGTCGCGCACGGCTAACTGCATGGCTATACCCTAAATAATTGGAGTGACATCACAGCGGCAAGAGCGTGACAAATCTGCCAAGAATCGATTTGAGCAGCACTTGCGCTGGCCCGCAGGGGGAGCCTCATTAATCCCCAGGAGCTTACTCAAGTAAGTCACTGAGGTGACAAATCTGCCGGGACAAATCGCTCAGGAACCGATTTGAATGCCGCAAAGGCAATCACAAGGATGTGATTCCTAATAAATTTGAACGCGGCATGCAGCGGCCCCGAGGGGGTGAGACCCACAGATGGGCCGAATAACTGCGCAGCCAACACAGATGCATTCAAGTATGATGGATATCATCCACCTGACTGTTGCCTGGTTCACTGCCTACCGGGCAGTAAAAACCCCGGTAGGCCGGGGTTTAATGTTACCACATAGCAGAAGTGACTTGTCGAGCTGTTCAAACATGGTTATTGCCTGGACTCGGCGTGTGCGATTCTTCTACTGACGTCGGCGCTTTTGGCGTGCCGCCGGCTTCGGGGCTATTACCTTTGTTTGCATCGTCCCAACCCGCTGGCGGGCGTACGTCTTGGCGGTTCATCAGATCGTCGATCTGCGGCGCATCAATGGTTTCATATTTCATCAGTGCATTCTTCATTGAATGCAGGATGTCCATGTTTTCCATCAACAGTGAACGCGCGCGCGCGTAGTTGCGTTCAATCAGAGATTTTACTTCCTGATCAATGATGCGTGCGGTTTCATCCGACATGTGTTTCGCCTTAGCGACGGAACGGCCAAGGAACACTTCGCCCTCTTCTTCTGCATACAACAGCGGCCCCAGCTTCTCAGAGAAACCCCATTGAGTCACCATGTTGCGGGCGATGGAGGTCGCCACTTTAATGTCGTTCGACGCCCCAGTAGACACATTTTCCGACCCGTAGATGATCTCTTCCGCCAGACGGCCACCATAAAGGGTGGAGATTTGGCTCTCCAGCTTCTGACGGCTGGCGCTGATTGCATCGCCTTCCGGCAGGAAGAAAGTCACGCCGAGTGCTCGGCCACGCGGGATAATGGTGACCTTGTGAACCGGATCGTGTTCTGGTACCAGACGACCGATGATAGCGTGACCTGCTTCATGATATGCGGTCGATTCTTTCTGCGCTTCGGTCATCACCATGGAGCGACGTTCCGCACCCATCATGATCTTGTCTTTAGCTTTTTCGAACTCAACCATTGATACCACACGTTTGTTACTACGGGCAGCGAACAATGCCGCCTCGTTGACCAGGTTGGCCAAGTCAGCACCAGAGAAGCCTGGTGTACCTCGAGCAATGACGGAGGTATCGATATCAGCATCCAACGGCACACGGCGCATATGTACCTTCAGGATCTGCTCACGACCGCGCACATCCGGCAAGCCGACAACCACCTGACGGTCAAAACGGCCTGGTCGCAGCAGCGCCGGATCAAGAACGTCAGGGCGGTTGGTTGCCGCGATGACGATGATGCCTTCGTTGCCTTCAAAACCATCCATCTCCACCAGCATTTGGTTCAGGGTCTGCTCACGTTCATCGTGACCGCCACCCAGGCCGGCACCACGTTGACGACCTACGGCATCGATTTCATCAATGAAGATGATGCAAGGTGCTGCTTTCTTGGCCTGCTCGAACATGTCGCGCACACGGGAGGCCCCCACACCAACAAACATTTCCACGAAGTCAGAACCGGAAATGGTAAAGAACGGGACTTTTGCCTCGCCAGCGATCGCTTTCGCCAAGAGCGTTTTACCGGTCCCCGGTGGGCCAACCATCAGCACGCCTTTAGGGATCTTGCCGCCCAGCTTTTGGAAACGGCTCGGTTCGCGCAGGTATTCCACCAGTTCGCTCACTTCTTCTTTCGCTTCATCACAACCGGCAACATCAGCAAAAGTGGTCTTGATCTGATCTTCGCTCAGCATGCGAGCCTTGCTCTTGCCGAAGGACATCGCACCCTTACCGCCACCGCCTTGCATCTGGCGCATAAAGAAGATCCAAACCCCGATCAGCAACAACATCGGGAACCACGAAATAAAGATAGAGGCCAGCAAGCTCGGCTCTTCAGGCGGCTCACCGACAACTTTCACATTCTTGGTTAACAACGTATCTAACAACTTGGGATCGTTGACAGGGATGTAAGTCTTGTATTTGCTACTGTCTTTCTTGGTAACGTTAATCTCGCGTCCGCTAATTCGCGCTTCGCGAACCTGATCCTGGGTCAGTTCAGACATGAAGGTAGAATAATCTACCCTACGGCCATTCGACTCGCTGGGCCCAAAACTCTGGAATACAGACATCAATACTACTGCGATGACTAACCAGAGAATTAGGTTTTTCGCCATGTCACTCAAGGGATGAACCTCATATTACAACTGTGTTAACAAACAGCGTTAGGGTACTACAGCTTGCGCCCTGTCGCTACAATGTACACTTCGCGCGAACGGGCGCGGGAAGCGTCTGGCTTACGAATCTTAACCTTCGTAAACAGGGAGCGAATTTCCCGTAGGTACTCGTCAAAGCCATCTCCCTGAAACACCTTCACCAGGAAACTTCCGCCTGGTGCGAGGACATCACGACACATCTCCAATGCTAATTCCACCAGATACATCGATCTTGGAATGTCGACGGCCGGGGTGCCGCTCATATTCGGAGCCATGTCGGACATAACTACCTGAACCTTACTCTCACCTACACGTTCCAACAGGGCTTTGAGCACCAATTCATCACGAAAATCGCCCTGAAGGAAATCAACGCCAACGATAGGATCCATTGGCAAAATATCACAAGCAACGATGCGACCCGCACCGCCGATTTGGGTAACCACGTATTGCGACCAGCCACCCGGCGCTGCCCCCAAGTCCACTATGGTCATGCCCGGTTTGAACAGTTTGTCACTCTGCTGTATTTCATCAAGTTTAAACCAGGCGCGGGAACGCAGCCCTTTTTTCTGCGCCTGCTGCACATATTTATCACTAAAGTGTTCTTGCAACCAGCGACTAGAGCTAGCAGATCGCTTTTTATTAGCCATCTCGTTTTCCAACTATCATAAAGAGAGTCTTATGCCAGGATCGCTGCTCATGTAAACCCCCATCGATAAAGACCGATTTGGCGATACACATGAGATGGCGGTAGAATGTCTGGTTTTCAATCCCAACTTAAGTAAAAAAGACAATGCATCTGAATAATAAACAAAAACAGCACCTGAAAGGTCTAGCGCATCCGTTAAAACCGGTTGTCATGCTGGGTAATCACGGTCTCACCGAGGGGGTGCTGGCTGAAATTGAACAAGCTCTGGAACATCATGAGCTGATCAAGGTAAAAATCGCGGCTGAAGATCGCGAAACCAAAACCTTGATCGCCGACGCTATCGTGCGTGAAACCGGTGCCTGCAACGTGCAAGTCATTGGTAATACGCTTATTCTTTACCGCCCATCGAAAGAGCGCAAGATCAATATACCGCGTTAATTAAGGATCAAGTTAACGCAAAAATGCCATGCACCTGATTCAGATAAAAGGTCACTGGTGGCCTTTTTCCTTTCTTTACAACCCACTTGGGCATTTCTGCCTCAGTGGGTACGATCAGAGATACTCGACCTTCAGGATTTCATAATCCACATCACCGCCAGGAGTTTTGATCACCACGACATCGTCCTGCTCTTTGCCGATCAAACCACGTGCCATTGGTGAATTGACCGAAATCAGATTCTTCTTAAAGTCAGCTTCATCATCGCCAACGATGCGGTAGGTAACTTCTTCCTCGCTATCCAGGTTCAACACCGATACAGTGGCACCAAAAATCACCCGGCCAGTATTCGGTATTTTAGTGATATCGATCACTTGCGCGTTGGACAATTTTGCTTCAATTTCCTGGATACGCCCTTCACAGAATCCCTGCTGCTCACGGGCAGCATGGTACTCGGCATTTTCTTTCAAATCACCGTGCTCGCGGGCGTCGGCGATGTCGGCAATGATTTTTGGACGGCGCACGCTTTTCAGATATTCAAGTTCTTCGCGCAGTTTTTCAGCGCCAAACAAGGTCATCGGGATCTGTTTCATCGTATAAATACCTCTAAATCTTTCCTGTTCAAATAACCGTCATCCTGACGTGTTCGTATGAAAACACGGTTAGCTCATCGCCCCACCGCCAAGCGATAGATATAAAGAAACCTGACCCAGGACAGGATCGATTTTGCATTTTATCCTAGAGTTCCTCAGGGGTCATCGTTTACTTTTTCCCTGAATGCACCGTAGTATGTCGGCACGTTATCCAACTGATGTCCCAAGATTATGCGTTTTTCACGAATTGTCAGTGCATTGACTGGCGCATTTGTTCTGAATGCGCAGGCGACCTCGGTTAAAAATTACACACAATATTTACCTGCTGGAGCCAACTTAGCCCTGGTAGTTCAGAAGATCGGCACCCCCACACCAGCCATCGATTATCACTCTCAACAAATGGCATTACCAGCCAGTACTCAGAAGGTGCTAACAGCGCTAGCGGCATTATTACAGCTCGGGCCAAACTATCGCTTCACTACCACGTTGGAGAGCCAGGGCGGCATCAGAGACGGCGTGCTGTACGGCAATCTGATCGCCCGCTTCAGCGGCGATCCGACCTTCAAGCGCCAAAGCTTGCGTCACATGGTGGAGATCCTAAAGAAACAGGGTGTCCACCGGATTACCGGCAACGTGCTGGTCGATACTTCAATGTTCGCTAGCCACGATAAGGCACCCGGTTGGCCGTGGAACGACATGACACAGTGCTTCAGTGCGCCACCAGCAGCGGCGATTATCGATCGCAACTGCTTTTCGGTATCGCTGTACAGTGCACCAAACCCAGGAGATATAGCATTTATCCGCGTTGCCTCCTATTACCCGGTCAACGTGTTCAGCCAAGTACGCACGTTGGCAAGAGGCTCTACCAACGCCCAATACTGCGAGTTAGACGTGGTGCACGGTGAGTTGAATCGCTTTACCCTGACCGGCTGCCTGATCCAGCGCAATGATCCGCTGCCGCTGGCGTTTGCCATCCAGGACGGTGCCAGCTATGCAGGAGCTATCTTGAAAGATGAATTGACGCAGGCAGGCATCCAGATCGACGGCCATCTGAAACGCCAAACCCAGCCGGGTCTGACCGGTACGGTGATCACTCAGACGCAGTCTGCACCGCTGCATGATTTATTGAAAATAATGCTGAAAAAATCGGATAACATGATCGCCGATACGGTATTTCGTACCCTAGGCTATGAACACTTCGGCGTACCAGGCACTTGGCGTGCAGGTGGTGATGCAGTACGTCAGGTGCTGCGCCAGAAAGCCGGCATCGATCTGGGCAACAGCGTTGTAGTAGACGGTTCCGGCCTATCGCGCCATAACCTGCTGGCCCCAGCGACCATGATGCAGGCACTACAGTATATCGCGCAGCATGACAACGAGCTGGACTTTATCTCTATGCTGCCGTTATCCGGCTATGACGGCACCTTACGTTACCGTGGTGGGCTACACGAAGCCGGCGTCGATGGCAAGGTGTCGGCCAAAACCGGTGCATTGCAAGGCGTCTACAACCTGGCAGGCTTCATCACCACCGCCAGTGGTCAACGTTTGGCCTTCGTGCAATATCTGTCGGGCTACGCCGTACCGCCGGAAGATCAGAAACAACACCGCGCGCCGCTGGTACGCTTCGAAAGCCGCCTGTACCGAGATATTTATAAAGCCAACTAGTCTGTATCCGGTGATTACCCCTGTCGCCGTTGCAGACACAAAAGCCCATAATTAAGGTGGAGGGACAGGGCCTATGTTCAAACCCGGCAACGCGGAGTACCGGCTATTAGAGCGCGAACCAAAGGGCTGGGGCCATTTGAACACGACCCCTAGGCTTATGGCTCACCAACCCTCACTGCCTGCGCCTTGCTGTGCGTTCAAATAACCGCCAGCGGCGCTCACCAGCCATTGCCGGACACAACCTACAGAATCATATACCAGATAATGAAGTAAAGAGGCTCATCACCGCTGAGCCTCTTGAACCAGATTATTTCTGGTAAATGATTTCGACGCCTTCGTCGTCATCTTCGTCCCAGTCATCTTCCGCTTCAGCTTCGGCGATTTGTTCACGGTGGTAGTTATCCCACATGAATTCGACTTTTTCTGGCGCACTTTCTTCAACCGCCAACGCTTTCGGTTGGGTGTTGATAAAATTCATCACATCCCAGCACAGCGCATTGACGCCTTCGCGATTGGCGGCGGAGATCAAGTAGTACTCACCTTCCCAGCCCATGCCCGCTACAATCGCCTTAGCACGTTCAGCGGCTTCTTCCTCATCGAGTAAATCAACTTTGTTGAAAACCAGCCAGCGTGGCTTCTGCGCCAAATTTTCACTGTATTGATTCAATTCGTTGATGATAATCTTGGCATTTTCTACCGGATCGGATTCATCGATCGGCGCGATGTCCACCAGGTGTAATAACACGCGGCAACGTTCCAAATGCTTCAGGAAGCGGATGCCTAAGCCAACACCATCAGAGGCACCTTCGATCAGCCCCGGGATATCGGCAATCACAAAGCTCTGCTCATGATCCATGCGTACCACACCCAGGCTCGGCACCAGCGTGGTGAACGGGTAGTCGGCAACCTTCGGCTTGGCGGCGGATACCGCACGGATAAAGGTTGATTTGCCAGCATTAGGCAGACCCAGCATGCCCACATCGGCCAGCAGCAGCAGCTCCAACAGAATGTCGCGAGCCTCACCAGTGGTTCCTAACGTCTTCTGACGCGGTGCACGGTTAACTGAAGATTTGAAACGGGTGTTACCCAAGCCATGCCAGCCGCCTTTGGCGACCATCAGCTTTTGCTCGTGACGGGTCATGTCACCGAGGATCTCGCCAGTGCCCTGATCCTTCACACGGGTGCCGACCGGCACCTTGATGATGATATCTTTGCCACGCTTGCCGGTACAGTCACTGCTTTGACCATTTTGGCCGCGCTCGGCGCGGAAAGCTTTCACAAATCGGTGATCGATCAACGTATTGAGGTTTTCATCCGCCAGCAGATAGACATCGCCACCGTCACCACCATCGCCGCCGTCAGGCCCACCATTCGGGATATATTTTTCGCGGCGGAAACTGACGCAACCATTACCACCGTCACCTGCAACAACCAGAATCGCTACTTCATCTACAAACTTCATTTGCCGTCTCCGTCAATATTCAATACCGCATATCCATTTGTTAATAATGGATTTATGTCTGTTTTTCCTGCATCATTCTTCACAAAAGTGGTACACGGAACTTTGCACAAATACGAACAACCAGTACGGGAGTGAGCAAGGTCGCGGATTGTACTCGCATCAGGTTCAAATTTCACTTTGTGTTAAAAGTGTACGGCAAGGTTCTGACATTCACAGAATAGGGCAACTAAACTAAATACACATCATTTTATCCGCACACCGCCAACCCCGTTGACAAGATTGGCGCGCCTGGCCTGTGGCTTAAAGTATGACAGGTATAAATGCAAAAAGCCCCGCTATAGATTGCGGGGCTTACATCAATGAAAACTCGAAAAATTATTCAGCTTCGATGCTGATGAATTTACGATTGTTCGGGCCTTTAACTTCGAATTTGACTTTACCGTCTTTCAAAGCAAACAGTGTGTGGTCTTTACCGCAACCCACGTTATTACCGGCGTGGAATTTGGTGCCACGCTGACGAACGATGATACTGCCAGCCAGTACTGCTTCGCCGCCAAAACGTTTTACGCCCAGACGTTTAGCTTGTGAATCGCGACCGTTACGTGTCGAGCCGCCAGCTTTTTTATGTGCCATTAATCCGCTCTCCTAACTTAAGCGCTGATGCTGGTGATTTTAACATCAGTAAACCACTGACGGTGGCCCTGCTGCTTACGGTAGTGCTTCCGACGACGAAACTTAACAATCTTGATTTTCTCGCCACGACCATGCGCAACAACTTCAGCGTTGATCTTGCCGCCATCAACGAAAGGAACGCCGATTTTGACATTTTCGCCATTAGCGATCATCAGAATCTGGTCAAACTCAACCGCTTCACCAGTTGCGATGTCCAGCTTTTCCAGGCGAACGGTCTGACCTTCGCTTACTCGGTGTTGTTTACCACCACTTTGGAAAACCGCGTACATATAAAACTCCGCTTTCCGCGTGCTCTCCTAATTTAGTGATAGAGCGCGCTATAAATATTTATAATAGGGCGCGAATTCTACGTAAAAAACTGGCGCATGACAAGAGCAGAATAACGCCAGAAGCAGAAAAAAGAAGAAAAAAACCACAGTTTCTTTGAGAGCGTTTATCTGAACCGTTTTTCAAGTACAATCAAGCAACAGTCATCACTATGTACCGATGTAGGAAGCACTCTCAATACACGGTGAAGAGAAACACAACTGAAAAAAACACCATGAATCTAGAGCAAATTACCGCGTTAACCGCACAAGATATGATGGCTGTGAACGCAGCAATTCTCGAACAATTGCACTCCGATGTCACACTCATCAATCAGCTTGGCTATTACATTATCAGTGGTGGCGGTAAGCGCATCCGGCCTATGATCGCTGTGCTGGCAGCGCGGGCATTGAACTATGAAGGCAACAAGCATGTTACCGTTGCAGCGCTGATCGAATTTATTCATACCGCTACATTGCTGCATGACGACGTAGTGGATGAATCCGATATGCGCCGAGGCAAAGCCACCGCCAACGCCGCATTCGGCAATGCCGCCAGCGTGCTGGTCGGCGACTTTATCTATACCCGAGCCTTCCAAATGATGACCAGTCTGAAATCGCTGCGCGTGCTAGCGCTGATGTCCGAGGCAGTAAACGTGATTGCCGAAGGCGAAGTGCTCCAGTTAATGAACGTGCGCGATCCTGACATCACTGAAGAAAGCTATATGCAGGTGATCTACAGCAAAACCGCCCGCTTGTTCGAAGCGGCGGCACAGTCATCGGCGATCTTATCCGGTGCCAACCAGGCGGAAGAAAAAGCATTGCAGGATTATGGCCGCTACCTCGGTACCGCATTCCAATTGATCGACGATCTGCTCGATTACAGTGCCAATGGCAGCACCTTGGGTAAAAATACCGGTGACGATCTGAATGAAGGGAAACCCACTCTACCGCTGCTGCATGCCATGCATCATGGCGACGAAGCGCAAAGATCGATGATCCGTGAGGCCATTGAACAAGGCAACAGGCGACATCTGCTGGAACCGGTGCTACAGGCCATGCAGCAATGCGCTTCACTGGAATACACCCATAATCGCGCTGAGGAAGAAGCCAACAAGGCGATCGCCGCACTGCAAGCACTGCCGAAATCGCCGTATCGCGACGCGCTGGAGGGTTTGGCTCGCTTGGCGGTGCAACGCGAATTTTAAAAAGTTTGTCATTTCTAAAAATACCTTTACAGGCACAGGTTCGCAGCTCGAGCCTGATTACTTCTCCTCGTTGATGCACGCCAACAGGCCACCAATCCCTTTTCGTATTAGAAACGCAAGCATTTTTTCGCGCTCACTTTCCGTTAGGTAATAATAGTACTCAATCCACACTGTCAGCGGATCCTGCCTTTCCACTTCATAAACCGACCCATCCTCATTCAATAACAATAGGTTGCGTACATTGTGCGGCAAGCTGTTGATATGATACTCCAAGGCTTTTCCTTGCACGCCTTTTCGCCTGCGGCTGATCCATCCCTCGCGCCGAGCCATCAGATTTATTCCCTGTGTAGAAGAAGGTAATCCTGCGATGTTGGTAAGATCCTTGGCAGCGAACCACTCGTTTTTCATAGCTATTATCTCTGAGTCATTGTGAGTAACATTATTTTTCAGAAATTTTTTATATTTTTAGGAGAGTTAGTGGTGTATTTGTTGCCATATAAGCATTACATGTTGCTTAAACAACTAACTTCTACATATTAGTTATACCACTAATATGGGTTTTGCTAATCAAAAAAAGAGAGTGAACATGAATTTTAGGAATCGGGGTTGATTACCCAGTGGATAAGCAAGAGGGGAACGACGCTGGAGGAGATATCACGCCATGCCGATGGACTGGCGGGTTTTGGTTCACTTTGCGGTGCAATGCGCATTTTAAGAAAATGACGTTTTCGAAAAACCTTTATAGATACAAGACACGCACCAGGAGAGTCTGATTACTTTTCGTCGGAGATCCGCGCCAACAGGCCACCAATCCCTTCCCGTATGAGAAACGCGAACATCTTCTCGCGCTCACTTTCCGTTAGGTAGTAGTAGTACTCAACCCACACCGACAGTGTATCCTGCCTTTCCACTTCATAAACCGCCATATTATCCTTCAATAACAATACATTGCGAGCACCATATGGCAAGCTACTGATATGATATTCCAAAGCTTTCCCCTGCACGCCTTTTCGCCTGCGGCTGATCCATCCCTCGCGCCGAGCCATCAGATTTATTCCCTGTGTGGAAGAAGGTAATCCTACGATGTTAGTAAGATCCTTGGCAGCAAACCACTCGTTTTTCATAGCCATTATCTCTGAGTAATTGTGAGTAGCGTTATCTTTAGGAAACCATTAAGATATTTTTCAGAAATTTAATGGTATATTTATTTCCGTATAAGCTTTTCATACTGTTAAAACAATTAACCTTGACCAGTTATTTATACCACTAAGTGAACTTTTGCTAATTAAAAAGGATTGTAAAAATGAATTCAAGGCATCAGGATTGGCACCCGGCAGATATCATCGCGGCACTACGCAAGAAGGGAACAACACTAGCGGCGGTATCTCGCTGTGCCGGTTTGAGTTCATCAACGTTGGCCAATGCGCTGTCGCGCCCCTGGCCGAAAGGTGAGTGGCTGATCGCTGAGGCGCTCGGTGTACATCCTTCAGAGATCTGGCCAAGCCGCTATTTTGATCCGTACAGTGATCGCCTATTGGATCGAAAAGCACGTATCAAGTCGTAAGCGCAGGCCAAAAAAAACCGCCGGATCCCTATCCGGCGGTTTGCTGCATGCAAAATTTCTGCCACGATCAGTTATCGATAAACCTCTCGCCTAATTCGATATCTTTATGCAGCACGTCCAGCATCTCGGTGAGCGCTTGCTGTTCGAATGCGCTCAGGGTGCCGATGTCTTGACGTTCTTCAACACCATTTTTGCCCAGTAACAGCGGCTGTGCGAAGAAGCGTGCGTACTTGCCGTCACCTTCAACATAAGCGCATACCACCATGCCTTTTTCACCCTGTAGCGCCCGCACCAAAGACAGGCCGAAGCAGGCCGCCGCCAGTCCCATGGACAGGGTAGCTGACCCACCACCAGCTTTGGCTTCAACCACTTCAGTACCGGCATTCTGAATACGCTTGGTTAGATCTGCTATTTCCTGCTCGGTGAAGCTCAAGCCAGGGATCTGTGACAGCAGCGGCAGGATAGTGACACCAGAATGACCACCGATAACCGGCACATTCAGCTCTTGCGGCTGCTTGCCTTTCAGCTCAGCAACGAAGGTGTTGGAACGGATGACATCCAGCGAGGTCACTCCGAACAGTTTATTCCTATCATATACGCCGGCCTTTTTCAGCACTTCTGCCGCGATGGCTACCGTGGTGTTGACCGGGTTGGTGATAATGCCGATGCAAGCTTTCGGGCAGGTTTTCGCCACTTGTTCGGTCAAATTGCGCACGATACCGGCGTTAACATTGAACAAATCGGCACGATCCATGCCTGGTTTGCGCGCAACGCCGGCAGAGATAAGCACCACATCCGCACCATGCAAAGCAGGAGTCGCGTCTTCACCACTGAATCCTTTGATTTTAACTGCGGTGGGGATGTGACTTAAGTCAACGGCAACACCAGGGGTAATAGGGGCAATGTCATAGAGAGAGAGTTCAGAACCTGAAGGAAGCTGGGTTTTGAGTAGAAGGGAGAGGGCCTGGCCGATACCGCCAGCAGCACCGAGAACTGCAACTTTCATCCTATACTCCTTTATTAATCATCTTGAATATAAAGTGCTGTGAATACGTTAGGTACTAACTTTAAATCATTACACATTTTAAAAATAATTCTTTAACGTTATGTTCAAGAATCGTGACAATAAAACGGGCGACAGCGAGTCCATTCTAGATTAAATCGCTGGCGATTGAAGGACATGGCGCACACTAATCAAAAATAGTGCGAAGTTATTCATAGGTAAGTTAGCCCGTGGTAGCATTACACTTTGATGTAATACTTTATTTACTACCTCTGCCGTTTTAGTCGCTGAAAGGGCATATTCAGCAGGGGCAGGTTTTGTTAAAATCTCTTCCTTATCTTTGCCACCCGGTTATAAATGTTTCCCTCGGATTAATTTTTATTGCATAAAAATGCATTTATATGCATAATTATCACTTCTGTCGTCAACATTCCATGGTACAAAATGCGTAATCCCGCAAAGCAGGAAGATCTAATCAAAGCGTTTAAAGCGCTATTGAAAGAAGAAAAATTCAGTTCTCAAGGCGAGATCGTTATCGCGCTACAGGACGAAGGCTTCGAAAATATTAACCAATCCAAA
>Ga0308160_10001680_pt1 | contig 29621 bp, 30 predicted proteins | sample PhyFR1_FD_201036 | JGI IMG/M metagenome (GOLD analysis project Ga0308160, IMG submission 201036) | Phyllosphere microbial communities from UC Gill Tract Community Farm, Albany, California, United States - DLSLF.R1 | ecosystem: Host-associated > Plants > Phyllosphere > Unclassified | place: USA... | reverse complement strand
CAGAAAGGTTGGTACACTGAGCCTCAAGGCAACGCGTCTGTCGTCGCCCGCGAAAATTTCGAGGCAGTACATGAGGTCCGAGATGTCGAGCCGGCTGTCGGTTGTCACATGGGCGAGTGCCCGGTGCTCCAGGGCCTTCCAGAAGTGGCGGAGAACGTCGGCGACAGTGACGCCGGTCCCCACTCTGACCAGCCATACGGGAGCAGAGCGCCGCTCCTGCGAGCTGTCATCGCGCCCTCTGAGGACGATGGTCAGGTTTGGGCCTGAGGGTGAGGTCGCCTTCTCGCTGGCCGCCGCGCATGCCGACAACCGGAAACGGCGCTGGTCGGCTCCTCCAAAGCCGAGCAGGAGCTCGGGCTGCTCGTTTCCGATCGTGTCCGGATCGAGGCCGATCCACTTCACCCACGACAGCATCGGATGTATGGCGATGGCGGCAATGTCGACCTTAGTCGGCTTGTGTGAGCTCGCCGGTCGGGTGGCAAAGGCGCGAGGGACGCAGGCAGCGAGCTCGCGGAAGGACCGGGAGGCCGCTCGGACGCGGAGGAGGTCAAAGTAGCTTAGCGATGGATCGGAGACGATCTTGAGAAGGAGCTCGTTGGGAAGGACGGTCATGGCGGTTGCGTCGAGGTTGGTAGGCGAGAAGCTCAGCAGGGAAGGCGAGAGATGGTCCGAGCTCGCACGCGCAGCAGCCCTCTGCCGCCTACGCGTCGTCGCAGCGGCGGGCGGCTCGCTCTGGACCTCCACAGCCCTCGTACATCGGAATCGCCATCACCGGTCTGGGCCGCCGCTCTCTGTGATACGGACGCGGATCTTCTGAGCCCTTCATCGATCTCATGGCGCGCTCGACTCCTTGCGGCCAAAGTTCTTGAAAAAGGAAAAGCGGCCGGCGCTCGGCCCCTCGCCGCCCGGGCCGCCGCTGCCGCTGCCGAGGCCCATCGAGCTGAGACCGATGCCGCTGCCCGTCGGCGAGAGCAGTGCCCGGTCGGCCGCGCTCGCGTTGGCAAGGACGGTCGCGCCGCCGGCGTCCATGTCGAGCGACGAGAGGAACGACGTCTCGGTCAGGTCGTCGAGCACCGAGGTGACGCTGACAAAGATGTCGAGCAGGTGGTTCTGCTGCTTCTTCGGCGTCCCTTTGAGGTCGAGGATCTGGACGGGCGAGAGTTCGTCAGGGCAGCGCCATCGAGAGCTGTGAGGGAGTCGGGCGAGGCGTCGGCGTACCTTCTGGAAATTGCTGAACGAGCGGTCGCCGACGAGCATCGTGTAGTTCTGGACAAAGGCCTCGGGCGGCTCCTCTGGGACGAGGACGACCTTGAGAATCGTCTCGAACGGCGATGTCGCGCCCTGGACGTGCCGCTGGTAGGATCTGCGGAAAGGGGTTCGGGTCAGAGGCGGACGATCGAGCCCTTGCGCGTCGCGCTACGCACTGGATACTCCGCGTGTCGTCTTTCGGGAACAAGGGGAGCTCTACCAGGCAGCGCTTGATGATGGAAAAGTCGAGCAGGAGCTGGAGGGTAGGGTAGGATGAGGCTGATGAGCGGCCTGCGGCAAGGAGTTGCACGGGCGCAAGACGGACCTGCTCAGCGCCGACCTTCTTGAGAGGCCGGCTGCGGACGAGCGCCTGGTTCATCTTGACCATTACGACGCTGCAAATCCATTCGGGTGAGCGCTGTCAGCGTCCATCGAAGTGTGCTGCCCGCACGAAAGAGACAAAGACGCACCCGACGGCCTTGTCGCACCAGCTCCGAAGCCACCGCTTGCCCTCGACGCCGTCGCGGACGAGGTCGCCCATGGCGTCGATCGCGTCGACGAGCGCTGGCACGTAGGCCGAGGGACCGGAGACGTTTTCGATCGTGTCCCAGGACGAGCGGGAGATGGCGGTCGCATGAGGCTCAATCGAGAGCTCCAGCTCCTTGAGGAGAGAGAGTAATGACGACGAGATGACCCTGTGAGAGGTGCGTCAGCCGAATCAGCGTAGGTACCAGTTTGTCAGCTGGCGCGGTCGACGCACGCGATGAATTGGTCGCGCTCCTCTTGCAGGCTGACCTCGTCTTGCAAGCTGTCGGCGATGCGTTCCTTGCACATGTCCTCGAGCTGGCCGGCCGTCGTCAGGCAGTACTCGGCCGTGTTGAGGACGAGGCACGCGTTCTTGACCTCGGCGATGTTGGCCCGACCCTCGACGCTGCGCCGGTCGGTCGACCGCCGACCGGCGGCAGGAACGGCCTCCCGCTTGAGCGAGGCGAGCAGGATCTCATCGGCGTAGATCTTAAGCCACTTTTTGAAGACGCCGATCAGGTCTTTAAGCATGCCCTCGCGGCTGCCGTGGTAGGTTCGTCGAAGCGTCAGCTGAGGTTGACTCAGATCGGTCAGAGTCAAAGCAGACCTAGTCGTACCTCAGTCGTGCGCCAGCTTCGAGGGCTTGGCCATAGAAGTAGAAGAGCTCTGTACTGCTCGCAAGCACACGGACCTTCTCGCCCTCCTCGGTCTCGTGCTCGCCAGACCTGCGCGACACCTCGAGCGACGGCCGCGTCCGGCCGCGCGAAGGGGCGAGGATGTCCGAGATGGCTCTGGCAAGCGGTCGACGATCCATAATCAGTGTCTGGTCGTCTTGATCGCACGGAGACGGGTGGAAAGGACGCACTTGTCTTGCGCATCGACGTAGACGCCGAGGTAGCCCTCGAACACCTTTGAGATGCGTCCCGACGGCCGCTGGAAGGACGTGCTCGGCGGCGCGACCCGGACAACCTCTTCGAACGTCGCCTGATAGCGTGCGCTGATGGTTGCTTCAAACTCGAGCGTCGCCTGGAGCGCTTCCAGCAGGGTCGAGACCGGCACGTTCTCCTTCCGGGCGAGGACCGTGCCGAGATCCATGCTGAGCGCACGCGGCGACGAGCGAGGAAGAGTCAGCCCCGAGCAATGCGTCGCGTGACTTGCGGAGCGGCACCTACACTGTCATCTCGGCAAAGCGGGCGGTGATCCACTCGCCGACCTTCCAGGCTTCGGGCCACATGCCCTCGTCGGCCTGCTGCGCCTTGAGCACGCGCATGAAGAAGGCGTACCGCCGGCCGACGTTGTCGAGCCCGCCAGCCTCGTCCGAGGAGCGGAAGATGCGCCGGTACTCGCGCAGCAACAAGGTTGAGTGGCGGTCGAGGAGCATGTTCCTGCAGCCCGGTCCGTTTGTGTCAGCGGGCAAGTCTGTGCTCGGTGCATGAAAGGAGGGTCTCGACGCACCGGACGTCAGGCCCAAGGACGTCGACCAATAGGCAGGCGTCTCGAATGACAGCCTTCTCGGTCAGCTCTTTGCCCTGCTCGGGCAAGAAGCTGAGATGGATGCCGGTCAGTGACCGGGCTGCGCAATACTACGGCCAGAGTGTCGATCAACGCACTATCCCTCAAACTCCTCCATGACGGCCCCGCGAACCTCGGCCTGGACGCGGCCGACCTTTTGGAGGGCCTCGCGGACCCGGTCGAGCGTCTTGTAGCCCTCGAGCTCAGCGCCGATCCGCTTCGTCTCGGCGAGCGACACCGCGAGCGACCGGTAGTCGTGCCGGGGCAGGAGCAGCTCGAGCCGAGAGATCGAGTCGTCTGCGCAATACCGCCGACGCCGTCGTCGTCAGCCGGCAGCTCGACAGAGCGAGCATCGGGATCGGGACGTACTCAGCCCCTCAAGCCCGCGCAGGAGCGCCAGGGACGCGGTGAGGTTGCGCTTTCCGAGGTCGAGCACCTGGATATCGCGCGTGATCGAGCGGACGACGGCCTCGCTCTCGAGCGACTTCTCCTTGATTCGCGTCGTCTGCTCGAGCAGCTCCTGATGGCTCGAAGCGTGCGATCGACCTGATCAGCTCAGCTCCGAACGACGATTCGATCAGACGCAGCGGTCGGCCGCACCGAGATGAGCGACTGGATCGCCTGGACGCGGGCCTCGCCGCCGCCGGACGCGGACGAGAGCGACGCCTGGAGCTCGAGGATGCGCCGACGCGTCTGGGCGAGCTGGAGACGCAGCTGGGCCTGGACGAGCGGCGCCTTCTGTGTGAGATCATGCTCTGCGTGATAGGGGACGATGAGCCGACTGTCGGTCAGTCTGAAACCCAAGGGACTGTCGCTGAGGCGCCTCGGGTTCGAGCTGCGTACCGGTCGGGAGGAGGTCGTCGACCGTCGCCAGGACGTCCCGCGCCGGGTCGATCTCGGCCAGCTCCACGGGTCGGGTCGGCGCGGGCGACATGGCGGCAGGGAATCCGAGCTTGTGCGGAGTAATCGGAGAAGGCTGAGGGCTGATGACCGTCAGATGAGCCGGCGGACCATTTCCTGCCTGCTTGCCTACTGCTGCTGCTTCGCGCGCCCGTGCGCCGGCGGATGGACGGACGCGCGGACGGGCCGCCCCCTGTCTGCACGAAAAGGTCGCCCCTTGACGCTCGTGCTGTCAACGTCGACCGCTCCTGAGATCTCGCCCCGGCCTGCACCTCGCCTCGCCCGACTACTGGGTCGCCTTGCCGGACCCACTCGCCCATTCGAGGAACGTCGATCCTCCTCCTGCTGTCGCTTACAGGGACCGGCCGGCGTCCAGCCCGCCGTCGTAGCGACCATGGCCTCCGCCTCGGATGACTACGCGCTCTCGGCCCTCCTGTCGTCGTCGCCCCAGGCACTCGAGCGGGCTAAGGACCTCCTGAACCAGCTCCGGCTCTCGACCGGGCCCGGTTCGGCCAACGAGCTCGACTCGTTCTGCACGCTTGCCTTGCCGGCCGTCGCGGCCCTGCTCGCTTGCAAGGCGTGCGTCCCCGTCCCTCCAGCCCCTGTCGAAGACACGCGCGACCGACGCGACCGAGATCACTGACGCTCGCCTCTGCCCTGCCCTACCGCCAGGCTCGGACTCAAGGACCTCCTCGACCACAAGACGGCTCAGTCACGGTCGAGCACGAACGCACGCTCGTTCCTCAAGGCCCTCCAGATCAGCGAGCTCATCTCTGGCATCTCGATGTCGTCGAGCGCGTCGGGCCCGGCCGCGTCGGCGTCGTCCATGATCGCGCTCGGCGGCGGCAGTCACTCACGGGCCGGACCGACCAAGACGGTGACGTTCCAGTCGCTACGACGAGAGGTGCCTGGTGATGTGCCCGACAAGGTGATCGAGTGGGCGCGGACCGTCCAGCAGCGCTTTGGCGAGGAGCTCGTCGACAAGGGCTACAACGTCGCTGGCTTTCCGGCCCCTGTCGACTCGGGACCCGAGACGAGCGGCAAGGGCCGCAGGGTCGACATCAGCACCAACGTCACCGTCAAGGACATCTTTGGTTGGGTCCTGACCGCGTGGGGCATCAAGAGCATGCGGCCCGTCTCCGTCGACACCGGCAGGTCGCTTGACACACTTCTCCTGTCGCTCAAGAAGCTCATCGCGACTGACGCCGCCAAGCATCGGGCTGCGGCCCCTGCGTCGGCAAACAAGGCCGGCGCGCCAACGACAAAGCGCGCCCAGCTCGCGGCCGCGGCCAAGGCGAGCGACAAGCGTCGAGCGGCCATCCCTGTCCGTGCGCCTGTCGGCAAGAAGGCCGGGAGCGTCGGCGGATCGACGCCGGGCTCGGCCAGCTCGGTCGGCAAGACGGCTTCCGACGTGCTCGCGACGCCGACTGCGACGCCGTCGAAGTCATCGTCTCGGATCGCCGCTCTCGCTGCGGCCAAGCACACGCCGTCCGCATCCTCGCCGCTCAAGCCGGTCGCGTCAGCCTCCAAGCCGACGGCATCTGCGCTGGCGGCGGGCAAGCGGCGCATCGAACGCGCGGTCAGCGACGACTCTGACATCCAGATCATCGAGCCGCCCATGAAACCTCCGACGACGACGACAATCATCCTCGAAGATGAGTTTAAGGTGGACGTCATCGTCGACGGCGATTCTGGCTTCGTCGCGCCGCCGCGCAAGAGGCAACGCCGGGCCTTCATCGATGACGCCGACGATGGCGGCATGGTCGAGGAGCGCTTCGTCAAGTACATCAAGGTGTGCACTTGGTATTCTGCGCTGGGGCTTCGGCGAGCGTGGCGCTGATCCGCACTGCTGGTCTTGCAGTGGCGCAAGCGCGAGCTCGCGATCCTCGCCAGGATGCGGGAGCCTCCACCGTTTCCTCCTGCAGAGGAGGACAAGGAGGAGGCCAAGACCGATGCCGGTCTGACCGGCTGGAGCGACGACGAGGATGCACCTGTAAGTCGTCGTTTCTCCTCTGCCGTCTGGTGGCCTCAAAGGCCTCCTCTCGCCTCCCGGACCCGTCCGCCTCACCGTTTTCTCATCCTCTCCTGCTGCGGGCCTCGTCTCTGAACCGCGCAGCTTCCCGTTGGTCTGGCCGCAGCAACAGGCCCCTCGACACCTGTCCGCGTCGCAGTCGCAGCCGGCGCCGGGCTGGCCGATGCCCCACCGGCCAGCAGTCCAGGCCTGGGGTCAGACGCCGGCGGCTTCTACGACAGCGACGACGAGGATCCCCTCAACCTTTTTTCCGAGCTCGTCGGTGGGACCCAGCCAGCCCTTCCACGGTCGCCCTCCCCCGCACCCAGCGCCCGGCTGGAGTGACGGGCCATCGCCCCTACCCTTCTCGGCAGGGCCGGGCGCATTCGCTCAATCCCCTACCGCGGCCGACCACGGCTGGGGCCAACCGGTCCGGCCATCCTTTCCTAATCCTCCCGTTCACCCTCCTGCGCCACCTCTCGACGGCGGATGGGGCAGCCGGCCCCGCGCCGCTGTGCCTGTCGACTCGTCGCACTTGAATGACGGCGGCGACTTTTGGGTTGACGCCCCCTCGCGGTCGACCGCCGACATCCCGTTCGCCCCCGGTTCCGTCCCACCATCCGCCGCCGCCGCAGGCCCATCCCACACCAAGACGGGCTGGAGCCCGACCCCCTCGCCACCGTCCAAGCACTCTGCCCTTTCAGGCTCTGCACCCTCCTCCAGATCGGCCACGCTCGACGCGCAACCTCCACGGCCTGCTCCTGCTGCCGCCAAGATGCGCACAGGCTGGACGGCTTCGCCGTCGCCTCCACGCGACGCACATCCAGCCGCGCAACCCTCAGCGTCAGCGCCGGTTCGGCCGGCAGCAGCCGCGCTACCGCATCACCCGTCGACGGCTGCCGCGCCGGTAGCGAGGGAGCGGACGGGCTGGACACCTTCGCCAGAGCAGCCCATGTCGGGTCTGCCCCGGCCAACTCCTCTGCCGTCTGCAACAGCGCAGTCCAGCTCCAGTCATGAGCACCAGCGGCCCCCAGGTCCTCCAGCTGTCTCGTCGGCCCCTTTTCTGGCTTCAAGACCGGCTGCTCCCCCGACACGAGAGCACACGGGATGGACTCCGACCCCGTCGCCTGAAGGCCCAGTCGCCGAGCTGCCGATGGTGGAGATCGCTCCCTCCGACCCAACCCGCGCAGAACCCTCTGCATCCTTCGGCTCCCGCCGCCCACCTCTTGGCCTATCCTCCCACGGCGGCCCCTTGGCCAGCCAAGACCGCGCTCGTCCGCTAGCAGCCCCGGCCCTATCCGGACCGACCGTGTCGCGCAATGGCTGGGGCGCCAGCCCAGAGCCAGCGCCGGCCCAGCAACCCAGCCTGTTCGTGTCGGCCCCGTCTTCCCGGCCACCTCCAGTGGCAGCACCCCCGCTGGCGACGCGAGCCACCACAGGCTGGACGCCGACGCCGTCACCACCTCCTCTGTCCGCCTCCACTCGTGCGTCAGCGCAAACCTCATCCTTCGCGCTGCCTCCATCCCAGCCAGTCGACCGAGGGCGCACAGGTTGGAGTCCGGACCCGCCTCGTGCGCAGCCTGAGATGTTCATGCGGCAGATGGGGCAGGCGGCGTCAAGTTCCGCCCGCCTCCCTCTACGGTCACCTCCCCGAGCGCCAACGCTCGACCGCCAACGGCCGGCAATCGCTGCACCGTCGGCTTCAAGAACGGGCTGGACCCCGTCACTTTCGCCTGATCAGCCCACCGCCACGCTTCCGTCGCAGCTGCCGCATGTCCGGCCCTCGGCTTTCGGCACTCAATCGGCCCGCCCTCCTGTTGCCAACAGCCGAGACGAGGACTTCGGCTTTGCCCGACGGGCGCCGGCCTCCGACGCCTCGCGAGTCATCGACCAGAGTCAGGCCACCGGCCGGAAGGTCGACGTCGGATGGGGCCGTCGCAGTGGCGGCGCACCCCCCTCGGAGCCCTCAAGGGCAGAGTCGGGCCCAATGTCGAGTCGCGGAAGCTCGAGCGGCCACGCGAGCGCAGCCTCGCACCGCTCACGATCACCTTCCAGTCGCCCAACATCAAGTCAAGGTCCGCCCTCACGGCCGCCCTCGGCACAGGCGGCGCCCAAGGCGAGCACAGGCTGGACGCCGACCCCCTCGCCGCCGCCATCGGTCGCGCCCGGACGGTTGCAGGTGCGGCGCGAGTCGCCGCCACCACGGCCGGCGCCTTATCTTGCGGCCAGCGTGCGCGACGGCGGTGAAAGCGGCAGTACTAGCGGCAGAGGGAGCGGCAGCTCTTCCTACCGACAGCCGTCGCCTCCTCCTCCTTCGCGGCCTTCGACCGCCAGTGGGCTGTCCTCGCGGCCACCATCGACCTGCGCAGCCCGCGTCTCAACCTGTTGGACGCCGACGCCATCGCCTCCTCCTGCGGCAGCTACCGCTCGAGGCCGCCGTGCCGCATCGCCAGTCCGCGCTCCGCCTGCGCCTCCGCTGCGACGTGAGCCATCGCCTGCTCAGGCGGCAGTCGCGTCGATGAAGCCTCCCGCTGCGACAGCGCCGAAGCGTACGGGATGGACGCCGACGCCTTCGCCGCCCAGAGTCGGCGCCTCGGTCGATCCGACCCGACGCCAGTCGCCTCCGTTGTTCGGCCGTCTAGGCAACTCGCCGCCTCCGCGAGACAGAGCTACTCGACGAGACCTCTCGCCGCCTCGCGGCCCGCGACGCCGAGACGAGCCCGAACGTGAGCGTCACGAACGTCGCCAGTCGGATCGATCCTCTCGGCCGGAGCGCGACCGCGACGAGCGAGACCACCGCCGCCGTTCGCGCTCGCCTGCTCGGCGCCGCGAGTGGGACTCGGATGACGTTCGTCGCAAGCCTGACTACGACCGCGACCGGCGCGGCTCGAGTCGCGATGACTGGTCGGGTGGCCGATCGAGGGGGGCATCCCCGGGCCGCAACTCTCAGCGTAGTAGCGGGCGTTCAAGGGACGTCTCGCCGTCGGCCCGCGCCGGACCCGCTCCACGTTTCGACCAATACGACGGTCAGAGATTCGTCTCTCGTCGATCACTGTCAATCACTCCCTTGGCTGACGCTGCGTTGTCTACGCCGGACGCAGGCATGCCACCCCCGCCACCACGTCACTCGACGCTTGACATTCAGACGACGAGGGCCGCACCCAGACACCAATTGACGGGCGACTCGTCGGCCTCGACGGCGACGCTTCGAACGTCGGGCAGTGAGAGTCGGTCGATGGACGCAATCACCCTCGGTACGTCTCAGATGAGCGCTGCAGAGAGTCGCCCGCATCGGCGACTGACGCTGAGCCTCTAGCCTCCCGCAGCCGAGCCCGCCGGACCCAGCATAGGATGGACGCCCTCGCCGCCCGCCGGTTTGACAATGCTGCCAGCCGTCCGTGTTCGGCAGGACTCACGCCAAGCATCTCCAGAGGCAGCTGCCGTCGCCGCGATGCTCGACAGCCTCCTCGCCGAAAGCGATCCGTCTAACGTCCCTGCAGCGGCGACGGGTGCGACCGGCTGGACGCCCTCGCCGCCAATGGCTCCCGGTCGGTTGCCGACACTTGCGAAAAAGCCGCACGCCGTCTCGCCTGTCCGGTGGAGCGAGCCAGCCCAGACCCTCCATCGCGGCCTTCCTCTGCCAATCGAATCGGACGTCACGCGGACGAGCAGCCAGGATGCGCCATGCTTACCGAGCCCACCTGCCCCGATTGTCGCCCACGACCTGCCGCCGCACTTGACCCACCGTCCAGCTGTGGCCTCAGCCCCGCCAGCCCCGGCGTCGCGGGCCGAGCGGGTGCCTCGAGTCTGGCCCACGCGAGAGCGGCCGTCGACGAGGGAGGATGCCGCCTGGGATGAAAAGCCGAGCGGAGGCCTCGGTCTGGACGTCGGCCCTCCCACAGCGCGAGATGCTGCCGGTACGCCTGTCCCCGCGGCGCCTTCTGCGATACGGGAACGGACAGGATGGTCAGTCTCGCCTGAGACCCGCCTCCAGCCCTTGCCCCTTCCTCAGCTCAGTTCGGAGCAGCGAATGCGTCCTGGCTCGCTTGCCATCTCGCCTGAAGCGCGCCGGTCTGCCTACCCGGCCAAGGCGCCTGCAGCGGCCGCGCGTGCCACTGTAGACGCCGAGCCGATGCAATACGGCCGCGCGGAGTACCAGTCGCAGACTCGCCCGGAAACGGCGCCGTTGACGGTCAAGCGCCGACCGTCTCAGGTATTTAACGTCGAGCACGCCGGCTACTCGCCCACTCGCGACGCCCTGAGCTACGATTCGCCGCCGCCCGTCGCTCATCCCCCACCCTGGTCAGTGCCGCGGCTTGTTCCGCCGCCCGAGACCCGTCCGGTCGTCATTCACTCGGACGCGGTCGACCCGGTCATCACCCCGCGCGCTTTCGCACTCGCACGGCCGGAGCCGCCGTCGTTCACCGCCGCCGAGGAGGGCCCACGAGTCATCGATCAGAGGCAGGCCGTCGGCCAGCAAATCGATGTTGGCTGGGGCCGTCGAGCCGGTGCAATAACGGCTCCGCCTCCGCCTTCGCATCCTGCGATCAGGAAAGTGACACGCCCGAGGTCGCCTGCTGGCCGTCTTGCCTCAGGCCACGGCCCGCCCTTTCGGCCGCCTTCGGCACAGGGGGCGGCGCCTAGGGAGAGCACCGGCTGGACGCCGACCCCTTCGCCGCCGTCCACAGGCGCGCTTGGCCGGCCGCCAGCGCGACGCGAGTCCCCTCCTCCCTTACGGCCGGCGCCTTATTTCACGGCCGGCATGCGCGACGGCGGTGTCAGCTCTTCCTACCGGCGTCCGTCATCCCCTCCCCTCTCGCGGCCGTCGACCACTAAAATGCTGCCCTCGCGGCCGCCGTCGACCGGCTCAGCCCGAGTTGCGACCGGTTGGACGCCGACGCCATCCCCCGAGCGGCAGCTGGCTCTACCTGCCCCGACCAGCACAGTCGCGGTCGCCCCGCGGCCCTTCAGCTTGCCGGTCGCCGCAGACTCGTACCGGCCCTCGGCCATAATCGCGACAGCAGCCCCGGCTGCCATCCCCCGAGCAGCCACCGGCTGGAATCCTTCTCCCGAGCCGATGGCCGTGCAAGCCCTGCCGATTGCGCGGACGGTCCAGTCGCCAGTCGCTCGGGCGCCCCCGCCGCCGAGTCGACTGAACATGCCGCAGCCGGAGGAGCGCCTCGTGCGGATCAAGGCGGTCGAGCAGAGGGAGATCGACAAGTATCTCGGCAAAGGCGGCGGCCTGCGTGGCTGGGACGACGACTAGGTTGCGAGTGTCGCCGCGAACCGATCCATGCCCTCCCCCCTGAGCCGCGCAGCATAAACACAGAAAGAGACTCTGCATCGCATCGGTAGCTTACAACAGCGCGCGCGACCTCCTCCTCCTCCTCCTCCTCCTCCTCCTCTTCGGAAATCACCAGCCGAAGCGAAGTTGGTCGCGCGAGAAGACGGGCGGCTTCCAGTTGATCTTTGACGGTTCGATCCGCCGGCGCGTCTTCTTCTGCGCACGCTCATACTGCTCGAGCACGCCGTCCGTCAGGCAGATGACGTGCTGGCCCTTGTAGAAGCGGAGCATCGACATGGCCTGGCACCTAATCATGCCACGCAGCAGGGTCAGCGTGAAGCCTCTGGGAGGATGAAGAGACGAGCAGGGAACGGACGTGTGCATAACGTCGGCGTGGGTCAGGGCCGTCTTCTGCGCAATCTCGTCGATGCTGATCTCGATGTCGGCCGGGAGCGAGAGCAGGCAGCCGACGATCGTCTCGGCCCAGTAGGCTCGGTACGAGAGGAGGCCGAGATCCGACAGGGGCTTCTCGGGCGAGCCGAGCTTTTGCTCGATCTTTGAAAGCTCGTAAGAAAACTCGATCAGGAGCTTGCCGTAGCCGTGCCGCTGGTGCTGGGGCAGCGTCAGGATGCAGGCAACGTTGTAGTTCTCGGCCGATTCCTTTTCCTTGGAGAAGTAGCCGATCAGGTGGCAGCCCGTGTCGTCGCGCTTGGCCATGCAGTAGTAGAGGAAGGGGTCCTGGGGAAATTGGCGCCAGGGGCACGGTGAGTCAGCATCCGTCGCAGCACGTGGGGACGGGGGTTAGGGGGGGGGGGGGACGCACGACGTCGTAGTAGAGCGTCTTGTGGTCGAGGAACATCTTTGAGAGCAGACACAGGTTCCGGCACCACGTCTTCTGGCGCCGGCCATCAATCTCGTAGAACGAGATGTCCTCATGTCGGTAGATCTCGTTGCCGGGCGGGTGATGGAGCGTGCACTTGACGCGATGCCGGCCGAGCATCATGGGCGAGGGGAAGAACGAGAGGCACATCTCGCAGATGTAGAGGACGGGGATGTGGGCGTACTCCTTCGGGTAGGCCGAGAAGTACCAGGCCTCGACCTCGTGCCCGCCAATCTGGATCCGGTTCAGGTTCTTGACGCGCGAGATCTCGCCGTGCGACTGCGTCATCGACCCGCCCGTTCGGAGCTTCTCGATCTCATCCGCCTTGGAGAAGACGGCCGGGGCCGCCCGCGGATTGGATGGCGCGGCGAGCGAGCCCGAGGCGACGGCCTGCTCGGCGACCGTCGACGGATCGGCCGCGAGGAGGTCCTCGTCGTCCTCGCCCTCGGCGTCGTCCATGCCGGCGTCCGGGTCGCCCGTCTTCTTCTTGGACGACTTGGACTTGGACTTACTCGCCGGCTGGTTCGCCGAGAAGCTGCCGGCCTTGGTCGCCTTCTTGAGCAGGCTCTGCGGCCGGGCCGGGCTACCCGCCGGCGTCGCCGTCCCCGAGTCGAGCGCGCTGCCAGCCGCACCCTTCTTCGGCTTGGCAGGCACCGGCCACTCGAGCTCGCGCCCGAGTAGGAGCCGCGTAGATGGAATCCACTCGTCCAGTCGCTTGTTGAACTCGACATAATGGACGTAGTACTCCTTTGTCGGCGCCGTCGCGCCCTCGGCGGCCGCGGCCGGCGCCGGCCGGCCGTACTGCATCTTGCTGACGTCGCGGACCGAGAGCACCTCGGCCTTGCGCTCCTCCATCTGGCCCTGCGACGTCGGCTTCTGGACAAAGATCTTGCAGCCGACAATGATGCTCTGGGGCGGAAGGTCGGGCGCGCGAGAAGGGGCGTCTAGTTAGCTATGTGCACCTCGACCCGGGCGAGACGCGCGGGGCGGCGGTGGCCCCCTCGCGCGGCAGCGACTAGGCTGGACGACGTACCTCGAGCGAGTAGGTACCTCCGGCCGCCGTCGTCGGCGGGGCCGAGTTCGAGCGGCTATCCGAAGCCGACGAGCCAGCCATGTCTGGTTAAGAGCCTGTGGGCGCTTGCGGAAAGCGGCGGGTCCAGATGTGTGGCGGGAGGGCCGGAGACGCGATAGGTGCGGCGGCGCACGAATCGAGGGTGGTGAGGAGCGTCGGGCCTGGTCAAGCGACACGCAAGCAGGATCACAAAGCCAGTCGGTAGGCTAATGAGGTGCTGTACGCACGAACCCGACAGGGTCACACTGTCAGCTTGATGTGACGGCAGGAGGGGAGCTCCGAGGGACACACGAGGTGGGCTTGAGAAACGGGCGATCGCTCAGCCGGCTTCCGACAGCGCGAAAGACGAGCTAGCTCGACGAAATCCTGGCCGTTTGTACCCGTTCGACCTGATATCAAGAGCGCAAGACTGCAAAGTCCTGATGGATGCGGTGGTGGTCGTCTGAGCGCTACGGCTGACTGGATGAGTGGGGGAGAGAGGATGCTGGTCAGGCCAGCTCCTCGAGCTCGCTCGCCTCCCGTCGCAACCTCGACGAGCTCTCGCCGCCGGCGCGGGCTGACCCGCAACCGCCACGACCCTTGCCCACGCCCCCTCCTCCAAGCCTCGCAGATTGACCTCTCAGACCTTCATGAGCAGCCTGTCCTCGCATCTCCACTTTGCGCCGGCAGTAGCGTCGACCTCGGCGGCTCGGTCGCCGTTGCCGCAGGCGGGCAGCAGCCTCCTCGTCACCGACACGCTCGCCGCCTCGGCCGACTTTGTCCTGCTGCACCTCGTCGCCGCGCAGCTCAAGCGAGGCAAGCAGGTCGTCTTTGTCGGTCTGGGAGAGGCCGCAGGCCACTGGCGTGCGCTGGGGAAGAAGCTCGTAAGTCGCCCCTTGCAGGCTCGCTGCCCCTTTGAGAGCGGCACGTCGCTGATCTCCGCTCATGCTGCGTGTCGTTGCTGGCTGGCAGGGCACACCCCTTGACTCGAACAGCAGCTTCACCTTCATCGACGCCCTCTCGCGCACGTACGCCTTCCCGTCATCTGTCGCTACCACGCCGTCAGCCGCGTCGACATGTCCGCCCGTCCTGCAAGACGACGTGACGCTCCGGCCCCTCTTCGACGTCGTGCACACGGCGCTGAAGGGCAAAGCCCGCGCAACAGACGAGAACGAGGAGGGAGGAGACAGCGACGTCCTGCTGGTATTCGAGGGACTTAATTCACTCGCCTGGAGCGGAGCCGAGACGGACGAGGTCGCGCGACTCGTCCGGGCCGTTCAGCAGCTGTCGACGAAAGTGGGTCCCCTCCCCCTCCCCTTCCCGGTCTCGTCGCTGTCAGTGCTGATCTCCTCTTCATTCTGAAGCTCGCTTTTGCGTCTATGCTTCACTTGCATACGACGCCAACGGCAGGAACGTTGCCGACGGACGCCCTCTTCCAGATGCTGCATCCGACCGTCGACCTCTGGATCCAAGTGCGCGGCCTTGCTTCTGGGCGCAGTGCTGATGTCTCGGGCGAGGTGCGTCCGATCCCATCTCGTCATGGTCCGTCTCGCTTGCGGCAGCGTAGACTGACATCGCGAGACTTCTCGCCTCTCATAAGCTTGCGTTCGTTCCCTCCCCACTCATGGCCGACGACGCGGCCTTCCCGGCGACGGTCAAGGGCAAGGAGCTGCAGTACAAGCTGGGCGACTCCTCGGTCGAGTTCTTCGCGAAGGGGACAGGACGTGGCTTCCTCTAGATTCGTTATGCTTCCAGCGCGCGACTACCTGCTCACTCGGCTCAAGAGCATTGCGAAGAGCAGATGAATGCCTGGCAGGCAGGCCGATGGCGAGCTGAGCGCTTAGATACCGTGCATCGCCCTCCGTCCTCTTCAGAATTGTACAATGCGAATAGATGCCGGCTCTGGACGGAAAATCGATGCGTAACCTGTTAGGCATTGCGAGCGATGGGAAGAGGACCGGCACGGCGAGCAACGCAGGACAGCAGGGCAGCCACGCAAGGGCAAGGCCCCTTTTGTCGCGCCGCTCACGAGCCGCCGCCCCGCCGCCAACGGCCACCTGCCGACCGTCCGCTTGCATCCCCGCCCTCGACCTAGCCGCAACTTTGGTCACCCTCCTCGAGCTTCTGGTCAACCTCTCAGACATCGGAGACCTCACGCCATGCTCAAGCCTGGCCGTTCGCTCGGTGCCCTGCGGCGAGGCCTCGGCCGCGCTGCCTCCACGAGTTCCTCCTTTGAAGGCGAAGGCCTCCCTCATCGTCCGTCGCCCGCATGCTTCCGTTAGCGCTCCGAGAGCTGAGCTGATACGTCGCGGGGCTCTCCTCAGCAGGATCTCATCGGTCTGCCGTGCCGACTGGCGGCGAGGTGCGTCCTGAACCCTCGACACCAGCCCTGCCGACGCCGAGCCAGCTCAGCGAGGTCTCGTACGCGACGCTCGTGCAGTCCACGGCCTCAGTCTGGAGAGGGGCCTCAAAGAAAGAGAAAAGAGAGTGTACGTCCCACTAATCCAGCTGCAGGTTCACAAAGCGGGCGTCGACTGAAGCTTTCCACGCGGTGTGTCACCAAGTGTCCAACGCGTACCTTGTGGAGCTCCCGCCGTCAGACCTCGCCCGATTGGGCCTCCCCGTTACAACCTCATTCCACCGCCTCATTTTTGAACGTACGTCCAACTTCGCAGACACTTCCTCATCAGTATCCGGCCTGACCGGTAGCCGTCCTTCTCTTCGTCTTCGCTGTATTCGAAGAGGCTGCTCCTGCCAAAGCCGTGGGGCTTCTCTTCCCCTCGGGCGCGGGGAGCGCTGTCCAATACCTTCCCGGCCAGCGCTTCCCGCCCCCTGCATCTTTCCTGGGCCTTCTCAAACGACTCACGGAAGTGAAGGGGGGCATTAAACTCGAGCAGACACGGGCGCTCGTGCGTATGATGGCCGCCGAATACAGCAATATCCTTCTGCTCGGCCAGATGGCATCGTTTTTGGCCAGCCAGACCCAGCTTCCGTCTTGCGAGATGCGCGAACTCACTCTGCACCTCGAGGCGTGCCTCCGGAAGCACGTGGAGATGGATCACACTGGCTGGGATCAAGTGAATGGAAGAGACTTCGATGCAATCGAAGCGGTCAAGCACTTTGACGCGCTACGGCCAGGTTTCAATAAAGGCCGTCTCCAGCTGGTGAGTTCCTTCATGCCATCACGCACACCAGGCAATCGCTGACCAGAGCCAACGTCGAATTCTCTCGCAGTCGTTGCAAGCTCTGCTGAAGCTGGACGATGCTGTGGCCTCGATGCCGGTCGAAGCGCACCGCATCCGGCTTCTCGCTTTGCACTACACGCTCGTTAGGGACCCCTCCAAGCCGATCAGCAGCGACAACATCCTCGGCTTCCTCAGTCCGGCCGTCCGCTGGGCCGACCACGACCCGGTCTGCTTGCTCTTCATCCTGCATGCCGTCCTCCAGACATTGGAGCCGCCGGTCGCCCCAAACGCGCCTTACTCTGGTCTCGTGCGACTCGTCCTCGACCGCATCCGGGAGACGCAGCACGAATGGCCAGCACGGGTGCTGGTAAATCGACAAGGGGGAGGGGAAAAATTCCAATCCAAACCTCATCGCGATGCTTGCTCCCGAGCTCAAGAGCTCGCTCTGGAGCTCAAGCCGGTTCTCGGCCCAGCCTCTGCCCTCCTGTACGCCTACTTCAAGAAGCAGGCCGCTTGATCCGGCCTACCGACGGCGATCCGATCCTCGCACCTTCTGTGCATGAGAGCCAGCACCTACCCAGCACCGGCAACCCCCCGCAGCTTCTCACGCCGGTTCGTTCGATCAGCGCCCAGCAGCAATCAACGGCAAACGATCTCTGACGCTCCATCTCGCTTCCCTGCTGGCAGTCGTCGCCCACTGCGGCCCGGGTCTGAAGCCGGTGCCTCGTGCGAGATGACGTACAGGGTCAAAGGCAGCATGAGATGCAGAGCCGCATCTCTGATCGTCAATCGGCGGAGCTAGGAGGCCGCATGGGGAAGAGAGCCGGCGGCTGCGATCGTCACCCGCTTGGCCAGCCTCAAGAGAAGCGGTAGGTGGGCGTCCTCGAGGTCGAGCAGGCCGCCCTCCATTGAGCGATGATCTTGCCGGGCAGCAGTCAACCAGCTGGGGTCGTGGCGATTGAGTGAAGTAGGTAAGGGGTTTGGGTCGCCAGCGACGTTCTCGAGCGGGCGGTTGCGGCATGCGCAGGACGTGCAGGTGGCGCACGAGTTGGTGGCCAGGTCTGGTACGCTCGCGGGCGCCGAGGACGTCGAGACGATGGGCGAGAGCGAGGCGGCGGCCGAATTTAAAGATGCGAGCGACTCCCTGAGCGTCTTGCGCTCGCCTGTCGTAGCTGAAGCGGGCAACGGGTACTTGCGGGCCGTCGGATCTAGCCCGGCCTGAGCGGCAGCAGCAATTGACGAGCTCGCCGGGGACGCCGTCCTGTTGCGGGTGGCACCTTCGGCCGCAAGGGCAAGACCTCGCAGAGCGCCAGCCAGGGAGTCGAGCTTGAGACGGACCTGACGGCCGGACTGTAAGGATGGCGGCAAGGGCCACATCCGGTCGTCAGCTGGCGCCCGCACAGCAGCTCATAGGCGACCGGCGAACGCACGCACCTCAGACGGCAAGTCGCTCGTCAGGTCGTGCGACGAGAGCGTGGTCATGGTGTTCGTCGAATTCGCGGCGACGAGATAAGGACGTGCTAGGTGGCCGGGCGGAGAGGCTCTGTCGAGCGAACCTCGCGACATGGCGCAAACGGGTACGGCGAGGTGATGGAGCCGAGTTGCCTTTGGAGGGGGGCGGGGCGAGTGCTGCGGGAAGAGAAGCAGGAGGGCGTGAGCAGGGTCAGAGTCAAGTCGGCGGCAGCATCCGGTACTGACATGTAGAGATGCTCGTCGAGTGGTGAGTCGCACGCTGCGAAGGTCGGGGAGGGTAGGTGAAGCCTTCGGAACGCGGAGCGGGGGCGAGGCGGACGGAGCGGTCTTGTCCGGTCGGGTTCGAGACCGGCCGGTAGCGAGCGGCCGAAGCTGCCTACATTTAGGTCACGATCAATCTCCTGCTGCCCTCTAGTCGATGGGGTGAGAGAACGAGGGAGCAATGCTGCGAGCGGCAGGTCGATGTCGGAAGGTGCGGGCCGAGTTGGCCGCGCGCGCAGCGACCTCCGACAGATCGTCGTTGCTCGAGCTCGGCTCCGGGGCAGGCGGCCGTCGCCAGGGCGGAGTGCTTGATGTTATGAGCAGAAGGGATCACGTGAGGACCTCCAAAGGACTGAAATACGACGGCTTATGAGGTTCAAACCAGGCGGGGCCAAAAGTAGGCGCGATGCAGGATTTGAACCCACGACCTCCTCTATATCCGATCTTTTCAGCGGGGGAATGACCCGAAAGAGGTATGATACCACTACACCAACCACGCCACGATGCTGGGAGAATTGCAAAGCAAAGAAATATACTTACAAGTGGTTAAGCCTGACGACCCACCCTTTTCACGCGCCTTCCGAGACCCCCTGCGCACAGATCAGAACTAGACTCGTGGCCATAGATCGCTCCCGACGAGTGCTCTACGCGAGCCAGGACCCACTTTCTTCCCAGCCCCAGGCGTTATTCCACCAGCCGGCGCCCAGCAGCCCGCCCGCGCCCTTCCAGTCGGCTTCGTGGCCGACGATCATCCAGTCGAGGCTTGGCGTGCCGGCTGCGAGCGCATAAGTTGAGTCAGTCGAAGCAGCGAGAGGGCAAGCGAGAAGGACGACAGCGTTCACGTACTGCGGACGGGAAAGATGCGGAAGGCGCGCTCGAGGCCGCTCGCGTCGGTCCCGGCGAGCACGAGGGCGAGCCCTTCGGCGTTGAGCGGGTGCGGATGGAGAGCCAGGATGCCGGTTGAGGGATTGTTGATTGGGTCGTACGTCCTCGCCTCGCCGTCTGCGGTCCTGACGCTGATTAGTCCCGGACCAGGAAAACGCACTGCGGGTTCCGCAAATAGGGGCGTCAGCCTTCTGTCGAGTGACTCTGAAGCAACGCGCGGGCGCACGAGGGGTTGACTGAAGCAGCCCAGCCATCGCATTCTCCTTGCCGCCGATGACGACCCAGCTGCCGTGCAAGCTGTCTCGCCTCCGATCATTCCCCAGCTCAGCCTTGAGCTGCTCATCCGTGACTATGCGCGCGTCGAGCCGGCCATAGACCCAGGCGTCGTGTGCGATCCGCCGTGCGACCCGCTCGTGCTGCGCTGCGTGAGTTGGAACGATGAGCACAAGCGGGCCCGAGCTCAAGAGGATCGAGATGAGCGGCCCGTAGCGCCGGACAGGGTCGAGCGTGGTAGCGGCCTCGGCTGTGACCTTCCAAGGCGCGGAACGATGCGGGCGATAGAAGGTTACCCCTTGCGACCCATGATGTGAGCTGCTCGATCTCGCGCTCGACGGCAGACTCAGGCGTCGGCCGTCGACGACGAACGTAGCCCCATCTTGGAGATGAGCCGGGGCCGCGCTGCGGTCGAATGTGAACCGGAGGGCGTTCCGCACGGCGATGGTGATCACGCCGTCGCCTTCGATGGGCCCGACCACAAGTCTAGCGAGTCTGCGCGCCGGCGAAGGTAAGAAGATTGTCACAGTCAGCGCACGTATGATTGCGGGAGCTAGGTGTGCAGCCTCACCGGCCGACCCGGTCAAGCTGAGTAATGCGGAAGCCGCGCTTGCTGCCTTGCTCGTCAGGGTTGGCGACGACAAGCTCGAAGCCCTCGGTGGGGTAGACGGGCGGGTAGCGGTCGGACTCGATGGGCGAGTGCTCGGCAAGGAAGCGCTCGACAAAGGGCGACGACAGGATGCCGTCAAACCAATGCGATGCGTCCGGCACCTCCTCGTAGCTACAGGTGATGACGGCGAAGAGTGTCAGCAGCTGTAGATCGTCGCCCTTTGCTGGACGTGGCGAGAGCAACCCACAATTCGATGAGGGTTGCGTTGCGCGAGTGCTGGGCGTGGAGACCGATTACCTCGCGACCGTGCCAGACTGGGACCTGGACGAGGAGGCAGTGTCGAGGTCAGACGAGGGAGTCCTGATAGCCTTTCTGCCAGGACTCACGTTATCATCCTCCCTGCCGTGCACAAGCGCGCGCCCGAGCCCAAAGCCGTTTGGGGCCAGCACATCCTCGTCGTTCCCGGCGAGACCCGTCATGAGCAAGCCGAGGAGGGCCGGGTCGACATGGTGCGCGGACGTCCATTGCGTGTACGGGACGTAGGCCTGGATCTTGATGTACGCGGCCGCCGACAGCGCGGCGTGGAACTCGTCCGGGTGATGGAGGAAGACGTGCGTCGCGCCCTGGCCGCCGTTCGAGTGGCCGATGACGATATTGCGGTCGCTGAGCGGCTCCTTCCCGAGACTCACGAGCAGTCTCGAGAGCTCTCTGCGGGCTGCCCAGACGTTCTCGGTGCTGGCCGCGTGCCAGTCATAGCCCCAGGCGGTGCGGCCGGTCGGGAATAAGATCCAGCTCCTTGGTCGCGGGGCGACTGCGTCCGTCCAGAAGGCCGAGTCGGTTTCGACGCCGGCGCCGTGCAGCGCAAGGACGACAGCGTCTTGCGGGCCGTCGCTGTTTGTAGGAGGGTGGGCCTCGGCATACGCCGCCGTGCCATCGCGATCGCGAAAGACGAAGCGGACCGTGGCTGAGCGCCGGCTGCGATAGTGAGCGAGCGGGAGAGCAAGGGCGACGTCGCCGACGCTAGTCGAGACGACGAGGTTGAGCTTCGTGACGTCAGACGGCAACGCCTCCGTCTGATTGATCTCGAGCGTTAAGGGCCGCAGCTGATGCGGCGCTAGTCGGGATGGCGTTCGCAGCGACACGCTCAGGCCCTGCATCGTGCGCGCCAACGGAGCGAGCAATCAGTGCCACACCGTGACCCTAATCGACCAGCTTCCAAAGGACTGACGCACCTCGACGGGATTCATCAGTGCTACCGAGAGGACTTCGATCGGCTCTTGGCCTGCTCGGAGGGCGATACCGCCGACGTCGCCCCAGACCCAGCCGTCGATGACGTCGCCAAGGCCGGCCATACCTGCCGACGGTCCGTACGCTCGGATGTCGGGCTGCGCCCTCGGCGAGGCCGTCATAGGATTTCGTAGGACCATCTGCTCGCCGAGATCGGAGGAGCTAGGGGTGGCAGGCCTCGCATGGACCGAAAGTTGCGAGAGGGTAAACTTGAGATGGATGGTCGGGTTGCGAGCGCCAGGGTCGCCGAACATGCCTGCATTGCGGCGATCGGGGCGGGTAGTCAGTACCCAGAGGCTCGATCGGGAGCAGCGAGGCCAGCCGACAGGGGCGTACGGATCTCGTACAACACCTTGAGGTAGATCCAGTGCTTGCCGGCATGCAGGCGGACGGCCTGGCCGTAGACGTCGGCTGCCTTTGCGCCGCCGCCGAGCGATTCAGAGAACGCGTAGATGTCGCCGGTGTGCCAGACGACGGGCTCCTCGAGACGATCCTGGGGGACGATGGCCCATGCGTGGCCCTGGACGAGGAGGCCAACGTAACTTGCGGCCGCTGGGACGACGATCTCGGACCGGAGGAGGGAGAGGTGTTGCAAGCCGGCCCAGCCCTCGGTTCGGCGGAGGCCGACCCAGTCGACGAGAGGCGGGGCCCATTCGACGTCGAGCCAGCCCTCATCGTCCGGTCTCAAGGTCGCCCACGAGGCAGAGCCGTTGGTGCCGTAAGCAGAAGGGTAGCTCGTGCCGACGGGCGAGGTGAGGAACGGGTCGAGAGGGACAGGGGCGGCGGCGGACGAGCCGAAGGCGTGCAGGGGCGACGAGAGGAACGGGAGCTCGCGCGTGCCCAGTGGGAACGGGCCGAGGGCGTCATAGGTCTCATGGCCGCTGAGGATGGACATGGGCTCAGACGCGAGCTTGATACGACCCGAGCTGGCTTCAGCGTTGGGTGGTAGTTTGACGGGCACGGAAGGAATGGCAGCAGCAGCTGGCAGGGGAAAGGGCCGAGCTCGCTCATCTCCGAAAGGCGTCCGCGCAGCATGACAGCGCCCGCCCGTTCCGTTGCCAACTGGCCCTCCTTTCCTTGCAGGACGGGTCCTCGCCCACAGATCAAGATTGCTCACTCTATGGCCAGTCATAAGAGATCAGGGCGAAGGCTCCTGGCCGATCCGCATCCAAAAGAGCCGCTCGCGGACGACTGCGAGCTCCCGCCAGGCGGCGAGCTCCCACTCGCGCGCCTTCGCCGCCCGGTCTTCCGCCGTCGCCTGCTGGCCATCGGCAGCCTTAACAGGCGAGGCGTCCTCCTCAGCACCGGCGTCGTCGGCTTTAGCGGCCGCAGGCGTCCGTCGCGGTGGCGGAGGGGGAGCTGCCCCACCGTCTGGCGTCGGCGCACCGGCCTGCTCGAGCGATGCCCGCGCGGGCAGGTCGGGCTTGGCCGCGTCCGTGTCGACCGAGGACTCGCCCCCGGAGGCCTGCGCTACGGCTGCGGCTGCTGAGCCTGGAGGAGGCGGAATCGGTCGTCGAGCCGCCGCACGTCGGGGCAGAGGAGGAGGAGCGCCGGTCGTCGGTGCTGACCCGTCGGTCGGTGGCGCTTGGCTGGTCTCGACCCCATCGACAGTCGCTGCTGCCGAAGCTGGCACGTCGGAGGCGGTCGACGGTTCGTCGGTTGCTGGCGGCGCGTCGCCGGGAGAGGCGGCTTCCCCCTCCTGCGTCCTTGATGCTTCGACGGGCTCGTCGGCGGACGCGTCGACGACCGACGTCTCGCCCTCGACCGCCGCATCCGACAACTCCTTTTCGATCGGATGGGCCTCCGTCTCCTCCGTCGGCGTCTGGAACGAGTCGGACTCTCCGCCATCGTCCAAGGCCGCCGTAGTCGGCGCAGGATGACCGTCGGCTGCTGGCACGTCGGCTTCAGACGGAGTTGAGGCGTCGCCCTCGCCGCCGACATCGGCTGCGGTCGGCTGCGGTGCCTCGTCGCCGACGGACTCTCTCTGGTCGGTCGTGAGAGGCGTAGGTGGCTCTGAGTGCTCGAGATCCGTCGAGGAGGACTCGACGATGGGAGGCGGCGCGATGCCTTTGACGGTCGAGTTTGAGATCTCGGCCTTGCCGTCGAGGCCAGCCGTCTCCTGCGCTTTCGCCGATGTTGCGGCCCCCTCGACTGCCGCAGCAGCCGCAGGCGCCATCGGCTCGGCCTTCTTGACCTCCTTGTCCTCGGCGACCGGCGGTGGCAGGCGACGAGGGGGCACCTTCGGCGCCGGTGTGGCAGCCGGCGGCGGCGTCGGCGCTGGGGTTGAGGTTGATGACCTGCCGAGGCCCCAGCCGCTCAGGCCCCAGGACTTCTTTCTCGGTGGCAGCTCGGGCTTCTTGCCGACGGCAGCCGCCGAGCCGACGTTCTCGGCCTGCGGCGGCTGGACGGCCGGCATCGGCGGCCGCTCCGTGCCGTCCTCGTAGGCCCAGATGGGCTGCAGGAGACCCGTCTTGACGAACCGCCAGAGCTCGCATGTCGCCCGCAAACGGTCGAGCGACCAGCCGGCCTCGACCGGGTAGAGCGTCGACGACTTTTGCTCGGAAAGCGGCACGTTTGATGGCGGAGCGATGCGGAAGATAAAGACGGTCGACGACGATGACGATCGGCCGGCCGACGTCGGCGAGACTGGCCGCGACGGGTTGGTCCGAGAGAAGAAGCGCGACGATGTCGCTCGGGAAGGGTGCGAAGGCGGCGCGCCAGATGCGGTCGGAAGGCCGGCGGCGGCGAGTGCAAAGACGCCCTCGCCCGGGTAGCCGTAGCTCGAGGTGTTGCTCGAGGGCAGGGCAGGGACGATGAGCTTGCCCGAGAGTGCGCACACGATATCGGTTTCTGGCCGCTGTGCGAAAACGGTGGCCGCGCTGACGGGCTCGACCATGAGCATGCCCTCGACGATCGCGTTCGAGATGCCTTTGCGCGAGATCCAGCCGACGCCGGGCGCAAAGTCGAGTCGGAGGGCCGGATCGTGGTCTTCGGCTAGCAGACGAGCCATTAGCGGCTGCGAGAGGAGCGAGGTCAGGAGCGGCGGAGGGATCTGGGCTGGTGTTGTCATCGAGGCGGCGGTGAGCGGCCGGAGGGCGCGGACGTGCTCTACAAAGAGGAGGAACTCGGAGTACGGCAGGTGTGTCGTCCGAAGCGGTCGGGCGACCGCCTCGGCCACCGCTGCCCCAGAGTGAGCGACGAGCGAGCTAGTCGAGGCCGAAGAGGTCAGGCCCCGCGACTGGGACGCGTGATGGAGGTCCTGCATCGCCTGCTGCATCTCGCGCACGACGCTCTCGGCGACCGAGAGGTTGTCCTCGGCCTCCTTGAGCCGCGTTTCGGCCCGGGACCGCGCGAGCCGCTCTGTCGCAACCATCGAATTCGCCTGATGGTGAGAGGAGCCAGGAGGAGGAGACCTTGATCAGTCGTGGACCACAGGACGATGGTGGGCGTAGACGCACCTGTTGGAAGAGCGAGGCCGCCAGGTCGTCGACCTCGTTCTCGACCGTCCGCTTACCCTCCTCGGCGAGCTCGCGCTTGCCCTGCGCTTCGGCCAGACTCGCCGCCAGACGCTGCATCTCGTTCTTGACGTTGGCCTCCTCGACAAGCAGGCCGGTGCTGGAATGCGGCAGCAGTCGAGTCATGTCAGCCCACGGCGCAGCGCAGAGACGAGTCAGACCGCCTGGACACGCACTCGAGCGCATGCAGGTGCTCCTTACGCTCCTCCTCGAGCGTGACAATCTTGGCCGCCTTCTGCCGGTCGCCATCCTGGGCGTGAAAGACCTCGTCCTCGAGGTCGGCGCAGCGCTCGAGGCTGCGGACGAGCTTTGTGTTGATCTGGTCTCGCTGCTCCTCGACGGCCCGGAGCTGGGCTTTGAGCGCTGCGACGAGGGCGTAGTCGGGCGAGTCGGGCGAGGACTCGGCCGTCAGGTCAGACTGAGGCAGTGGGGAGGCGACCGGAGAAAGGATCGTCGAGGGCAGAGGGTGCGAGGGCGTCACGTCTCGGGGCTCGAGATGCTCGCCCTCGCCAGTGTCTCCCGTCGAGGCGTCGGTCGTGACGACCAGGGCTGGGGTCTGAGAGTCCTCCGAGTCGTTGGTCGCGGTCAGAGAGGGCTCGACGGGCTGAAGATGATCAGGCGACGGGCAGCGGGCGCAGATGGTCAGTCGCGCGCGAGTGGGGTCTGGGTGAGGGGGGGACGATGCCGGAGAGTGACGGACCATGGCCTCGCCTCCCTCTACGCTACCTGGCTCAGCCTGCAACCGGTCAGCCGAGCCTTCCTCTCCGCCAGCGGCCGGCTGCTCTGACTGCTGGTCGCCTTCGTCCGTGCCTGTGGCGACATGATCCGACGGAGGCTGGTGCGCGCGCTCGGCAAGACGTCAGCCTCTCGTCCAACGCGAGCTCGTCCTGATTGGCGGTCGACTGCCTTCGCCAGATGATCCGGACAACACTGGAAGACATACCTGCTGCTGCTGTTCTCCGTCACCGCCCTCGTGCTGCTCGCTTTGCTGCTCGGACGACGGTCTTCGCTCGCCATCGGTCGGAGGCGGGGGCGGGGCACGGTCGCCGTCATCGCGCTGCACGTCGTGATGATGATGATGGCCGTGGTCCGACATCGAGCTTCGGCGTGAGGGGGGAGGCAAGCGTCAAAGGTCTCGCCCGCACTTCCTGCTGAGGACCTGACTCTCTCTTGGGTAGGGTGCTGGACTAGGGCGTTGGGAAGGAGGGGCGATGGGGTCGGGAGGGTGATGGGCGGGTCGGACAGAGCGGCCGCGGCGGCGCGTCGTCGTCCCGACGAGACGCCGTCGACGCAAAAGACGTGGCTCCCCGAACGACTTTTCTCATGACTCTCTTGGGCAACTTGCACAGGACAGACAGAGTGCAAGAGAGGAAGAGGTCGCCTTACTGTCAGGTCTCCGACACCGCCGCCACCACCACACCGGTACGGCCACTCGCCGACCCGCGGCGGCCTCCCCGACCCTTCTCCCTCGTCCGCTCCGTTCCAACTGCCAGCCAACTCCCCCGCCTCGACGCGAGTCCCGAATGAAGGGCGGCCATCCGATCTCTCCCGATCGGCTAGATGTCGAACGGCCGCGGGATGTGCACGCCGGACCATACGCCCCGGGCGCTCTCGGCATGCGGGCCAGCGACGATCGTCTTGCGCTTGAGCTCGACAATCTTCTCGCCGGAGTGGTGGAGGAGCTTGCGAACCTGCGGGCAGGTGATCCAGGGAGGGGGGGAGGAAGGGCGTTAGACGAGGGACGCAGGATGAGGAGGGAGGTTGAAGAAGGAGGGTGCGCACCCGGTCCCGGACGGTGTCTGGCCGGAGCTGCTCGAGGCCGATGCTCCGGTTCCGGCCGGTCGCTGCAGCAAGCACAGAGGCACTCGGGAGTCAGCGAGAATCCCGATACGCGGCATTCTCCAGCGAGGTGCTCGAACGAGGCTGGTGAGGGACGGACTGTAGAAGGCCCGGACGACGGGGGCCGACGTGCCCCGGATCGAACGGACGATGATCTCGGTCTCTGGGTTCGTCTCGGCGAGCTTGACGACGCTCGTCCGGAGGTACTCCCTGATCCCAGGAGCAGGAGCCGAAGCAGGTCTGGTGTCAGCTTGGGTGACCTTGAGGCAAGAGACAGGCTGGATGGAGAACGACGGTGCCGGAGCGACGCGAGCCTCGCCCCCTTGCCCAGCCAGCCAACACCGCAGCTCACACTTTCCGAATGAGCGGACGTACCTCAGTCCCTCGCCTCGGATGTCATTCTGGTGGTATTCAAACTCCAACCGCCGGCATGGCTGGGTAAAATGCTGGAAGCCGGGGACGGTCGTGGACGAGAGCGTCCGGGGGTCGACGTAGGCCACCGGCGGGAGGGCGGCGGGCCGGATGCAGCGGACGAGCGAGGGGCGCATGATGGGGAAGCGGAAGACTGCTGCTGCTGGACGTGAAGAGTGCTGGCGAGACTGGGAGAGTCGAGTGAAGGGGAGCCTTAGGGGAGGAAGCGGGGGGGGAGCGAGCAAAGGTGTAGAGGTTGAGGTCGGGTCGGAGGGCAGCGTCGGGCTCTGCTGCTGCTGGCCGCACCCTTTCGCCCGCGGGCGCACGACGGAGGCGCTCTCCCCCGCCCGCCGCCGCCGCGACGACTTGGCTCGGAACGACGTCCTCCTCTCCTACCCCTCCCGCACACAACTCACAAGTGTACGTTGCGGTCGTCGCTGGGTAGTCCTGCCAGAGCCGACCAAACTGACAGGCTTGTTTCTGCCAAATCGTCCAGGTCGAACCGAGGGCGCTCCCACTTGCCGCCCTTCCGTCGGTCGACCTCGACGTCGTGCGTTGATTGTCGTCGGCCGCTCACTCTCGGGCTCGCTGACCTCATCCTCTCCGCCTACACCAGGTCGCCTTTCTCCAGTCCTCTCGCGGCTGATCCTAGTTGCCGCCTCACGAGGGCCTCATGTCGCTCCGTCTCGTCCACCCGCTCGCGGGCCCGCTCGCGCGGCGCGCAGCGGCCGCCGCCCCCGCCCCTATCGTCCCCTCGAGCCGGTCAACGGCGACGAAGTCATCCCAGGCCTACATCGCCCGGCAGAAGACGGATCCGTTCGTCGCCAGCCGGGGCTCCTTCCGTTCGCGCGCAGCCTTTAAGCTGCTCGACCTCGCGAAAAAGTATCGCCTCCTGCGATCGTCAGTCAAGACGGTCGTCGATCTCGGCTCGGCCCCGGGAGGCTGGTCGCAGGTGCTCACGCAGGCCGGAAGGGGGTCCCGGACGGTCGTCGCGGTCGACCTACTCGATATGGAGAAGGTTGAGGGCGTTCATTTCGTCAAGGGCGACTTCCTCGACCCAAGGACGAGGCTGAGGATCCGCGACTACCTGCTCGCCGAGGGCGGCAAGAACGGCCACAACAGGGCCGACCTCGTCCTATCCGACAGTACGGCCAACCTCGGCTGCGATGGCCCTTCATACGGAACTGCAGACTGACCCTCGTCACCTCTCGCTGCTGCTCGCTCGCCATCCGTAGTGGCTGCTAACGTGAGCGGCTCACCATCAAAGGACGGCGAGGCCGCCCTGCAGATCGCCGAGTCGTGCTTTGAGTGCGTCCTCGCCAGCCGCGACTTCGACCTCCCATGGAAGATTCGCTGACTGTCGTCCCCGAAAATCCTCCCTCTACTGCCCCGATCGCAGATTCTGCAAGACCGGGTTGCGGGTCGGCCACGTCTTTGCAAGCGGCGAGCGCCGCCCAGGTGGAACACTCGTGTACGTCCTTCTCCTCCCCCCACACTCAATCCCCAGCCGAGCCCTGACGTCCTCTTTCCCTCTCCGCTGCCCGGATACGCAAGGATGAAGCTCTTTACCTACCCAGAGCTCGACTCGTTCAAGCGGACGTTTCTCGCCCGCTCGTTCGACAAGATCGTGGTTGCCAAGCCCGAGGCCTCGCGCAAGGACTCGAGCGAGATCTACTGGGTGTTCGGTCCCCTTCCTTTCCTCTCTCGCTGCTCGCTTAGAAGGGATGACTGACGTTGGGTTGTCGTTGGCCTCAATCAATCGCAGGTGCACGGGTTTCAGGGGCGACGTCGTCGGCCAGCTGATTGAGGCGCCCGAAGCCCCAGAAGAGCAAAAATGGGCCGACACCTGAGCCACCCCGCTCCCCCGCCCCTCTCCATTCCTTCTAGCCTGAGCTCGGCTTGGAAACGCTCACGGACGAGCGTCGCGAACGCGTCTGGCCGACAGACGGGCGAAGCTTGCCGGACAACCGTCGGCCTTCCGGGTCTTCCGTGCGTCGGGCGAGCGATGAACCCTGAGCGAGGGCAGGCCAGACTCCTCTTGGGTACGACAAGCAAGCGAGCCGTGTACGTCAAAGACCAGAGAAGAAACGGATTGTGTTGGGTGCTCGACTGGCTGTACGGAGGTGCATTGTTCGGCCGGGCGGCGCTATGATGCGGCACGGTGGGTGAGAGGCGCGACGGGCCGGGCAGGCCTCTCTTCGGTGGGCTGGAGTGGACGATGGCACATTCATCACTTTGCCCGTCCTCTGAATGTTTCGAGCTCGAAAGTGCAGATGCTAGGGTGAAGTCGCACGAGGCATAGGCAGGGTGCGTCGCAAAGCACGAACGGCAGCAAAAAGTAGGCGCGATGCAGGATTTGAACCCACGACCTCCTCTATATCCGATCTTTTCAGCGGGGGAATGACCCGAAAGAGGTATGATACCACTACACCAACCACGCCACGATGTTTGGCGAGCCACCAAAAGCGTTT
>Ga0308160_10001679_pt1 | contig 29654 bp, 28 predicted proteins | sample PhyFR1_FD_201036 | JGI IMG/M metagenome (GOLD analysis project Ga0308160, IMG submission 201036) | Phyllosphere microbial communities from UC Gill Tract Community Farm, Albany, California, United States - DLSLF.R1 | ecosystem: Host-associated > Plants > Phyllosphere > Unclassified | place: USA... | reverse complement strand
GGCGTTTAATGGTCTTGCCAATTTGCCCAACTCTTTTAGCGGAATAGGAAGATTTATCAACGCTTAGAGGTTGCCCAGGCTTGCGCCTGGCTCGCGAACGACTTAGGTAACAAAATGCCCCAACATCAGTATATAAGCGATTGAATCGAAGTATTATCTGCTCTGGTCGAATGATCCTGGTTTTCTGATCTAATGGCAGATCGACTATCAAGAAATCCCGCTGACTGAAATCCTTTATTTCTCTTTTAACGATTTTCGATGCCTTTCATTGCCCTATCGATCCATCCTTGCACATGGTCACCATGCCCATTTATCGCAGCGAGAATCATTTTCATCTGCTTACGGTAGTCGAGATATTTATCGGTGGTTGCCGATGATGTATGCAACATTAGCTCTTTTACAATCGAGCGGGCTTTGCTCAATGTAATCACGCCGGCTTGAACTAGAGACATTTGTATATCAGTTTGATTTATCCCAAAAGTTGCACGGAGATCGTGTATGCGAAATTTAAATTTCGGATCATAGCGATTTTGCACAAAAGGAATCAGACGTTCTTTAAGGAACTGGCGAACAGTTCCTCCGTTTTTGTGATGTCGGCGCACCATGTTTGGATCATACCCTGACGACTGCGCCTTAGCTGTGTAATAAGGACTGCCTTGCTGAGTAAGAAAGAAGTACTGATCTAAGTGATCACCTCCCGGCGCCATTTCCCTACGGCGACGAGCTCGATCTGAGATTACATAGACATGTAAAGCCTCGTACAAAAGCTTAGGAATCTGCAATGTTTTATTCTTATTTCTCTTAGTGTCGATACCTGTCCCTGGTCCGGCTTTAAGCTTAAATACCTGCCCTTGTCCGGCTATGCCATTTGAAAAAGCGGGATTAGCCTGTATAAAGTGTCGTACACGCAATGTACCAACGGTTTGAATCCGCGCTCCAGTTAGGAGCATGAACAAAATAAAAAGATACATTTCCCCATTACCCAGCGCATCGGCAGCTTCCATTACCCACTTTTGCTCCTCTAGTGGTAAAGGTCGCAGCTTATCGTCATCCTGAATAGTGTCGTCGAGTGGATCATCAGCTTTCGACGCTAAAATCTGCAGATCAGTAGATTTCACCGTCTTTTTGAAAGAGCCCCCATATGAGTTCGTCAGTGTTAAGCCGTATGTTCGTTCTTGCCAAGGATCATTAGTTGGCTGAAAAAACTCCTCCTTGATCATCCATCGATAAAAAGACACTACAGTTGCCATCCGACGTTTCGCCGTGCTCGCGGCAATCTCCCCAATTTCAATTCTTTTCTTGAGACTGCCTCGATAGCGATAAGTCACCCGGCTTAACGGTAATTTCGGAAAACTGAATAATAAATAATCCGGATTTTCATGCGAGTCCAACCACTCCCTGAATGCCCCTAGATCATCGGCGAGACTTTTTAATGTGACCATGTCTGGATTAGTTTCAGCTTCCAATCGGTCCAATATGAATAATGCCCCCAAATCCCATGGTATTGAGTCTCGACTAAGCACAATCGGGAATAGATTATGATTTCGATGAGCCCCTTCTATAGGATCAACCACAGGCTTTAAATGATACGTAAACGCCTCACGTTCCTTTGAGCCGGAGATTGACCGTTTAACTGCAGCAGGGTCGCCTTTGTCACAAACCTCAGTTAGCGTGAACGTAGGAATTAGTACCTTTCGACGTAACTCTCGCAATCGTAGCTCCTTGCCTTTAATGACCTTGTCCATTAACTATAACTTGCATTGTGTGGTCATCTAGAAATTACTTGCATGTAGCGCCGACGTCCATGATCAGGGTCGACTCCTCGTCCTCGGCCACCTGCGGCGTGTACTGCAGCAGCGTCAGCGCCACCGCCTGGCGTGCCCCGTCTTCCAGCGCCAGGTCGCGCTCGTGGATCTGGGCCCCGGGCAGCAACATCAGCACGCCGCCGCGGCGCATGCCGATCTGCACGCCGGCTTCGCGCGCGTGGTTTGACGCGACCAGCACACGCTCCTGCTCGAGCACGACGCTGCCGGCGTCAGTGCACCAGCTCGGAGCGAAAACCTCGAGCGGCAACCGGGGCAGGTGCAGTGCGATCCACAGGCGCATGGCGTTGTACCAGGTAAGAAGTCAGGGGCAGGAACAGCGACGCATCGCGCGTCGGTCCCCGGCGTTTGATGAAATCGATCTCGACCCCGCCGGCCTGCGGCCGCAGCGCCAGGCGCAGCGGCGCCGGCGAGGCGTCCTGGCTGGCAGCCAGTGGCCGCATCAGGAAGAACAGGGTCTCGCCGGCCTGGGCGGCAAGATGCAGGCGGCGCAGGCTGTCGGCACGCACATGGCCCTGCCCTGCGTGGCCCGGCCAGAACAACAAAGCGCCGCAACTGCCGCTGCGCAGCACCTGTTCCGCGGCCCACAGCGCATCCGCGGTCTGCCCGGCGCGCAGCCAGATCAATTGCGAAGGCGGCACGCCGAGCGCGGCCAGCGCCAGCGCCTGCGGCGGGTGCGGCGGCTGCAGCAGCACGATGCGGCGTTTGGCCACCGCGGCCAGCGCCGGCCGCAGCAGGCGCAGCTCGCCGATGCCGGGCTGCTGGATCAGCAGGTCGACCAGCGACCCGGTCGGCCAGCCGCCGCCGGGCAGCTGGGCCGACAAGGCTGGATGGCCGGTGTCGATGCAGCGCGTGCTGGAGCGCGCCAGCTGCGAGGCGCGCCAGAGCGACGGATGCAGGGATTCCGGCGCGACAGAGGTGGAATCTGAGCAATGCATGAGTCTACATTTGCAGTGACGCAAAGAAATACTGTATGTTTATACAGTAAACGTCTCATCAGGTTTTGGCAAGATTTATCTTTTGGAATCGTGCGCAGGATCTGGAGGCAGCGCTTGCGCAATCGCCAGGCCGGCCAGCCGCGCAGTGGCCAACAGGCGCTCCAGGCTTTGGCCATGGCGCGCGCTGGCCGAGAGCCCGGCCATGGTGGTGGAAACGAAATCCGCCAGTCGATCTGCCTCGTGCGGGTAGCGCGCAGCGATGCGTTCCCGGATAAGATTTTGCGCAGCCACATGGTAGCCGCAGGCGGCCTCACGCGCTTCCGGATCGTTGCTGCGCGTTCCCTCCAGCACCATGCAACCGGTGGCGCCGGGGTCGGCGGCGTAGTGGCGTGCCGCCTCTTCCAGCACCTCCGCAAGTGCCTCGGCAAGCGGCCGGTCCGGCCTGAAAATCTGCATCAAGGGAATTGCACCGGTTTGCGCATAGCGATCGAGGATCCGTGCGTACAGCCCGGCCTTGCTGCCAAACGCCGCGTAGAAACTGGGCGGGTTGATGCCCAGCGCTTTGGTCAGATCCGCAACGCTCAAAGCGTCATACCCCTTCTCATGGAAGAGGCGCTGAGCAGTGGTAACCGCTTCTTCGGGATTGAAACGGCGTGGACGGCCACGTGAGGAAGATATATTTGTAGTCATGATTACAAAAAGCCTTGACAACTGGGGTGAGGGTTATTGTAGCATCCACTACATTAATCAAGAAGGAGGGGTCATGACAGATTTCACGAACAAGTCGGTTCTGGTGCTTGGCGGTAGCCGGGGCATTGGTGCGGCGATCGTCCGGCGCTTTGCTGCAGACGGCGCGAAGGTGGCGTTCACTTACTCGGGCTCGCCGGAAGCGGCCCAGCACCTTGCGGCGGAAACGGGCAGCACGGCATTCGCGACAGACAGCGCGGACCGGGATGCGGTCATCGCCCGGGTCCGTGACAGCGGTCCCTTGGACGTCCTGGTCGTCAACTCGGGCATTGCCATCTTCGGCGATGCGCTGGAGCAGGACCCGGACGCGATCGACCGCCTGTTCCGCATTAATGTCCATGCGCCCTATCATGCGTCGGTCGAAGCGGCGCGGCGGATGCCCACCGGCGGCCGCATCATCTTGATGGGATCGGTCAACGGCGACCGCATGCCCGTCCCCGGCATGGCGTCCTATGCCTTGAGCAAATCAGCACTGCAGGGACTGGCGCGCGGGCTGGCACGGGATTTCGGTCCGCGCGGCATCACGATCAACGTGGTACAGCCGGGACCGATCGACACCGACGCAAACCCGGCAGACGGCCCAATGAAGGACCTGATGCACAGCTTCATGGCGATCAAGCGCCACGGCCGTCCTGAAGAGGTAGCGGCAATGGTGGCCTGGCTGGCCGGGCCGGAAGCGGGCTTTGTGACCGGGGCGATGCACACGATCGACGGTGCATTCGGCGCCTGACACAAAGCGGCAGTCTTACTGGGTGACCGGGGCTTCCGATGCCGGGGTGGCGGCCGGAGCCGGTGCGGCGTCCGTGGCCGGCGCCGCGTTTGCAGCCGGCGCCGGGGTGTCAGCCGGCGCCGAAGCCGAATTCATGTCCGCTGCCTGGGTGGCGGCCGGTGCTGGCGTCGCTGCAGCGGCGTCCTGGTTGCCCTGGGCGTCCTGGGCGTTCTGGGCGTTCTGGGCGTCCTTCACCGTGTCGGTTTTCGCGGCATGCCTGGTCTTGCTCTTCTCATGCTTGGCGCTCGCTTTCTTGGCATGCGCTTTGGCCGGCTTCGCATCCTCATGCGTCTTTTGCGCGTCGGCTTGCGCTGCCGGTGCAGCGGCAGGTGCCGCCTTGGCATCGGCTTTCGAAGCCTTCAGGTCGGCATTGTTGACCAGCACGGCCTGCTTGGTGGCCGGCTTCGAGGTCTTGGTGTCGGCCGGGGCGGACGTCTGCGCAAATGCAGCGGTGGCGAACAGGCTGGCGATGATGACGGCGATGGCTTTTTTCATGTGAAGGGTCCTCAGCTGTTTATCGGTATATGTGCACATTGTTGCGTGGCACTTGTTTATGAAACGCAGCCTCGTCAGCACCTGTTGACCGGCTTTACAAATGCTTACGCGGCTGACACATACTTACATACTTTGCAACGTCCACCGTGCACGATAAGTCTGCAGTAATCGCCACACTTCGCTCATTTTGTACTATCATAAGTTACATGAGACGAGACAGTAAGCTATCTTCCATCCTGCACCTCCTGCTGCACATGGCGCACAGCGCCCGGCCGCTGACGTCGGAGGAACTTGCAGGCTTCCTGGACACCAACCCGGTGCTGGTACGCCGCACGCTGGCGGGCCTGCGCGAGCGCGGCTACGTCGGCTCGGGCAAGGGGCATGGCGGCGGCTGGGTGGTGACGGCCGACCTGCGCCAGGTGACCCTGCGCGACATCTACGAAGCGGTCGGGTCGCCGGCCGTGTTCGCGATGGGTAACCGGATGGAGAACCCCGCGTGCCTGGTCGAACAGGCCGTCAACCGGTCCCTCGCCAGTGCCTTCGAGGAAGCCGAGGCGCTGCTGATCGAACGGCTGTCGAAGGTCACGCTCGCCGAACTTTCCGAGCGCTTCAATGCGCAGTACGTCCAACACCGAGGAGGACACCATGAACACTAGATCCGGGGATGCCGAATTCGACGTCATCGTCGTCGGCGGCAGCTATGCCGGCCTGTCTGCGGCCATGCAGCTGGCGCGGGCGCGCCGCCGCGTGCTGGTCATCGACAGCGGCAAGCGCCGCAACCGCTCCACCCATCGTTCGCATGGTTTCCTCACCCAGGACGGCAGCGAAGCTTCCGCCATTGCGGCGGATGGCCGGGCGCAGCTGCAGGCCTATCCCACGGTCGCTTGGGCGAACGACACCGCAACCGGCGCCGCCGCCGATGGCGACGGTTTCCGCATCACGCTGGGCGATGGCGGCAGCGTGAGCGGCCAGCGCCTGGTCCTGGCCACGGGCGTCGTCGACACCCTGCCGCCGGTGGACGGGCTGCAGGAACGTTGGGGGAAGAGCGTTTTCCACTGCCCCTACTGCCATGGCTACGAGCTGGACGAAGGCGAGATCGGCGTGCTGGCGGTCGGCGGCCTGTCGATGCACCACGCCCTGATGCTGCCGGATTGGGGCCGCGTCACCTTCCTGTTGAACGGTAGGTTCGAGCCGGATGCGGCCCAGCTGGCGGCCCTCGCGCGGCGCGGCGTGACCGTGGAACGCACGCCGGTGGCACGCATCGACGGCGAAGCCGACGTGGTGCTGCTGGATGGCCGGCGCCTGCCGATGGCGGGGCTGTTCGTGGCCACGCGCACGCACAGCGCCAGCCCGCTCGCCTCCCAGCTCGGCTGCGCATTCGAAGAAGGCCCGATCGGCGCCTTCGTGGCCACCGACGCGCAAAAGGCGACCAGCGTGCCCGGTGTGTTCTGCTGCGGCGACATGGCCCGCGCCGCAGGCAACGTCGCCTTGGCAGTCGCCGACGGCGCCATGGCCGGCGTCGCGGCGCACCGGTCGCTGATCGCCGAACTGCATCACGCGGCCTGACTGCCGTCCTGCTGCGTCCAGACCAGGTTCCACAGGTGGCCGTCGATATCCTCGAAGCCCTGGTCGTACATGAAACCGTGGTCCTCGGGCGGATGCGGGATGCGGCCGCCGGCGGCGCTTGCCCTGGCGATCAGGCTGTCCACTTCCTCGCGGCTCTCGCAGCTCAGGCAGATCACGACCTCGTTGGCTTCCTTTGCCTGCGCCAGCGGCTTGTCGATCAGGGACCTGAAAAAAGGTTCGGTCGTCAGCATGGCATGGATGGTGCCGTCGACGATGTTCATGAACGCCGCACTGTCGTTGCTGAATTGCGGATTGAAACTGAAGCCGAGCGCGGAAAAGAAGGCTTTGGATTTGTCCAGGTCCTTGACCGGAAGATTGAAGATGATCTGCTTGTTCATGACGCCCCCCTGTTGATATGGATTGGATAACGGGTCCTGCGTACTGACGACGAACGATAGTTGCATGAATCGACAAGCGTGAGAAAAAATTCGCGGTCTCCGCCACTGCCCGGCACGCTGCTACGTTACGCGAAAATAGTGCTAGACGACTGGTCTAATTGCGTATAGAGTAGCCTGCATGAACACTTCTGCCACAGTCCAGTCTCCCGATGTCCGCACGACGATCCTTGCGACCGGCCAGCGCATCATGGCCGGCAAGGGCTACTCGGCCGTGGGCCTGAACGAGATCCTGACGGCGGCAGGCGTGCCAAAAGGTTCCTTCTACCATTACTTCGGCTCGAAGGACGCTTTCGGCGAAGCCATGCTCGAGCGTTATTTCGAGGATTACCTCGCCGAGCTCGACCGGACCTTGCAGCAGCCCGGCATGACGATGGCGCAGCGCCTGATGGATTACTGGCGCACGTGGCAGGAGTCGCAGTCGTTCTACGAGTGCCAGGGCAAGTGCCTGGCCGTGAAACTGGGGGCGGAAGTGGCGGACCTGTCCGAAGCCATGCGCCTGGCGCTGCGCCGAGGCACGGAAGCGATCATCGACCGGCTGGCCGTGGCCATTGCCGGGGGCGTCGCAGAAGGTTCGCTACACATCGATGGCGCTGCCGGCAACGTGGCGCGCACCCTGTACCAGCTGTGGCTCGGCGCCAGCATCATGGTCAAGATCGAACGCAGCACCCTGCCATTTGCGACGGCCCTGGCGTCGACCCGGCAAATTCTTCACCTGCCCCTTCGTTAAAGGCAGGTGGCAACGGCACGCTCCTGGAAACGTGCTTTTTTTGAACCTCTTACTAGACGACTGGTCTATTAGAGGCACTACTTGATAGGAGAAACACCATGAAAGTCCTGATCGTCCTGACCTCCCACGACCAACTCGGCAACACCGGCCGCAAGACCGGCTTCTGGCTGGAAGAGCTGGCCGCACCGTATTACGCTTTCAAGGATGCCGGCGCCGAGATCGTGCTGGCCTCGCCCCAGGGCGGCCGTCCGCCGCTCGACCCGAAAAGTAACGAACCCGGCTTCCAGACCGAGCTCACCCACCGCTTCGAAGCCGATCCCGCCGCGATGGCCCAGCTGGCGGCCACGGTACGCCTCGACAGCGTGGCGCAGGCCGACTTCGACACGGTCTTCTATCCGGGCGGGCACGGCCCGCTGTGGGACCTGGCCGAGGACCGTCATTCGATCGCCCTGATCGAATCCTTCCTGGCGGCCGGCAAGCCGGTCGCACTGGTCTGCCACGCACCGGGCGTGCTGCGCCACGTGCGCACGCCGGCCGGGCGGCCGCTGGTCGAAGGCAAGCAGGTCACCGGGTTCACCAACAGCGAAGAAGCCGCCGTCGAGCTGACCGACGTGGTGCCCTTCCTCGTCGAAGACGAACTGAAGGCGAAAGGCGGCAACTTCAGCCGCGGCGCAGACTGGGCATCGTATGTGGTGCGCGATGGCCTGCTGATCACCGGCCAGAACCCGGGGTCCTCGGCTGAAACGGCGGCCGTCCTGCTCGACGCGCTGGCGCCGGGTTCCGCGCAAAGCCAGCAGCGCTGATCGTCCCGGACCGGCGGCGGATCGCCAACCCACCCCATGCGTCGCCGGCATGCGAAAAATGAAATAATGGCGGCATCCGTTTCCATTTCCTCAGTAATCAATGACGTTTGCCCCATCCCTTGACGGAGTCTCCCGATGACCACGACCATGCAGCAGACCGGCCTGGTCCTGTTCATCCTGGCCCTGCTCCACACCTTCTCCACGTCCCTGTTCGAAGTCCTGGCCCACCGCCACCCGCGCCATGCCGGGATGTTCCACCTGCTGGGCGAGGTCGAAGTCGTGTTCGGCTTCTGGGCCGCCGTGCTGATGCTGTTCATGGCCTTCGTCGACGGCAGCGCGGCCGCCATCGATTACGCCGAGTCGCGCAGCTATACCGAGCCGCTGTTCGTGTTCGTGGTGATGGTGGTGGCCGCATCGAAGCCGGTGCTGGAGACGGCGCGTGCACTGGTGCGCCTGTTGGCGCGCGCCGCGCCGGTGCGCAACGAGGTGGCCCAGGCCTGGCTCGGCCTGGCGCTGGTGCCGCTGGCCGGTTCCCTGATCACCGAGCCGGCCGCGATGACGCTGGCGGCGCTGATGCTGGCGCCCACCGTGTTCCGTCCCGGAATGCCGGAGTGGTTGAAGTACGGGGCGCTGGGGGTGCTGTTCGTGAACGTGTCGATCGGCGGCACGCTCACCGCCTACGCCGCGCCGCCGGTGCTGATGGTGGCCGGGCCCTGGGGCTGGGACAGCGCCCACATGCTGCTGCACTTCGGCTGGCGCGCACTGGTGGCGGTGCTGGTCAATGCCAGCGTCATCACCCTGCTGCTGCGTCCGCACCTGCGCCCGCTCGACGCCTCGGTCGACGGCGAATCGCCGGTGCGGGTTCCGCCACTGGTGGCGTTGATCCATCTCGGCTTCCTGGCGGCAGTGGTGCTGCTGGCCCATCACACAGTGCTGTTCCTCGGCCTGTTTTTGCTGTTCCTCGGCTTTACCCAGGCTTATTCCCGCTACCAGGACCCGCTGGTGCTGAAGGAAGCCCTGCTGGTCGGCTTTTTCCTGGCCGGGCTGGTGGTGCTGGGCGGGATGCAGCAGTGGTGGCTGCAGCCGATCGTCTCCGCCCTCGGCGCCACCAGGCTGTTCTTCGGCGCGCTGGGCCTCACCGCGATCACGGATAACGCCGCGCTGACCTATCTCGGTTCGCTGATCGCCGGCCTGTCCGAACGCGAGCAGTACATGCTGGTGGCCGGGGCGGTGGCCGGCGGCGGCCTGACCGTGATCGCCAACGCGCCGAATCCGGCCGGGGCGGCGCTGCTGCGGCGCGGCTTCAACGAGGAGACGATCGGGGCCGTCGGCCTGCTGCTGGGCGCGCTCGGCCCCACTTGTGCGGCGGCCGTGATGTTCTTGTTGTAACTTAGCGCATCTAAAAGACAGCGATAAGGACTGCCATGGACAACGATCTCCTGGTCGGCAAGATGGGCACCATCGAGCGCTGCTGCAAGCGTGCGCGCGACGAATACGAAAAGGACCCGACCACCTTTGTCGGCGACATCACGCGCCAGGACGCCGCCACGCTCAACGTGATCCGCGCCTGGGAAGCGGCGGTGGAAATGGGCGATTACGTGCTGGGCAGCCTCGACCTCGGCCCCGCCCAGGACGAGCGCGAGGTGATCACGCTGCTGGCCGGGCACGGCTGGATCGAGCCGGCGCTGGCCGAGGACCTGAAGCGCATCGGCGAATTCTGCCGCGCCGAATGGGATTACCAGGCGGCGCCGCTGCCGGCGCTGGTCACCATCATCAAGCGCGGGCTGGACGAGTTCGATGCGTATGCGCGTGCGCTGCTGGCCGGGGCTGCGGCGCTGCCTGCGCAGCAAGATGCGCCCAGGGACGATGGCGCGCCGGCCGGCGATCCTTCGATCTGAGCGGTCCATGCCGCTCAATATATTTGTTCAACTGGTATGATGCGCGCTTTGATGGATTAGCTACGGATAGTACAAGAACATGAGCCAACCGACCTCTCTGCCTTCCTTCTGGAGCAGGCTTTCCCTCGCCTTTGGCGCCCTTTTCAAGACCATCGGCGATGCGCAGTATGCCGCACGCGTGCGCGACGACCAGGTCGGCCCGGTCGCCGCACCGGCCCCAACGCCTGCCCCTACGCCTGCGCCCGCTCCGGCACCTGCTCCGGCTCCGGCTCCGGCTCCGGTCACGCTGCGCGTGGCCACGCCCGACGCCGCCATGCAGCTGCTGGCCCTGCTGCAGCGTGAAGCGCGCCTGATCGACTTCGCCAACGAAAACATCGCGGCCTATGCCGACGCCGACATCGGCGCCGCCGCACGCGTGGTGCATGAAGGCTGCGCGCGTGTGCTGCGCGAGCACTTCACGATCGAACCGGTGCGCAGCGAAAACGAAGGCGCGCGCGTGACGCTGCCGGAAGGCTTCGACGCCGCCAGCGTGCGCCTGACCGGCAACGTGGTCGGCAAGGCGCCGTTCACCGGCGTGCTGAACCACCGCGGCTGGCGCGCTCTAGAGGTGCGCCTGCCGCAGCTGGCCGAACAGCACGACGCCCGCATCCTGGCCCCGGCGGAGGTGGAACTGTGACTGACTCAGTGAATAACATGTCCAACGCCCGTTATGCCATCGGCATCGACCTCGGCACCACCCACAGCGCCCTCTCCTGGGTCGACCTGCAGGCCAGCGACGGCGAAAAGGCCGACCAGGGCGTGCTGCCGGTCCCGCAGTTAAGCAGCCCCGGCACCGTCGAGGCGCTGCCGCTGCTGCCCTCCTTCATGTACCTGCCGCACCCGGACGAACTGGCGCAGGGCGAGCTGGCCCTGCCCTGGACCAACGGTGCCGCTGCGCCCGTCGTCGGTGAAATGGCGCGTTCGCGCGGCGCCGGTACGCCGATCCGCCTGGTGTCCTCGGCCAAGAGCTGGCTGAGCCACCCGAGCGTGGACCGCCGCGCCGGCATCCTGCCGCTTGACGCGCCGGACGAAGTCGAGCGCGTGTCGCCGTTGACCGCGTCGACGCGTTACCTCGAGCACCTGAAGCAGGCCTGGAACGCCACCCACCCGGAAGCGCCCTTCGATCAGCAGGCCGTCACCGTGACGATCCCGGCCTCGTTCGACCCGGCCGCGCGCGAACTCACCGCCGAAGCGGCGCGCAATGCCGGCTACGGCAGCCCGACCCTGCTGGAAGAGCCGCAGGCGGCCCTGTACAGCTGGATCCAGGGCAGCAACGGCGCCTGGCGCAAGCAGGTGAAAGCCGGCGACATCGTGCTGGTGGTCGACGTCGGCGGCGGCACCAGCGACTTCTCGCTGATTGCCATCCTCGAACGCGACGGCAACCTGGAACCGCACCGCGTGGCGGTCGGCGACCATATCCTGCTGGGCGGCGACAACATGGACCTGGCGCTGGCGCACCTGGTCGCACGCAAGCTGCAGGCCAATGGCACCCAGCTCGACGCCTGGCAGATGCGCGCCCTCACCTACGCCTGCCGCGGCGCCAAGGAACACCTGCTGGCCGACGCCAACGCGGCCGCCTGGCCGATCGTGGTGCCGAGCCGCGGCTCGAAACTCATCGGCGGCTCGATCCGCACTGAGCTGACGCGCGACGAAGTCACCGCCTTCATCACCGACGGCTTCTTCCCGCGCGTGGAAGCCAGCGCGCGCCCGGCCGTGCGCACCCGCGCCGGCCTGACCCAGATCGGCCTGCCGTATGCGCAGGACGCGGCGGTCACGCGCCACCTGGCCGCCTTCCTGGCGCGCCAGGCCGGCGCCACCGCCGAGCTGCAAGGCTTCAATGGCCAGGTCAATCCGGAGCACACCTTCCTGCACCCGAGCGCGGTGCTGTTCAACGGCGGCGTGTTCAAGTCGGATATCCTGGCGCAGCGCGTCATGGACACCATCAACGACTGGCTGTACATGGAAGGTGCGGAACCGGCGCGCATGCTGGAAGGCGCCGACCTCGACCTGGCCGTGGCACGCGGCGCCGCCTATTACGGCTATGCGCGCCGTGGCGGCGGCGTGCGCATCCGCGGCGGCACGGCGCGTTCGTACTACGTCGGCGTGGAATCGTCGATGCCGGCGATTCCGGGCATGGAACCGCCGATCACCGCCCTGTGCGTGGCACCGTTCGGCATGGAAGAAGGCAGCGAGCTGGAACTGCCGGGCCAGGAGTTCGGCCTGGTGGTGGGCGAGCCGGTCGCTTTCCGCTTCTTCGGTTCGACCACCCGGCGCCAGGACCGCATCGGCAACGTGCTCGAGTTCTGGGGCCCGGACGAGCTGCAGGAACTGAACGAGATCCAGGCCGACCTGCCTGCCGAAGGCCGCACGCCGGGCGACGTGGTGCAGGTCAAGCTGCATGCGCTGGCCACCGAGTCCGGCACGCTGGAGCTGGTCGCGGTATCGCGCGAGGGACAGCGCTGGAAGGTGGAGTTCGACGTCCGCAGCGCGCCTGACGCTCAATAACGCAGAGTGGACGCATCCACTTATCTCGTCGGCATCGACCTCGGCACCACGAATACGGTGCTGGCGTATGCTGCGCCGGGTGCCGGCCAGGTGGACACCTTCGCGGTCGACCAGCTGGTGGCACCGGGCGAAGTGGCCGCGGCGCCGCTGCTGCCCTCGGTACGCTACCACCCGGCCGAGGGCGAACTGGCGGCCGGCGAGCTGCAACTGCCATGGCAATCCGACGACCCGGCCGGCATCGAGCCTGCCATCGTCGGGCGCCTGGCGCGCGTTTTGGGTGCGCAGACGCCCGGTCGGTTAGTTGCGTCTGCCAAGAGCTGGCTGTCGCACCACGGTGTCGACCGCACCGCGCCCATCCTGCCGTGGGGCGCGCCGGACGAGGTCCCGAAAATCTCGCCGCTGGCGGCCAGCGCCAGTTACCTGGCCTATCTGCGCGCGGCATGGAATGCGCGCTTTCCTGCGCACCCGCTGCAGGACCAGCGCATCGTCCTCACGATTCCCGCTTCCTTCGACGAGGGCGCACGCGCGCTGACGCTGGAAGCGGCCAGGCTGGCCGGCCTGCCAACCCTGCGCCTGCTGGAAGAGCCGCAGGCGGCGCTGTATGACTGGCTGTACCGGCATCGCACCGGGCTGTCGGCCGAATTGGCGGGCTCGCGCCTGGTGCTGGTGGCCGACGTCGGCGGCGGCACCACCGACTTCAGCCTGGTCAAGGTCGAACTGGAAGACGGCAATCCGAAGCTGACCCGCATCGGCGTCGGCAACCACCTGATCCTGGGCGGCGACAACATGGACCTGGCCCTGGCCCACCTGGCCGAAACGCGCCTGAACGGCACCGACGGCCAGCGATTATCCAGCGTGCGCCTGGCCCAGCTGACCGAGCGCTGCCGCGCCGCCAAGGAGCAGCTGCTGGCCCTCGACGCGCCCGAGCAGGTCGGCGTGACCCTGCTCGGCGCCGGATCGCGCCTGATCGGTGCCAGCCGCACCGCCCAGCTGACGCGCGAGGACGTGCAGGCCATCGTGCTGGACGGCTTCTTTCCGCTGAACCCGGAACAGGAAGCGGCGCGCCGCGCACGCGCCGGCATCGTCGAATTCGGCCTGCCCTATGCCAGCGACCCGGCCGTCACGCGCCACATGGCCGGCTTCCTGCGCCAGCACGCGCAGGCGGCGCGCGAGGCGCTCGGCCTGCCTCTCGACGAGGCGCTGCCGGTGCCGGCGCCGGTGCCAGATACATTGCTGCTGAACGGCGGCGTATTCCGCGGCGCGGCCCTGGCCCGGCGCCTGGCGGATGTGCTCACGGGCTGGCGCGGCGAACCGGTGCGCGTGCTGCACAACCGCGATCCGGACGTGGCCGTGGCCCGCGGCGCCGTCGCCTACTCGCTCGCGCGCCAAGGCACTGCGCCGGCCATCGAAAGCGGCTCGGCGCGCAGTTATTACCTGCTGCTGGACGGCGACAACAAAGCCGCCGGCGACACCCTGCGCGCCGTCTGCATCCTGCCGCGCGGCGCCGCCGCCGGGGTCGAGGTGCTGCTGTCGGAACGCAGCTTCGCGCTGCGCCTGGGGCGGCCGGTGCGTTTCCACCTGGTGTCGTCGGTGAGCGCGGCGGCGCAGGCGGGCGACCTGGTCGACCTCGCTCCGAACGAGGTGGTGCGCCTGCCGGCGATTGCCACCGTGCTGCGCGCGCGCAGCACGGTGGCGATGGCCGTGCGCACCGGCGCAGCGACGAGTGAAATTCCGGTGCAGCTGGCGGCCTCGCTGTCCGAGGTCGGCACGCTGGAGATGCATTGCGTGGCCGAGGACGGCAGCGGCCAGCGCTGGCGGCTCGAATTCCAGCTGCGCGCGCAGGACGATGCCGGCCAGGCCGACGCGCCGGAGGATGCCACCCTGCCGCCCCGCTTCGACGACGCCATCAGGCACATCGACCGCATCTTCGGCAGCCGCAACCAGCAGGTCGACGCGCGCGAAGTGCGCCAGCTGCGCGCCACGCTCGAACACCTGCTGGGCCGCCGCGAAGGCTGGGAAACGCCGCTGCTGCGGCGCCTGTTCGACGCGCTGATGGAGAGAGTGAAAGGCCGGCGCCGGTCAAGCGAGCACGAACGCGTCTGGCTCAACCTGGCCGGCTGGTGCCTGCGCCCCGGCTTCGGCCATCCGCTGGACGAATGGCGCATCGAGCAGTTGTGGGCGCTGTTCCCGGGCGGTGTCCAGTATCACAAAGATAGTCAAGTGCGTGCCGAATGGTGGACGCTGTGGCGGCGCGTGGCCGGCGGCCTCTCCACCGAGGCGCAACTGCGCCTGCTCGACGACTTCGCCTTCAACCTGCAGGCCGAACCGGCCGAGCGTGCCAAACGGCCCATCACCCTGGTCGACGGCAGCGAAGACGACATGCTGCGCCTGGGCGCGTCGCTGGAACGCATCCCGTCCGCCTACAAGGCCGAAATCGGCGACTGGATGCTGGGGCAGATCATGGCGATTCCGGCCTCGCCAAGGCCGGACCCGAAAGCCGCCGCCACCTATGCGCGCTACCTGTGGGCGCTGGCCCGGGTCGGCTCGCGCCAGTCGCTGCACGGCAGCGCACACGAGGTGGCACCGCCGGAAGCGGCCGGACGCTGGCTCGGCGAACTCCTCAAGCTGGACTGGAAACGCATCGAACCGGCCGGCTTTGCCGCCGCCCACATCGCACGCAAGACCGGCGACCGCTCGCGCGATATCGATGAACCTTTGCGTGAACAGGTGCTGCAGAAACTGGCCGCGAGCGGCGCGCCGGCCAACTGGAGCGCGATGGTGCGTGAAGTGGTAGAACTCGACCAGGCCAGCGCCACGCGCATGTTCGGGGATGCGCTGCCGCCGGGGTTGAAGCTGCTGCGCTGACAACGGTTCAGCGCGCAACAATTGCAATAAAAAAAATCAATAACTACAACACCTTAGCGTCGAGCATGGTGATTTGTGGTTTATTCGACCTCATCATCATAAATAGTCACGCAAAAGCTTGCGCTACGGCAACTGCTTCTGCAATCATTCGCACTGCGCAGTAAAGCAACAACCTGTTCCAGCATGCAATGCCTGACCCATCCCCCGTCATCGGCCTGTCTGCCCCAATTGATTAACAAGTTATCTACGGAGCGACGCTTGATGCGCCAACGCCCCCTGCATTTCTATTACCCGTTGTTCATCGCACTGGCCGCCGCCTGTGCCATCGTGCCGCTGGCCGGCTGGCAATGGCATGGCTGGCTGATCGGCGCCGTGCTGCTGGCCGCGGCGGCCGCCGCCGCCGTGTTCGTGCCCACCGGCACAGGCGCGACCGCCGGCACTGCCACGCCGGACGGCTACCTCGCCAGCCGCAAGCAGTTCGGCGAAGAGATCGCCGGCGTGTGGACCTCGCACATCGACGCCTCGCGCACGCAGATGGAAACCGCGGTGGTGGCACTGGTCGAGCGCTTCTCGAGCATCGTCATGAAGCTGGAACAGGCGCTGGCCGCCTCCGGCGCGGCGCGCAACCATGAAGGCGGCAACATCGTCGAGTTGTTCGCTGCCAGCGAAAAGGAATTGCGCTCGCTGCTCGACATGCTGGCCGCCGCCGCCGCCAGCAAGCAGCAGATGCTGCAAAAAATCGAGGGCCTGCAGGAGATCACGGTCCAGCTGCAGAGGATGGCGGCCGACGTGGCCAGCATCGCGTGGCAGACCAACCTGCTGGCGCTGAACGCGGCGATCGAGGCGGCGCGCGCCGGCGAGGCGGGACGCGGCTTCGCCGTGGTCGCCACCGAGGTGCGCATGCTGTCCAACCGCTCGGCCGACATCGGCAAGCAGATCGCCCAGCAGGTCGGCCAGATCAGCGCCGCGATCGGCGCCACCTCGCAGGCGGCGGGCGAGTCGATGCGCGAAGAGAACCGCGCGGCGCAGGCGTCGGAAGCCGTGATCGGCAAGGTGCTGTCCGCGTTCCGCGGCGTCACCGATGCGCTGGTCCAGTCGTCCGACCTGCTGCAGCGCGAAAGCAGCGGCATCCAGTCCGAAGTGTCGGACGCGCTGATGCAGCTGCAGTTCCAGGACCGCGTCAGCCAGATCCTGTCGCACGTCCAGCAGAACATCGCGCGCCTGCCGTCCTACCTCGACGAGCACGCGCAGCGTGCCGGCAATGGACTGCCGCCGCTCGACGCGCGCGCCCTGCTGGCCGAACTGGAAAGCACTTACGCGATGGCCGAGGAGCGCACGCTGCACGGGCGCGGCACGCTGCCGGCCCCGCAGCAACAAGCGCAGCAGCAAGCTGAAGAACTCACCTTTTTCTAGGAACAAGCATGGCAAAAACCATTATGGTGGTGGACGATTCGATCTCGATCCGCCAGGTCGTCGGCATCGCCCTCAGGCAGGCCGGCTATGACGTCTTCGAAGCCAGCGACGGCAAGGATGCGCTGGCCAAGCTGACCGGCCAGAAGGTCAACCTGATCATCAGCGACGTCAACATGCCGAACATGGACGGCATCAGCTTCGTGCGCGAACTGAAGACCCGTCCCGCCTACAAATTCACGCCGGTGCTGATGCTCACCACCGAATCGCAGGAAGACAAGAAAGAGCAAGGCAAGGCCGCCGGCGCGCGCGCCTGGATGGTCAAGCCGTTCAAGCCGGAGGCGCTGCTGGCCGCCGTCCAGAAACTGACCATGGCCTGAGCGGCCGGTCTCGAATCTGCTGCCGGCACAGGCCGGCTTTCCCGGAGAACTCATGAGTATTGGCGAACCAGGCCAAGGGGCCGCCGCTTGCCTGGCGGTCGAAGGCGAGATGACGATCTACCGCGCCGCGGAGCTCAAGCCCGCGCTGCTGGAAACCGTGCGCACACATGATGCGCCGGCTATCGACCTGTCCGCCGTCACCGAATTCGACAGCGCCGGCCTGCAGCTGCTGCTGGTGGCCCGCCGCGAGGCGCAGCGCCTCGGCAAGTCCTTGCCGCTGAAGGATGCCAGCCCCGCCGTGCGCGACGTGTTCGCGCTGCTCGGCATCGACCTCGAAGGAGCATGGACATGAACCTCGACCAGGTGATGCACACCTTTATCGCTGAGAGCCGCGAGCTGCTCGAGCAGATGGAGAACGCGCTGCTGGCCGTCGGCCGCGATGGTCCCGAAGCCGATCACGAGGACGGAATCAACGCGATCTTCCGCGCCGCCCACACGATCAAGGGCTCGGCCGGCATGTTCGGCCTCGAGCCGCTGGTCGACTTCACCCACGTCGCCGAGAGCGTGCTGGACAAGGTGCGCGACGGCACCGTCCCCGTCGGCGACGACCTGGTGACGCTGCTGCTGGCCTGCTGCGACCATATCGGCACGCTGGTCGATGCGGTGGAAGCGGGCACGCTCGACGGCGACACGCGGCGGCTTGCGGCGGCCGGCGCGCCGCTGGTCGAGGCGCTGCAGGGCCATCTGGATGGCCCGCAGGCCCATGCACCGGCACCGGCTGTCGCTGCCGCGGAGACGGCTTCCGCCATGCAGCAATGGCAGATCTCGCTGCGCTTCGGCGCCGACACCATGCGCAACGGCATGGATCCGCTCTCCTTCATCCGCTATCTCGGCCAGCTGGGCAGCATCACCAACATCGTTACCCTGGACGACCGCCTGCCCGCCGCCGACGAATTCGACCCGGAATCCTGCTATCTCGGCTTCGAGATCGGCTTTGCCAGCAGCGAAGACCTGGCCACGATCGACGGCGTATTCGACTTCGTGCGAGAAGACTGCGAGATCGCCATCGTGGCGCTGGCCGCACCGGAAGCCCCTGCGCCCGCCCCTGCTCCGGCGCCGGCGGAAGCCGCACCTGCCGCCGACATCGCGGCTGCCGGCGCCGCACCCGCCAGGCAGAAGCAGGAAAAGCGCTCGGTCCGCGTCGACGCCGACAAGCTCGATCGCCTGATCGACCTGGTCGGCGAACTGATCATCGCCGGTGCCAGCGCCAACCTGGTGGCGCGCCGCACCCAGATCCCCGAGCTGCTCGAATGCACCTCGACCCTGTCCGGCCTGGTGGAAGAAGTGCGCGACAGCGCGCTGCAGCTGCGCATGGTCAAGATCGGCGCGACCTTCAACCGCTTCCAGCGCGTGGTGCACGACGTCTCGCGCGAGCTGGGCAAGGACATCCGCCTGCAAGTGAACGGCGAAGACGCGGAGCTGGACAAGACCGTCGTCGAAAAGATCGGCGACCCGCTCACGCACCTGGTGCGCAATGCGATGGACCACGGCATCGAGCCGCTCGAGGTACGCCTGGCGCGTGGCAAACCAGCCCACGGCACGGTGGCGCTGAACGCCTACCACGAGTCGGGCAGCATCGTGATCGAGGTGTCCGACGACGGCGGCGGCCTGAAACGCGAACGCATCCTGGCCAAGGCGCTCGGGCGCGGGCTGGCGGAACCGGGCCGCAGCTACAGCGACAAGGAGATCTTCGGCATGATCTTCGAACCCGGCTTCTCGACCGCGGAACAGGTGACCAACCTGTCCGGACGCGGGGTCGGCATGGATGTCGTCAAACGCAACATCCTGGCGCTGCGCGGCAGCGTCGAAATCGCCAGCACCGAAGGCATGGGCACCACCGTCACCGTGCGCCTGCCGCTGACGCTGGCCATCATCAACGGCTTCCAGGTCGGCGTCGGCAAATCGGTGTTCGTGATCCCGATGGAGATGGTCGAGGAATGCATCGAGTTCCGCGAAGTCCCGGGACAGGACTATGTCGATTTGCGCGGCCGCCCGTTGCCCTTCGTACGCCTGCGCGAACGCTTCCGCATCACGGGCATGCCGGCACGCCGGCGCAGCATCGTCGTGGTGCGCTACGGCAGCAGCCGCGCCGGCCTGGTCGTCGACAGCCTGCTGGGCGAGTTCCAGACCGTGATCAAGCCGCTCGGCAAGGTGTTTGCCGGCGCGCGCTTCCTGTCCGGCTCCTCGATCCTCGGCAACGGCGACGTGGCGCTGATCCTCGACATGGCGGCCCTGCTGAACGACGTCGAAAGCGACAGCCAGGTGGCTGCCGCATGAATTTCCCATAACTGTTTTGACTGATCTGGAGAGCCACCGTGCTTAAAAATTTGAAAATCGGCGTCCGGCTGGGCCTGGGCTTCGGCATCATGCTGCTGCTCTTGCTGGGCATCGCAGCGCTGGCCATGAGCCGCATGACGCAAATGGACGAGGTGTCGGACACCATCACGACGAACGCCTATCCCAAGGTGCTCATGGCGCAAAAGATAGCGCGCGACGCCATCGACTCCGGCCGCCAGCTGCGCGGTCTGCTGCTAACGAAGGACGCGACCGAGCTGCAACGCTTCCGCAAGAACCTCGATCGCATCCGGACCGAGACCGCGCAGCGCACGGAGGAGCTCACCAAGCTCATCAACTCGGAACGCGGCCGTGAACTGATGCGCGACATCGGCGACAAGCGCGTCGCCGTGGAAACGAAATACGAGAAGTTCTACAAGCTCTACGACAGCGCCCCGGCGCAGGCGGCCGAATTCATCAGCACCGACTTCGGACCGGCCAACCGCGACCTGATCCAGGCCATCGACGCCATGATCAAGTTTCAGGGCGACAACATGGATACGCTCGCCAAGCAGGCCAAGCAGGCCTACGAACAGACGCGCTCCATCGTCACCATGATGACGATCGCCGCGATCGTGCTGACGCTGGTCCTCGCGACGACGATCACGCTGTCGGTCACGCGCGCGCTGCGCCAGGCCGTCGATGCCGCGAACCGCCTGGCCGAGGGCGACCTGACCGTCAGCATCGACAGCAAGTCGCGTGACGAGGCAGGCCTGCTGCTGCTGGCGATGAAACAGATGATCGCCAAACTGACCCAGGTGGTCAGCGACGTCAACAACGGCGCCCAGGCGCTGGCCTCGGCGTCGGAAGAAGTCAGCGCCACCGCGCAGTCACTGTCGCAGGCGGCGTCCGAACAGGCGGCCGGCGTCGAGGAGACCAGCGCCTCACTGGAACAGATGACGGCCTCGATCTCGCAGAATACCGAGAATGCCCGCGTCACCGACGGCATGGCGGCCCAGGCCGCCCGCGAAGCGGCCGAAGGCGGCGAAGCCGTCAAGGCGACCGTCACCGCGATGAAGCAGATCGCCAAGCAGATCGGCATCATCGACGACATCGCCTACCAGACCAACCTGCTCGCGCTGAACGCGGCGATCGAAGCGGCACGCGCCGGCGAACACGGCAAGGGCTTTGCCGTGGTGGCGGCCGAGGTGCGCAAGCTGGCCGAGCGCAGCCAGGTGGCGGCGCAGGAGATCGGCGAAGTGGCGACCAGCAGCGTCGACCTGGCCGAGCGCGCCGGCGGCCTGCTCGACCGCATGGTGCCGAACATCCGCAAGACTTCCGACCTGGTGCAGGAAATCACGGCGGCGTCGGAAGAGCAGTCGTCCGGCGTCGGCCAGATCAATGCCGCCGTCGGCCAGATGAGCCAGACCACGCAGATGAACGCCTCCAGTTCCGAAGAGCTGGCGGCAACGGCCGAAGAGATGAGCAGCCAGGCCGAGCAACTGCAGCAGGCGATGGCCTTTTTCCGCGTGGGCAGTGCCCCGGGCGTCCCGGCACGCATCGCGGCGCGCAAGCCTGCCACCCGCGTGACGGCAGCCACGCCCAAGCGCCAGGGAATCGCCCTGCAGAACCCTGCGTTTGCCGCCGAGGCGGACGTGGATGAATCGAGCTTCACCCGATTCTGAGCGCAAGGAGAACCAAATGTTCCGTAACCTGAAAGTGAGTGTCCGCCTGGCCATGGGCTTCGGTGTCGTCAGCCTGCTGCTGGCGGCCGTGGCACTGCTGGGCATCCGCAGCCTGGCCAACGTCGCCGACAACGTCGACGACATCACCGGCGACAAGTATCCGAAGATTGTCGCCAGCTACGGCTTGATCGGCGACATCCGCGAGATCGCGGTCGTCATGCGCAACATCGTGATCGCCGACAATGCCGACGTCACCCGCCGCAGCCTGGCCACGATCGACGCCTCGGTCAAGGACCTGGCCGACAAGATCGATCTGCTGAAGCAGCGCGTCACGACCGAGCGCGGCAAGCAGGTGCTGGCCGCCATCATGGAGGATCGCCAGAAATACATGCCTGTGCATGAGCAATTCGTGCGCCTCGCCGCCGACGGCAAGACCGCGGAAGCGCGCCAGCTGCTGGTGAGCCAGCTGGAACCGATGCAGATGGCCTATATCAAGACCATCGAGAAGATGATCACCGTCCAACACGAGCTGATGGAAAAAACCGGCAAGGCTTCCGCCGAGGAATACACGGAGATCCGCACCGAGCTGATCTTGCTGAGCACGGTCGCCGTCCTGCTGGGCATCGTCATGGCCTTCTGGATCACGCTGAACCTCACCCGCACGCTGGGCGGCGAGCCGGCCTACGCGGCCGACCTGCTCAAGCGCATCGCGGACGGCGACCTGTCCGGCGAGGTCACCCTGCGCCGCGGCGATAACGACAGCATGCTGCACGCCGTCGGCCAGATGGTGGCCAAGCTGCGCCAGGTGATCGCCGGCCAGCACGCCGTGGTGGAGGCCGCCAACCGCGGCGACTTCGCGCAGCGCATCGACACCGCCGGCCTGCGCGGCTTCCAGAAGGACATGGGCGATGGCCTGAACCAGCTGGTCACCACCACCGGCGCCAGCATCGACGACGTGGTGCGCGTGATGTCGGCATTGGCCGAGGGCGACCTGACCAAACGCATCGACAAGGAGTACCAGGGCGCCTTCGCCAAGCTGAAGGATTACTCGAACGCGACGATGGACAAGCTGGGCCAGGTGGTCGGTGACGTCAACGGCAGCGCGCAGTCGCTGGCCTCGGCCTCCGAAGAAGTCAGCGCCACCGCGCAGTCGCTGTCGCAGGCGGCATCCGAGCAGGCGGCCGGCGTCGAGGAGACCAGCGCCTCGCTGGAACAGATGACGGCCTCGATCTCGCAGAACACGGAAAACGCCCGCGTCACCGACGGCATGGCGGCCCAGGCTGCGCGCGAAGCGGCCGAAGGCGGCGAAGCCGTGAAAGCCACCGTCACCGCGATGAAGCAGATTGCGAAACAGATCGGCATCATCGACGACATCGCCTACCAGACCAACCTGCTCGCACTGAACGCAGCGATCGAAGCGGCACGCGCCGGCGAACATGGCAAGGGCTTTGCCGTGGTGGCGGCCGAGGTGCGCAAGCTGGCCGAACGCAGCCAGGTGGCGGCGCAGGAAATCGGCGAAGTGGCGACCAGCAGCGTCGAACTGGCCGAACGCGCCGGCGGTCTGCTCGACCGCATGGTGCCGAACATCCGCAAGACTTCCGACCTGGTGCAGGAAATCACGGCGGCGTCGGAAGAGCAGTCGTCCGGCGTCGGCCAGATCAATGCCGCCGTCGGCCAGATGAGCCAGACCACGCAGATGAACGCGTCCAGCTCCGAAGAGCTGGCGGCAACGGCCGAGGAGATGAGCAGCCAGGCCGAGCAGCTGCAGCAGGCGATGGCTTTCTTCAAGGTCGCACATGACACAAGCGCCGGCGGCACAGTGCGCACCCGCCTGGCGGCCGTACCACGCTCGGCGCCGGTACGCCCCGCCCGCCGCGGCGACGGTAGCAGCAGCGCCCTGCGCCTGGCCGACAGCCACGCCGCCCACGACGAGCTGGACGAAACCAACTTCACCCATTTCTGAGATGAAAAGCGACATCGACAAAGACGCCAATATGCCGGCGCAATACCTGACCTTCATGCTGGGCGGCGAATCCTTCGGCATCGGCATCATGGCGGTCAAGGAGATCATCGAATTCGGCAGCATCACCGAAGTGCCGATGATGCCGGACTCGATCCGCGGCGTGATCAACCTGCGCGGCGCAGTGGTGCCGGTGATGGACCTGGCCGCGCGCTTCGGCCGTGCACCGGCCGTGCCGGGCAAGCGCACCTGCATCGTCATCGTCGAGCTGGAGCTCGAGGGCGAGCGCCAGGTCACCGGCGTCGTCGTCGATGCGGTCAGCGCGGTGCTCGACATCCCGGCGGCCGAGATCGAACCGGCGCCGTCGTTCGGCACGCGCATCCGCGGCGACTTCATCGCCGGCATGGGCAAGGTGAACGGCAAGTTCGTGATCCTGCTGAACGTGGAACAGGTGCTGAGGCTCGAGGGCCTGTCCGACCTGTCTGCCACCGACCTGGCCACAGCCTGAGGCCCTGGCAACGACATGCAACAGCACGCCATCAGCGGCAACGAGTTCGCCAGCTTCCAGCGCTTCATCTTCGATATCGCCGGCATCACGATGTCCGACTCGAAAAAGGCGCTGGTCAGCGGCCGCCTGGCCAAGCGCCTCCAGCATTACGGGCTGGAGACCTACGACGCTTATTTCCGCCTGCTGAGCGACGGCGCGCACCCGGACGAGGTGCAGCAGGCGGTCGACCTCCTGACCACCAACGAAACCTACTTCTTCCGCGAGGCGCGCCACTTCGATGTGCTGCGCCAGGCGGCAGAGGCGCACCTGCAGGCCGACGGTGCGCGCGGCGGCCCATTCCGCGTCTGGAGCGCGGCCTGCTCGTCCGGCGAGGAACCGTACAGCATCGCCATGGTGCTGGCCGACGTGCTGGGCGACGCGCCCTGGGAGATCATGGCGTCCGACATCAGCACCCGCGTGCTGCAGCGCGCCCGCACCGGGCACTATCCGATGCAGCGCGCCAGCCACGTGCCGGCCGACTACCTGCGCCGGTTCTGCCTGAAGGGCATCCGCGAGCAGCAGGGAACGCTGCTGGTCGAACGCGCGCTGCGCCGGCGCGTGCGCTTCCGCCAGGTCAACCTGAACACCGACCTGCCCGGCGACCTCGGCACCTACGACGCGGTCTTCCTGCGCAACGTGATGATCTACTTTAATGGCGACACCAAGCGCCAGGTGGTCGCGCGCGTGGCGGCGCGCCTGAAGCCGGGCGGCCATTTCATCATCGGCCACTCCGAGAGCCTGCAGGACATCAACGATGCCCTGCGCCCGGTGATGCCGTCGGTGTACCGCAAGCCGGGTTGAACGCATGCCGCTGAACGACATCAAGGTGCTGGTCGTGGACGACTCGGCGGTCGTGCGCAAGGTCCTCGGCGCGATGCTGGAGGATGCGCCCGGCATCCGCCTGCTGCACGCGGTGGCCGACCCGCTGCTGGCGATCGAACGCATGAAGCAGCAGTGGCCGGACGTGATCGTGCTCGACGTCGAGATGCCGCGCATGGACGGCATCACCTTCCTGAAAAAGATCATGGCCGAGCGCCCGACCCCGGTCGTGATCTGCTCCACGCTCACCGACAAGGGCGCCGAGACGACGATGGCGGCGCTGGCAGCCGGTGCGGTCTCCATCATCACCAAGCCGAAACTGGGCCTGAAGGATTTCCTGACCGAGAGCGCGGACGAGCTGGTGGCCGCTGTGCGCGCCGCCGCGCAGGTGAACGTGCGGCGCCTGGCCATGCGCGCTTCCGCATCGGGATCGGCAGCGGCTTCGGCTTCGGCACCGGCAGCACCCGCGCCGAGCGCGAAACTGAGCGCCGACGCCATCCTGGCGCCGGCCCTGGACGCGCGCGCGCCGCTCCGGACCACCGAGCGGGTGGTGGCGATCGGCACTTCCACCGGCGGCACGCTGGCGCTGGAAGAGGTATTGACGGCGCTGCCGCGCGTCACCCCGGGCATCGTCATCGTCCAGCACATGCCGGAAAAATTCACCGCGGCGTTTGCCGATCGCCTGAATAAACTGTGCCAGATCGAGGTGCGCGAAGCGCGCCACGGCGACCGCGTGCTGCCCGGCCGCGCCCTGATCGCCCCCGGCGGCCGCCACATGCTGCTGCGGCGCGACGGCGCCCAATATCATGTCGACGTGATCGACGGCCCGCTGGTCAACCGCCACCGCCCCTCGGTGGACGTGCTGTTCCGCTCCGTGGCCAGGCAGGCCGGCGCGAATGCCCTCGGCATCATCATGACCGGCATGGGCGACGACGGCGCCGCCGGCCTGCTCGAAATGCGCAAGGCGGGCGCGCGCACGGTGGCGCAGGACGAGGAAAGCTGCGTCGTCTACGGCATGCCCAAGGAAGCCGTCAAGCGCGGCGCCGTCGAAAAAAGCGTGCGCCTGGCGGCGATCGACCGCGAAATCCTGCAGCAACTGGCGCCGCGCTGAACACGCGGGACGCCGCGTCCGGCAAAGGCGCCGATTTTCCGGCATCATCTTCTCCTCGATAGCATTCACACAAGGAGAACACAATGTCCGGCAACAGCTCGAACCCCTTCGCGCCCTACGTCCCGCCGCGCGTCTGGTCGCCCGCCACCCAGACCGGCGGCGCCTTCGCCAACATCAACCGCCCGGTCGCCGGCGCCACCCACGAGCAGGAACTGCCGGTCGGCAAGCATCCGCTGCAACTGTATTCGCTGGGCACGCCGAACGGCCAGAAGGTCACCATCATGCTGGAAGAGCTGCTGGCGGCCGGCCACAGCGGCGCCGAATACGATGCCTGGCTGATCAAGATCGGCGAAGGCGCCCAGTTCGGCAGCGGCTTCGTCGACATCAACCCGAATTCCAAGATCCCGGCGCTGGTCGACCGCAGCGGCGAGACGCCGGTTCGCGTGTTCGAATCCGGCTCGATCCTGGTCTACCTGGCCGAGAAGTTCGGCGCCTTCCTGCCCAAGGACCTGCCGGCGCGCACCGAGACCTTCAACTGGCTGATGTGGCAGATGGGCTCCGCGCCTTTCGTCGGCGGCGGCTTCGGCCACTTCTACGCCTACGCGCCGGAAAAGCTGGAATACCCGATCAACCGCTACGCGATGGAAACCAAGCGCCAGCTCGACGTGCTGGACCGCCTGCTGGCCGAACGCCGCTTCGTCGCCGGTGACGAGTACACCATCGCCGACATGGCAATCTGGCCGTGGTACGGCGGTCTGGTGCTGGGCGAACTGTACGGCGCCGCCGAGTTCCTGTCGGTACACAACTACCAGCAGATCCGCCGCTGGGCCGACGAGATCGCGGCCCGCCCGGCCGTCATGCGCGGCCGCCGCGTCAACAGCGTGCGTGGCGACCCGGCCACCCAGGTGGCTGAGCGCCACGACGCGTCGGATCTGGAATGATCGTATTTCCTGGCGTCTAGCGAACGCGCCCTGATGTCGATTGAAGCTAGCATTTGTTCAATTATCAATCGACTATCAGGAGTGCCGATCAATGGATTCCCAGAACGACAAGCCCGGTGACAAAACCGGCGACGACAATGTTCTCTCCTCGCGCCGCCGCTTCGTGGGCACGGTTGCAGCCGGCATCGCCGGCGGTGCCGCGCTGTCCCCTGGCCTGGCCCAGGCCCAGTCGGGTACCGCCGCCACCAGCCCGCCCATGCCGCTGACGCCGCCGGCCTATCCGAAGCCGCCATTCCAGCGCCAGAAGCAGGACTGGCCCGGCCTGGCCAGCAAGATGACGCCGCGTCCGGACCACGGCGAAACCACCTATCGCGGCAGCGGCCGCCTGATCGGACGCCGTGCGCTGATCACCGGCGGCGACTCCGGCATGGGCCGCGGCGCCGCCATCGCCTTTGCGCGCGAAGGCGCCGACGTCGCCATCAACTACCTGCCGGCCGAGGAGCCCGATGCGCGCGAGGTCGCGGAGCTGATCCGCAAGGCCGGCCGCAAGGCGGTCCTGATTCCGGGCGACCTCCGCGACGAAAACTTCTGCAAGAAACTGGTGGCGGATGCCGCCAGACAGCTGGGCGGGCTCGATATCCTGGTCAGCAACGCCGCGCGCCAGCAATCGCTTCCCTCCATCCTCGACCTGTCGACGGCGGAGATGGACCAGACCTTCAAGACCAACCTGTATGCGATGTTCTGGATCGTCAAGGCGGCGGTCCCGCTGATGCCTCAGGGAAGCAGCATCATCGTGACGGCCTCGGTGCAGGCCTACGATCCTTCGCCCAACCTGCTGGCCTATGCCTCGACCAAGGCGGCGCAGGTGGCGTTCGTGAAGGCGCTGGCCAAGCAGCTGGCCGAAAAAGGCATCCGCGTGAATGCGGTGGCGCCGGGACCGGTGTGGACGCCGCTGCAGGTGACCGGCGGCCAGACCCAGGAAGGGCTGGAGAAATTCGGCTCGGACTCGCCGCTGAAACGGCCGGGCCAGCCGGGCGAACTGGCCGGCGCCTACGTCAACCTGGCGTCAAGCGAATCGTCCTTTACCACGGGCCAGGTGTATGGTGTGACCGGAGGCGCGGGCTTCCCATAAGCGCGCCGAGCCGCCGATGGACAGCCGGCTGCTCAGCTTCGCAGCCGGCATGCCGACGCCAGTTTCGACAACAGCGAAGCCACCCATGAGCGGGTGGGGATGAGTTGGCCGAGCGGGCCGGCGTAATTGCAGCGTGGGGACATCAGCATGTTGTTTAACTCCAATTTATTGTCAGAATAATCATGCTGCACGGTTGCTTCTGTGCGCTACCTTGCATAACAAGAACTCAAGCATACGTGGCGGCAGGCATAGTGTGGTGGCCGCGCTCGGCCGGCCATTTGGACAATTGATCTGCCTCAAACTAATGGATTATTCAGGAGGGCAAGCCATGGGTTATTCGGAACGCGACAAATACGGCATGTATAAATCCGGCAATGCGGGCCCTGGCCCGGCGCTGATGGGGGCCGACACGCTGCTGGGCGAAAAGGTCGTCAATGCCTACGACGTGGAACTGGGCGACATCAAGGAAATCATGCTCGACATGCAGACCGGCCAGGTTGCCTATGCGGTGCTGGCCTTCGGCGGCTTCATGGGCATGGGCGAAAAACTGTTTGCCGTGCCCTGGCAGGCGCTGCACCTCGACACCGCCAATAAACGCTTCCTGCTCAACGTCGACAAGGACCGCCTGAAGACCGCGCCCGGCTTCAACAAGGATGCCTGGCCGGATATGGCGGACATGCAGTGGGCCAATTCGATCCATGCTTTCTACGGTACCGATCCAAGCCGGCCGGGTGCGCCGACGATGGCGCCCGGCGGGGTCGCCCCGGCTGCCGGCGACCTGGCTGCGGACAGTGGCACCAGCACCGATCCGCGTGCAGGCAACCAGGGCGGCGATACCGACATCAGCCATATCCGGGGCAGCAATATCGGCTGAGCGGTCCCGGGCCTGCTATCAGAAATACGGCGGCAGGTTACCTGCGATCTGCCTGAATTCGGCCTCGCTCAGCGGCAGCCGCAGGAAGGCAGCCCAGGCGGCGCGCGGGCGCAGGTTGCCGCCCCGGGCCGAATCGGTCCCGTACAGCACGCGCGCCGTGCCGCCCTGGCCGACATCGCGCCGGATTTCGCCACCTACCTGGTCGAATTCCCGTTCGGCGACATCTACTCCCGCCCGGGGCTCGACCTGAAAGCGCGCGAGATCGGTGTGGTGCGCCGCAATTGAAGGTGCATATCCACGGCGCGCTGAACGTGGGCTGGACGCGCGCCGAGGTGGTCGAGATGATCATGCAGATGGCGGTATATGCCGGATTTCCGGCAGCGCTGAACGGCCTGTTTGCGGCGAAGGAGGTGTTTGCCGAGCGCGACGCCAGCCCGGCGCCGGCATGAACAGCGCAGCGGCCATCACCGCAGCATCGACTCCCACACCTTCTGCAGCCGCTTGCTGGACACCGGCATCGGCGTACGCAGCTCCTGGGCGAACAGCGACACGCGCAGCTCTTCCAGCATCCAGCGGAACTCGATCATGCGCGGATCGATGTTCTTCAGCGGCTGGTTCTTGACCGTGCGCTGGAACTGGCTGGCGGCACTCTGCCACTCGGCCATCAGCTGGACGTCGCGCGACGCATTGGTGCGCAGCTTTTCGAGGCGGATGTTCATCGCCTTCAGGTAGCGCGGGAAGTGCGACAGCTGGGTGTACTCGGTCTCGGCGACGAAACGCTTGTGCACCAGGCCCTGCAACTGCGCCTGCATGTCGGCCGCCACCGCC
>Ga0308160_10001678_pt1 | contig 29664 bp, 36 predicted proteins | sample PhyFR1_FD_201036 | JGI IMG/M metagenome (GOLD analysis project Ga0308160, IMG submission 201036) | Phyllosphere microbial communities from UC Gill Tract Community Farm, Albany, California, United States - DLSLF.R1 | ecosystem: Host-associated > Plants > Phyllosphere > Unclassified | place: USA... | reverse complement strand
TCCGTAAACAATTACGTCATGAAGGAAAAGCTCTTGGTGTCGTGTATGGTTACAAAGTGGAAAGTACACCAATCGCATTCGAAGAAAAAGAATTGCTTAAAATCGTTCGAGAAAACGGTGAGAACGTATTAATTTCACTGAAACTCGACGGTAAAAATATTAACGTCTTGATCAACCGTCGTGATATGGATGTCTTCACACCAACTGTCGATCACGTTGAATTCATCGCCGTTAAAATGGATGAAGAGACAGAAGTCGAAGCAGACGTCGTACTCTTCGGCGAAGCAGCTGGCGCTAAAGTCGGCGGATTCCTTTCACAGACACTCTTTAAAGTAACAGTCGCAGCAACACCAGATAAATTACCAGAGAACGTCGAAGTCGACGTCACGAACCTCGAAATCGGCGATTCGATCTCTGTAGCTGATCTTCCGGAACAAAAAGATTTCCGTATCGTCACAGAAGGCGACATTCAAGTCGCAGCTGTCGTCGAATCAACGCTTGAACAAGAACTTGAGGAAATCGAAGAAGCAGAAGCTGAGGCACAGGCTGAAGCTGGTGAAGACAACGAAGCGGAAGCTACGGAAGAGTCTTCAGAAGAAGCAAAAGAAGAGAACGAAGACAACAAATAAGTCGTTTACCGATACGCCCTTCGTGGCGTATCGTTTTTTTGTGTCTTGACAATAGACAGAAGATTGCCTAAAGTGAACAGCGTATCATCTATTACTATATCCACTAGGGGAGCCCATTTGGCTGAGACGATTCACTTCGGACCCTTCGAACCTGATCTAGTTCATACTAGCGTAGGAAAGTGGAGCGATCACATCCAATGACTCCTGCTGCGCGCAGTTTTTCTGAGGACCGCTCTCTTTTTACGGAGGGCGGTCTTTTTTGGTGTCTCCCCCACTTAAAGGAGGACGAACACGATGCAACACTGGAAAATGAAAGAAATCATGGTCATGATGATGCTCGCCGTCGCTTGCGGCGTCATCTATCTCGGTTGGTCAACACTCTGGTTACCGATGTCTGCAATCTTCGGACCAGTCGGTGCCAACTGGATGTTTGGGATTTGGATCATCGCGAGCCCGCTCGTCGCAGCAATCATTCAAAAACCAGGTGCCGCCCTCATAGCGGAAATCGTCGCGGCAGCTGTCGAGCTGTTCACGGGTAGTCACTTTGGCTTATCGGCTCTACTGATCGGGGTCTGCCAAGGACTTGGTGCGGAACTCGTCTTCGCGATGACGCGTTATCGTCGTTATGACACCTGGACATTGATGTTATCGGGTGTTGGAGCCGCGATTGGTAGCATCGTCTATAGTCTGATCGCGAACGGATTTGGTTACTATACGACAACGACGTTGCTTGCGACAACAGCCCTACAATTGATCAGTGGTGCATTACTCGGCGGCTTGCTCGCAGCGATTCTTGTCCGTCGTCTTGTAGCGACCGGTGTCTTGAACGGGTTTGCGGCAGGACGTGCGAAACGGGAAGTCGCATGATTACTGTTGACGATCTCAGCATCCGCTATCCCGGTCAGATGAAATCGGTGCTCGATCATGTATCGCTGACGATCGAGCACGGGACGACCCTTCTGCTTGGGCGCAGTGGAAGCGGTAAGACAACACTACTTCATGTCTTAGCCGGACTGACACCGGAGACGATCGAAGTCGAACAGACTGGAACCGTTACCCGGTCCGGTTCGGTCGGAGTCTTATTCCAAAATCCAGAAGAACAGTTCTGCATGGAAACGATCGGACGCGAAATCGCTTTTAGCTTAGAAAACCGGTCGATTCCGCGTGCGGAGATGGAGGGACAAATTGAACACTTACTCACACTTGTTGGTCTCCCTCTCCCCTTCTCGACACCAATTGCGAGTCTATCCGGGGGGATGAAACAGCGCCTCGCACTCGCCGCGGTCCTAGCGCTCGAGCCGACGATCTTATTACTCGATGAACCAACGGCTCAGATTGACCCGATCGGGCAACACGAGCTGATGTCGTTGATCTTTCGGATTCAGAAAGAACACGATTTAACGATCGTCTTGATCGAGCACCAACTCGATGTCTGTTTGCCGTATGTCGATCAGATCATCTTACTTGAAGACGGATCGGTGACTGCGACGGCGCATCCGCAGGATTTGTTCCCGCAGGCGTATACAGAGCTTCAATCGAAAGGAATCGCTGTTCCCTCTTTGTATCCATATACGTTAGAGACGTTACCCATAGATGGACCACAAGCGGCTCGACTTTACGTGCTTCCTCCAGTCGCTACAGCCGGTATTCCCTTGTTACACGTCGCTGCATTATCGACGAAAGCACCTTACCCGCTGACCGATGCGACATTTTCCCTGAAGACGGGAGAATGGGTGATGCTGCTCGGGGCAAACGGATCCGGGAAAAGTACGTTGCTTGCAACACTCGGTCGGTTGCTCTCGCATCGTGGAACATATCGGTTCCAGGAACGTCCGGCTCAGCGTTACTCCCGGCGACGCTTTTATGAGCACGTTGGTTATGTCTTTCAACAACCGGATCTGCAGTTTCTCAAACTGACGGTCGAAGCGGAAATCGACTGGAGTCACCGGGCAGCGACGAGTGATGAGCGCACAGCGTTGCTCGAACGACTGGAACTTGCATCTGTCAAACAGCAGTCACCCCTTGCGCTTAGTACGGGGCAACAACGACGGCTCAGCGTCGCGACGATGCTCGGGCAGACGAAGGATGTGTTGTTGCTCGATGAACCGACGTTCGGACAGGATGGATTGACGACGCGGCGGCTCATGGAACAGTTGTTGACGGAACAACAAAACGGAACGACGCTCGTCATGGCAACACACGATATGGAACTCGTCGCCCGATACGCGGATCGTGTCCTCGTCATGGAGCAAGGGCGGATTGCTTTTGACGGGCGTCCGAGCGAGTTATTCGCTGACGTTCCGTTACTCGAACGCTGTCAGCTACAACGTCCACTTTCGTACCAATTCCAGGAGGTGAAGCGCAATGCAGACAAACGCGTCACCGTTCGCTAAACTCAATCCTGTCATCAAGGGGAGCGGATTGTTTTTGATCATGTTTGCCTTAATTGCAACGAATGACTGGATCAAGACGTTGGTGTTCCTGAGTTTTGCTATCGCCTTGCTACTCCTCTCCGGATGGGGTCCCGTCGATTTCTTGAAACGGCTCGCACCTTACAGTCTATTATTCTTATTGACGTTCTGGATGATGGCGGCGTTTGGCAAAGGTACGAACACGCTCTGGTCGTTCGGTTGGTTTCATGTCACGTCGGAAAGTGTCGTACATGGCTGGTTACTTGCTTTACGGATGGCAACGTTCGTCTGCTTAAGTTTCGCTTTCGTCACGACGACCGATGCGACCCGGTTCGTGATGAGCTTGATTCACCAGGCAAAGGTGTCGCCTCGCTTCGCGTATGGGTTCCTTGCCGGGATCCGCTTTCTGCCACAACTGGTCGAAGAAGTCCGCGTCTTACGGCGAGTCCGAATGATTCGGAACGTGCACAGTCGCTTTCCTGGTGATGCGTTCCTATCAATCGGCTTACCGCTCTTCTCGCGATCGATCCAGCGGGCAGAACGGATGGCAATCGCTTTCGAAGCCCGTCATTTTTCAGCGGAACGGACATATTATGAAGTGCCAGTCGTTCAGCGCCAGGATATTGTCTACCTCGTGGTCATCCTCCTGTTTATCAGTCTTGTCTTTTGGCTATGATTACCGCCACTCGTATCCGGGTACATTCTAGCAAGACAAATTGAAGGAGAACGACATGAAACGAATCCTCTTGATTGGTGCAGGGCACGCTCACCTGCATTGCATTACACACGGACCAACAGAAGACGTCGAATGGCTGATTTTAAACGCCTCGACGTACCAATATTACTCGGGCATGTACTCCGGACTTGCTGACGGAACATACGACATTGATGAGATCCGTATCGACGTCGCCGCCTTATGTCGCGCCTATGATAAACAATTCATCGAGGAGACCGTCATCAAAATCGACCCCGTTGAAAAAGTCGTCTTCGGTGCATCCGGCAGACACTATACTTATGACGTCGTCTCGACGAATATCGGCTCGTTCGATTGGTCGGAAGATACGACACGATTATCGATCAAACCGAACTACCGGTTACCGGATACATTAAAGCGTCTGCAACAAGCAAAGCGTCCAGTCTTGATTGGAAGTGGTGCAGCGGCCGTCGAGATGGCGGCGTCCTTGAAAGTGGCGGATGTGCCGATTACACTGATCACGGATCCAGAGTTACTTTCAGGACACCCCGCAGCGGAAGCGATTGCGAGACGGTTAAAAGAACTCGATGTATATTGGATTCGGGAACGTCCAATAGATGATGAACCACCACTCCGCTTCAAGCATCACCCACCAATCGAGTCAGATGCGATCATCCGCTTGACGGGTGCGAAAGCACCGGTATTGTTTGCAGATAGTAAGCTGTTCACGGAAGACGGGTTCCTACTCGTTAATGAGCAGTTGCAAGCGCTCGATCATCCAAGTCTGTTTGCTGCGGGTGACGCAGCGACCCTCGTCGCTTATCCCGATATTCCAAAGAATGGCGTCACAGCTGTCCGGCAAGCACCGATCTTACTAGCAAATCTCTTACGGTACGTCCGGGAAGAGACACTGCAAACGTATCGTCCGCAAACGAACTATTTGACGATTTTATCGATGGGACCACGTCATGCGGTTTCCCTGTATGGTAAATCTTACTCAACTAATCGACTTGGTTGGTACCTGAAGCGCTGGATCGATCAACGGTTCATGCGGAAGTATCGTCCTTAAAAGTGTGCGCCGGCGCATACTTTTTTCTATACATAAAAAAGCCATGGACGGGTGTCCACGGCTTGTTGGATTAGACGGTTTGATTTCCTTTAACGTACGACAGTAACGTTTCGTTGAACTTCTCTTGTTCATCAAGCAACATACCGTGTCCACTCTCTTCGAAGACTTCGAGACGTGCATGTGGAATTTCCTTTTGCATTTCTTCCGCGAACTCGAACGGACAGACTTGGTCTTTTTTACCGTGGATAATTAACGTATCGACTTTGATGTCTCCGAGTTTCCCACGTAAGTCTTCGTCACGTAAGGCGATCGCTGACTGAATCGTACCGTGGGACGAAGCGGCGATACTAAGTCCATGGAACCATTGTTGAAGTGGTTCTGGATGTTCTTTCGCAAAGAAGATTTCCCCGAATCCTTTAAGCATCGACGGACGATCTTGTTTCGTATCGGCAATCAACGCATCGACTTCTTCTTTTGTCATCCCGTATGGATAACCGTCGCGTTGTGTAAAGACAGGTGCCGCAGCTCCAGCGAGAACGAGTTTACTGACTTTTGAATCTCCGTATTGCAAGAGATAGGACAAGGCGATTCCTCCTCCCATCGAGAAGCCGAGCAACGTGACATTCGTTAATTTCAGCTGTTCGATGACTTCATTAATGTCGGACGCCATCGTCTTATAATCGTATCCCGTTGCTGGTGCATCTGATTTGCCATAACCGCGATAATCGATTCCGACGTAACGGTACCCTTCTTCGACGAGCAAGTTCTTTTGATACTCGAACATGTTATTGTTTGCCGGCCAGCCGTGTAAAAAGACGACCGGTTGACCCGACCCGACATCCTCGACATAAATTTTCGTGCCATCAACTGCTTGAATGAATGTACCCATCATAAAACCCCCATAGTAATAGATTGACCGTGCATGCATCTATTATTCCCGAGTCAAGAGATGTCAAACATCTTGATGCTAAAGTATTATAGAAAATTCTGTCTATTCTAGAAATTATGGTAAAATATAGTCACTAGGATAAAGGAGGTTTTCCATGAGACGCTATATACATACCGGTATTCTCGCAGGCGTAGTCCTACTTGCCGGATGCGGTAAAGAACAATACTTAGATCTTACATACGATGCCAATTACTGGGGCGGTATTTCGACTACCTTTGATGGTCAAGAGATACCGGATATCCCCAAAAAACAAACTGCTGCTTTGTTGAAGGGTTGTCAGCAAAAATCTGACATGAAGCGCTTACCTGACCGATACGTGCAACACGAAGGATTCGATTTGTATTTCCTTCCTGCAAATATCCAAGGGCGTGAGTTCCAACACGCTCGTTTCCTATCAGACGAAAAAAAAGACTATCTGGCATGTCAGCCGATACGCCATGCGGATTATGCGGTCCATCAGATTAAACGAAGTGATTATCCATTCGTCGATTGGTCAAAACAACCGGTTAAAGCTAAATCGACGATTGTCCGCTTTAAACCTGTACCAAAAAAAGTAATGGATCAGCAAAAACAGGAAAATGAAGAAAGTAAGCAATCGAAAGAGATGGGACATTACCTCTTCCCGTCCTACCAGCTGTCCTTACCACCGGAAGGTCAATTCGTTCTTTTCATGAAAGACAAAAGTAAGGACGACGAACAAACACTCTTTGAGACGACCGAGTCCCTATCCGGTTCCGAATTGAATTTAGCTTTTCGTGTCATTCCGAATAGTGGTTTGCAACATACATCAATCGAACTAATGACCAGTGGTGATCGTATCGGAATTCCATCCGTCATTCAAGATCATGTGATGGGGCAATCGTATCAAATCGAACGAAAACAACTTCCTGATACACTTTCAGTGGGACAGACGGTTCCTTTTGCGACTGTTCGGAAGAAAGAAGAAGGCAAAATCATTCAGGAAACATCGATTTATATGCGTCTCAATCCGACTTACGAAAAACCCGCGAATTACAAATACGTATTCTTTGATACATCGCCAACCAGCTATGTTGGTTTTATCCATCAATCACCGAAACAGCTCGTCGAGAGCGATTATAAGTTTGTCTCGGCAATACCGGATAAATTAGCGAAAAAAATCGCTCAAGAATTAAAAGAGACCGACGTCATGGAGCCACAGGGCACGAAACTAAATCAGAAAAAATTAACATTGATGCGCCAAGGAAAAAGCCAAACGTTCGAGCTATTTGAACGCAAACGCGCCAAAAAGCTTGAAATCTATGTCGTCAAAAAGGGAACAAAGAACGGTGCTAAGCTGTCGGGTACGACAAGTAAAGCACTCAGTGAGGTGCTTAACAAATGAACAAACGTTACTGGATCGGACTCACACTTGCAGCAACGCTCGCGTTAAGCGGTTGTCAAAGTGACGCTCCGAATTTCAAATGGGATTACTTATCGAAATTGTATGATGGAGCGCGGTTTAAAGGCAAAGAACCTCCGAAGATGTTATCGGAAAAGGAAATGAGTGTCATCATGGAGGAGTGTCGATCAAAACCCGTAAAAGCTCCAAAAAATTATTCTTACGGTGACACGTTCTCCGTCGTGATGACGGCACCATTTGAAGATTACTTAGGACAAATGGCTCGTTATGTCCAGTCCGGAGAACAAACATATCTGTATTGTCAGAATATGGCTGACAGCGAGTATCACCTCTTATCAACCAAACAAGATGTCTTTGCGAAAACGAAGTTGGTTGAACATCCGACCGAGTTAGAAGTACAGCCAGACACCATTAAAAAAGAGGACTGGTTCTCAAGTGATGATAACATCATCAACGGTTCTGTTCGAAAATTAGCGCTACCTGGATCAGGTTACCTGGTGATGAAAGCGACTGATGTAACAAAAAAAGACGAACGAAAGACATTCGTCGTCTATGCAGAAGCCCTTACTCCTTTTACTGAAGATACGAAGCTTTATCTGACGTACAATGAGAAATATAATGAGAATGACGATATATCGTATAACTCCTTTGTACGCATACCGCAATTGATCAGTGGACAGCAGATGGAGACGTCGATCCATGCGATGAAACAGCCCGGAAAAGTCCGCTTCATTCCTGGTGACGGCACACCGGAACATTACGGCACGCTTATCGCAACAGAAAAAAACGGACGCCAATTCCGCTACGAATTGTCGATTCAGCACACAATGGAACGTCCGTCTGAGCTTGCTCGACAGGACTTATCGGAAGAAGATGTTCTATCAACTATCAATGACATAACACTCTTCCATCAAAAGCAGTTCAAGCATTATCTTTATGATCAAAGCGATTCTTCTAAAGATCGTCTTAAAGTCGAGGATACGATCATGATGACGAGTGATGAGTCCGGGAAATTGCAAAAAGCGATCAAGACAAGTGAACAGGCTGATGTACGAGGAAAACGGGCGAAGTGGAAATACTTGACGTTCCGAAAAGGAGTGAAAGGACAACAATACGAAGTTTATCTCGATAAGCGTGTCAAAAAGACCGATATTTACTTGAAGGATCCGAAACGTGACGTGTCGGTTCATCTTTCGGCGACAGGTCGTGACATCATCCTCTCCTTATTTGAGCTATACGAAAAATGACTCACACCATAAAGATGAGATGTTGGAGCAAATAAATCAAGGAACACCAGAAGATAAAGGCGATCCCCTCGCGTAACCACTCTTTACGCGTCAACGGTTCACGTAAAAAGGACACGCAAGCGAATAGTAAGACGAAGAAGTAGAGATAAATGAAGCTACCGCTCGTCAAGAAACCAAAGAGCAGGATCATACCACCGAGGACGGACAGGCTAGATACGACAGGTTTACGATAGACCAAGCGGTGTCACCTCGTTTCATCTAGTTTGTTAGAATATACCCAGATTACGGGAAAACATTCTAATCTATAATCACAAACAACACCCCTGAGAGAAATCTTCTCAGGGGTGTTAGTATTTAGTCCACGACGGCACTGTGATCAGCGACGATCGCATATTCCGTGACGGTATTCGACGTCACGAGCGGTTTGACTTCGGACGTTCCGTTATCCCGCTTATGGTGAACGCCTTTGTACGCTTGACTCTCTTGCCATGCATGGAATGCCGCTTGATTCGACCATGTCGTCATAATCGTGACGATGTCTTCTTCTGCCTGACTGATATCGACGAGGACTTGCATCCGGTGGAACCCTTCCATCCGTTCGATTCCTTTCGTCGTCTTAAAACGCGCTGCGACTTGATCTGCTGCACCTTTGACGACGTGTAACTGGTTCATGACGATCCACATGTTCTTCTCCCCCTTTTTTCGTCTTCAGTATACTAGAAGTCACGGGTCGTAGAAAACACGGATGCGTTATCGCTAGGTAACGTCAAGCGTTGGATCGTCTCTTTTCCGTCTACGCTCGTCGCGATCATCTCGAAGTAGAGCGAATGCGGGAAGGCATCCGGTAGCGGTTGGACGGTATGGAAACGTTCCTGATCTGCTACCGACAATGAGCGTTGCATCGGACGAAGGGGCGCTTCGCCATCAGCCGTCGTCTTATACGGCTCGAACCGGATCGATTTCATTTGTTTCGAACCATTCATGCCGTAGGCGACAAGGTATCGCCCTTCGTCCGTCGTCAACAAGCGACCTTCAAACCAATCCGTCTCCATCGTCTGTTTCGAGCGAATGATTCGGTCGATTCGTTGTGCCTCATCGGTTTGTTGCAGGAGCAAAAACAAGCGGTCGTGTTTCGCTTCAAGATACGCGACGGCATAATGGTCAGACAGCCGTTCGACGAAGTAGACGTCGCGCGCTTCGATTGGCGTGTTCGTCATCTGTGTATATAACCGAGCGACTTGCTTCGCCGTAAAAGAAGCGGTCTCTTGACGTGGCTGCATCCCCGTCAGCGTTCCGAGCACGAGACCGAACAATAAAATGAGGAAAAGACGCCGTTTCATCAGTCGACCTGTTTGACGAGCAGATGATAGCTCATCCCTGGTGGATAGTCATCGATTCGTCCGACTTCGATGAATCCTTGTCGCTCATAAAACGGAAGCGCTTGAAACGAGAACGTCTCGACGCGGATTCGCTGAACACCCGCTGCTCGTGCCCATTCCTCCAGTTGACGGAATAACTGAGTACCGAGCCCACTTCCCCGTTCTTCTTCGGCAACGAAGAACCATTCAATATGTAACCAGCCCCAGTATATTTCCCCTGAGATGCCGCCGATCGGTTGATCGTCACGCGTCGCAAGTAATGTGACGGCTTGTGTTCCCTCGGAGCGTTTCGTCGCATGAAGCGGTGAACGATCGACATTGTATTGACGCACTTGTTGCCTAAGCCAGTCCTGTCCGTCCTCATTTTCCTTGAGTTGAAATTGCAGCATGTTCAAACTCCTTTCTTGTTATAGTAGTAGTGGAGGTGAATCCGATGGAGCCTACGTTCCAGATTGATTGTACGAAGTGTTTTGGTTTATGTTGTACCGCACTCGCTTTTTCGAAATCTAGTGATTTTGGTCATGACAAACCGGAAGCAACACCGTGTCGTAATCTTGACGCCGATTACAGTTGCCGCATCCATGACCGGTTACGCGATAGCGGCTACAAAGGCTGTACCGTCTATGATTGTTTCGGTGCCGGACAGCATCTGTCACAGCGGACATTCGAAGGCGATGATGCACCTAAGCGACGCCAAGCGATCTATGCTACCTTCCCGAAGATGGTTCATTTGTTTGAAATGATGTGGTACATAACCGACGGGAAGCGTGATGTCACGCGTGACATCCACGATCAACTCGATGAGACGCTTGCCGCACTGACTCGGTACGCGGCATTACCAGCCGATCAATTTGAACGACTTGACTTGATACCGGTTCGTCAAACCGTCCGACCACTCCTTGAAATGATTGCGTCACGTGTTCAAGCTCAGTATAGCGGAAGACGCGACCAGACACCACGTGACTGGGTCGGAAAACAGCTACCAGGACGTAATTTCTCAGGTGCCAGTGTTCAGAATCAGTGGTTGCTCGCGACGAACTTGTCGCACAGTAACCTGCGCGGAGTCAACTTTCTTGGGGCTGATTTTCGAGACTGTAACGTCAAGGACGCCGATTTGACGGACGCGCTCTTTTTGACACAGGCACAAATCAATGCGGCAATCGGTAATGCCGCGACTCAGTTACCGCGTCGCTTACTCCGTCCGTCCCATTGGCGTTAAACAAAAGCGAACGATAAGGAGGCACGTTTTCGGTCGATTGATCCGAAAGCGTACCTCCTTTTGCTTGTTATCGTTTACCGAGCGTAAAGCCGTCAAAATAACGCCCGCCGAATGGTGCGAGATAATCGTCGACTAGCGCGACGACTTCTCGTCGGTCATCTGATTGATAATACAACTCGAATGCTGTTGTGTGTCGACTAGCATAGTCTTCGTCAAACTCCGCAAGAGCACGAATCGCCCACTTCCCTTGTCCGATATAGCGACGATTGGCGCGAAGGACGAACTCAATGCTCTGTTCATATAAACGTGACGCAATCGCTAGACCTTCTGCGCGGTTCGTCACACTCTCGAAATCGTCGAGCACATCACTTAAAAAATAACGTGCGCGCTCTTGTTCCGAATTCGTCCACGCAATCGGTCCGTCTACCAATTGTTGAATCGCTTCCTGACGGATAGATGCAAGTCGCGGATGATCCTCGATCGTCCAGCTGTCAGCAATCATTCGTTGCAGTGACGGGCGACCACGTTTCCGGTCACTCTCGAAAAACGGCTGAATCGTCTCAAAGGAATGGACGAATGCTTCGACCGGGACACCATCATGAATGAACGATTCCCGGTATGCCTGACCTCGACTCACTTCAAAGATGATCACATCGACATCTGATTGAGCGGTCGCTTGCCCTCGCGTATGACTGCCGACAAGTAAAACGGCACAGTGATCCGGGTAACGTGACGCAACGAGCGGCATGATCCAGTCACACCACTCCATGCGTGTCTTAGTCTTCAACTTGTTCACCGATTCCGGAGAAGACGGCCAGTTCGTCACCCGGTACGGCAACGATCGTCGCGTCGGCTCGGTGTGGTGCGAGACCGATATTGATCGCCCACGATTCATAATATGTATCCGATCCGTTCAAGACGAGCGTTTGTCCGTTGCTAAACGTTAGGAATAAGTGGGGTGCCGTCTTTCCGATCCGGACACCGGTGATGCGTTGCGCGTGAAGCGAGACAATCAAGTGTAACATCTCTTCCTTCGTCGCATGGCGGACAACCCAGTCCTGTGTCGTCTCGACATCGCCATAAAACAGACGATCCGTCTCGATCCGAAGTCGTAGTTCAGGCGCAGTCGTATCGAACAAATTGATGAATTCGAGCGTGACGTAGCCTGCGACATGGACCGTCGCTAACTGTGTGCCGATGAAATAGGTCGTCAAAAGCTGACGGGCGAGTTGATGATCTTCTTTGTTCATGATGAGCACCTCATTTAAAAAGAATGAATGGTATCGGGATGAGTCCGAGAAACTTACTTCCACTCAATTTACCACAAATTAGTCGATACGAACATGAGAAGAAAGGCACGTTTTCGGTTTTCTGCGGCACGGAGGTGAGAATACGGTATACTGATGAGGAACTGACGTCGATCGTGATCGACAGAGAGGAGCTTCATCCATGCAATATTTCTACATGAGACCCTATCCGGATGATCCAGACTGTTCTACGCAACAAGCGGAAGCCGACAAGATGAATATGACGACACGTGTCATCGAGACGCATGATTCAGCGAAACGACGGACGGAATTAGAACAGATGCTCGAAACCCTTCAGACGGAAGACGAAGTCATTGTCACGCATCTTTATGTCTTAGCCGACTCGACGCGGCACTTGATCGAGATGCTCGAGCACATGGAGACACGCGGTGCGACGCTGTGGTCACTCCGCGAACAGATTCGGACGAGCGAGCGTGCCTCGTTGTCGTTTCTTGAAACGGCACGCCACCTCGTTCAGCTGCAAAGTGATGTCATCAGCATGTCGACGCGTGCCGGACTCTCAAAAGCAAAAGAACAAGGAAAGCAGACCGGTCGCCCTCGGAAGCCAGATGAAAATGTCCGCCGCGCGATCGCGATGTATCAAAGTAAAAACTATTCGCTCGCAGACATACGAGAACAGACCGGTATTAGTAAAAGTACATTGTACCGATATCTCGAAAGCGAGACAATCGATACAGATAAAGGCTGACTCCATCATGGAATCAGCCTTTTTTTCAGCTATTTTGCTTTAAGGTGTTGCCGAGCCATTTTTGAAGGGCTTTTCCGCCTTCATAGAACGAGCAATCCCGTAATTCATACGTATGACCGCCTTGTTCAATCAAGTCGAGGAACGTATTCCCGACGTCCCGGTTTTCCCATTTCCGCTGATCCGTCAAATACTTGAAACCGAAGTTACATTCGACGTTGAAGATGATGTGGAACGGTTCCTTGAACGATTGGACGGCGCGAATCATCTCGATCAAGATCATCCGTTTCGGTGACGACGCTTCGAACGTATCAAACAGCGTCGTCCTGCGTCCGTGAAACTCGATGACGCGGATCGCGCGACCGGTATCCGCTTTAAAATCATAACTCGTCCGGATCGAGACGATGATCTCGCGTTGGTCTGGTTGTACTGGCATGGTGTATCGCTTCCTTTCTCTCGGTCGATTATAGCATGGACCTGCTCGATTTTAATAGCTGTCAACGACTCGGTCTCAAGAAGGATTGTCGTAACCTAAAAATTGTCTTATACTAAAATTACCAAATACATAAAGGAGCGTTTTCGTGAAACATCTATTTTCGATACTCCTCTCGGCGAGTCTTTTGTTCACGGGTTGCTACTGCACTCTCGATGAACGAACGGACGAGCCACACTTCAAATCGCGTGCCCGCTCCATTTCCTCGTATCATACCTTCGACATCGAATATGCGAAAGGATTACGGAAGGAGCAAGTCTCGAACCGAACGGTCACCGTGACGGATTCGAACGGTGAGCGGATGCAAACAGAGATTGAAGTCCTTGACGGCAAAGAAATCCGAATCAAACCGCCACGCACGGGATACAAAAAAGGACGTCGCTACATCATCCACATTCGGGATTCGATCGACGCCCGCAAACAAGTTCATACGAATACGATTCGGGAACGAACCTTCACTGTCGACCGCTGACAGACAAGGTTCGTTTTTTTATTTGGATCGAGCCGGAAAGACCGTATAACTCAACGAGATGACCCCATCGATCACGAGGACGAGTCCCCACAATTGTAACGTCCGTAAGAGATTTTCCGTCTGCTTCGCATCTCCCAGCCACAGAATCATGGCACCGAGTAACACCCCACCAATCAAAAAGGCAAGCACATGCCGATAGAACCCATTTCGCTCTTTACTTGCCTTTGAAATTCGCTCTCGCGCTACTTGTTCTCGCAGGATGAACCGGCGATACATCCCGTCCGCCCAGGCAATCATCTGCTTCCCGAAGGCGAGTGAGACACCGATATAGATTGCTGCCAGTCCGTGCGCGAGCGTTGCGGTACTGCCGCGACTTAAGTCAAACACTGTTAAGAGCAGTAAGACGATATCAATGACCGGTGACATCGCCATCAATCGAAAACCAAGCTTCTCTCGCCTGAATCCATAACGCACGATCAGTCCGGCGACGATGAATACCCAAAATAAAATCTCACAACAGACGATTGCCCACGCGACGAGTTGCATAGTGATCCTCTCCTTTTTTAATACGACTGTATCATAAAGATAACACCCCTTTCATCGCATGACTAGTCTTTTTAATACATTCGTGTTAAAAAAGATGATATAATCGAGGTATGCCAAAACAAGTCAATCACGAAGAACGCAAACGCCTCATCGCGGAAGCGACGTGGCGTACGATTTCTCAAGTCGGTATTGAACAATCTAGTGTCCGGACGATCGCCAAGGAAGCGGGACTCTCGCTGGGTGCCTTGCGGTATTACTTCACGACCCAGGACGAGTTGCTTCGCTTCTCGATGGACCTCGTCCAAGAGCGGGTCCAAGCACGCATCACAACCATTTTCGAGAAAGGAGGAACACCGGAAGAAACGTTATGTGATGTTTTACTCGAAGTCTTGCCTTATGCACCCGAGCATCAGCTTGAGATGCAGGTCTGGTTTCAATTCATGATGTCCGCGTATACCTCGCAAGCGACGGAAAATCCAGACGATATCTACCATATGGTTCAAGTACTGTTGACACAGATCCCGGACGGTACACTCCGATCGGGTTTAGACATTGAGCTTGAAAGTGAACGCCTCGCAGCACTCGTTGACGGGTTAGCCTTTCATGCTCTGTTTCGACCAGAACGATTGCCAAAAGAACGCCTGCGTCATGTGCTCGTCCATCACTTGAACGCCCTCTTTGTTCGTCCTTTAGCGATAGACGACAAATAACCCGCTATTCCCTTTGCGCACGAGGGAAACAGCGGGTTTTTCATCGTCTTGCTTCTACGAGAATCAACGATAAGGAGCGAATCAAGAAGAACGTCAAAAACGCTGCCCAGACGCCCTGATTTCCAAAAGCCGGTGTCAGCAGGAGGACGACCGCAAAACCAATGCCTGCTTGAATCATCGAATTTCGGACGGGTGTTGCTTCAACCCGCCCGGCAAAGATGCCTTCATAAATCATCGCCCAACCGGCGAGAAGCGGTAGAATGATGATCCAGAAGTAATAATCGCGCGCTGCGTCTAAGATCGCCTCTTCTGAAGTGAACAACTGAAGGAGCGGTGTCTCAAGGAAGAGAAGCACTAGTGACCAGAAGACGACCGAGTAGAATCCGAACGTCTGTGCCAAACGGACACTCGTCTGGTATCCTGCCTGATCCTGATTCCCTCTTGCCCGACCGACGAGAACGGTTGACGCATGACCGAGTCCACCAAACCAGTACGAAATCAGATACTGGATTTGTAGCAGAATCGCGTTGGCTGCAAGGACATCCGGTCCGAATTGTCCACCAGCACGTGTGAACCAGCCGGTGACGAGTAGAAGAAAAATCGTACGAATGAACAAGTCACGATTGACTTGAAAGAATTGACGGTACGCGTGCCACGCCGTCAAGGCACGCCATTCATCACGCGTCATCGCCAAATGACCACGGATCAGGTACAGAGCACAGACGACGATGCTGATCTCCGCGATGACGGTCGCAACCGCAATTCCAGCAACACCGGCATCCAATCCGTAGACGAATCCGATATCGAGAACGACATTGATTCCTGTACTGAACAATTGGACGAACAAGGCGTGCTTGACCTGACCGGTACCAATCAACCAGCCGAGTAACGCATACCCCATCAACACGAACGGTGCGCCGATCATCCGGTATGAGATATACGTTTTGACCGCACCGAGCAAGTCAGCGGGTGGTGCAAGTAAGTAGAGTCCGATTTGCTCGAGCGGCTGTCGGAACAACAGAATAAGCAGACCAATGCAGGCTGCTAGAAACAACGGTCGGTAAAGTGACGTCCGTAAAGCATGTACGTCATTCGCCCCGCTTGCTTGGGCACTGAATCCTGTCGTACTGACTTTCAAGAAACCGAACAGCCAATAAATCGTATTGAAGAAGACGGCTCCGACAGCGATACCGCCGATTGCCCGCGGATCACCGGATTGACCGATGACGACGGTATCGGTCACCCCAAGCAAGGGTGTCGCAATACTTGAGAGAATCAGCGGATAAGCGAGTAACCAGTACGTTTTGTGTGTCGGTTGTGCGTTCACCATGTTCCGGCCTCGACGAATCGTTGAGTATACGCACCACCTAATTCCAATCGATCAATCAAATCAACAGCACGACCGTCACGTAAGACGAGTATTTCCGAACAGAGACGCCGGATGAAGTCGATATCGTGCGAAATCAATACAAGACTGACACCGAGTGTTTGCTGCAGGCGTTCTAGTAGCTCGATGATCTGTGCGCGAGAGACGACATCAAGTCCCGTCGTCGGCTCATCCATCACGATGATGTCGGGTTCAATCGAAATCGCGCGGGCAATCGCGGCACGCTGTATTTGTCCCCCACTCAATTGATGGGGCAATTGATCGAATAACCGTTCCTCGACCCCGACAGCAAGCGCGAGGGCAGTCGTGAGTTCCTCTTCTGACGTCGCAGAAAAATGCCGCAAGATCGGACGATGCTGACGAAACGGTTCAAGAATCGATTCCCGCACCGTCCATTCTGGATTAAAGGAAGCGAGAGGATGTTGAAAGACGGCTTGAATAGCTCGTCGCTCGTTTCGCTGCCCACTCGGAAATGCCTTTCCATGCAAGGAAATCAAACCATGCTTGGGTTTAAGCAGACCGATGATCAATCGTCCGAGTGTCGTCTTGCCACTCCCACTCTCCCCGATGATGCCAATCGACGCCTTTTTCGTCACGTGAAACGAGATATTCGATAATATGGACTGATCCTTTATCTGATAAGTAAGATCTGTTACGGATAAGATGGATGACATGAACTCTTCCTTTCTTCCAGTGACTTACGATGTGCTTGCATCAAGGCAAGCGTAAACGGATGACGACTTTGCTCGATCATCTGTGGTGTTCCCGTCTCGACAATTCGTCCATCCTGCATTAAGACAAGTTGCTCGCCATAATGTAAAGCAGGTCCTAATTCGTGGGTGACGAACACAATCGTTGCCCCGTACTGGTGTTGGTACTCAGTCAACCAGTCGAGTAAACGACGTGTCAAGACGGGATCGAGTGCCGTCGTTAATTCATCCGCTAAAATCAACCGTGGTTTTAAGGCGACGGCAAACAGGATCGCAAACCGTTGCAATTGCCCGCCGCTCAACTCTCCTGGATATCGGTTCAACCAGGTCGGGTCCAACTCAAGCGTTCGTAAGACGTCATCGATATAAGGATGATTGATCTTGCGTCCATGTGCGCGAAATGTATCCCGTAACATCTGACGCATCGTCAGAAACGGAAGAAATGCATCGGTATACTGCTGCGGTATGTAACCGATATCGAGACCACGACGAAGCGGTTCTTCCGAGATGACTTCTCCGCTTGACGAAATTCCGTCCGGCAATCGATCCAGTAATCGTTTCAGCAAGAGCGTTTTACCACTCCCGCTCGCTCCGATGAGACAGATGAATCGATGAGCTGGTAGCGATAGATTCACGTCATGCAGAAGGACGTGTTTCGCCCGAACGTGTAAGCTCCGAATCTGAATCATTTACGTGTCCTCCTTTTTTCTTCATCCACCGCGTCCATCCCATCGTCGCGACGACGGTCAAGACGATGCACGCACCTGGCAAAAGCATGAGCCGGGGTGCCGAACTGAAATAAGGACGTCCTTCATTCAACATCGCTCCCCACTCTGGCAATGGTGCTTGAACACCAAGCCCGATATAAGAAAACGCTGATAAGAATAAGATGACTTTGCCGATATCCAAACTCATTAACACGACGACTTGTCGGATGATGGGCGGCAAGATATGGCGTCGTAAGATCATGCTATTTGTTAACCCGTTGATGCGTGCCATGCTGATATATGGCTTTTGCATCGTCTCGGTCACGAGTGTCTCGCTTAGTCGCGCGTAGGAAATCCATTTGATGAGTAAAATCGCAAAGATCAAACTTTGAGGACTGGCACCAAATAATCCAGCGATGACGAGTGCTAGAACCGTGTCCGGGAAAATCACGAGACCATCTTCTAATCGATGAATCAAGCGCTTGAGTCGTCCATCATAAAAACCGGCTAGACAACCAAGACAGGTACCGATGCAGGCTGTGAGCAACACCGTAAGTAGGCTGAAACCTAAGGATATCAAACCAGCTAAAAAAAGACGAGCTGCGAAATCTCGTCCTAAACTGTCTGTTCCGAGCCAATGTTCGAATGAAGCAGGCTCAAGTCTTTTCGTTACGTTTGTATCAAATGGATTAACATATACGGTATATGAAATAAATAATAGGAGACATCCTCCGAAAATGAGCCATGTTTTTTTCATGCGTGTTTTCCCTTCTGCCAATCTGGTCGTAACGCCCGGTTTAGCGACCGGATACCTTGATGCAAGACAAGAATGATGCCTGTCGTCAGCAAGATGTAGCCTTGAATCAGTGGATAATCGCGTTGCAAAATCGCATCGACCATTAACTTTCCGACACCTGGATACGCGAACAGGACTTCGAGGACGACGACACCCCCGGCAAGACTGCCGAGCGTCAGACCGAACACGGACAGGACCGGTGGCAAACTGCCGCGTAACGCATAACGCCAAAGAATCGTCCGCTCGGATATACCACGCATCCGTGCCAACTCAATGTACGGTTGGTTCAATTCACGGCGTAGGTTCAGTCGAATCAATGGAATATAAACGCTCGCAAGTGGAAAGCCGAGCGATAGAGCCGGGAGGACGAGTGACGTCATCCCCTCCCGTCCCATCACAGGTAACCATCCGAAACGGACGGCAAACAGGTCGACGAGCAACAGACCGATCCAAAAACCAGGCACGGCCGCTCCGCTCATGCTGACAAGGTGCGCAAGACGGACGACGCTTCGGCGCGTCGTCAAGGCGCTTCCGATTCCAAGGGGTAAGGCGATTAATAAGGCGATCGTAAGACCACCAAGTGCCAGCTCCGCCGTCACGAGATAACTCTCTTGCAACATTTCAATGACTGGTCGTCCCGTCTGTAACGAGTTTCCGAGACGTAAGGTGAGTATGTCTTGCAGCCAACGGACGTACTGGACGAGCAACGGCTGATCGTATCCTAATTCACGGCGTGCGGCCTCGATTTGTTCGGGCGTCGCTGATAATTCATCGATATTCAATAATGTCAAGACCGGATCACCCGGCAGTAACCGTAACAAGACAAAACAACTGAACGTAATGAGTAGAGTGAATAGACTCAGCGATAGCAGTCGTCTGACGATCGAACGCATCAATCGGTCACCTGCAACGTGTTCGTGATCATGTAGTATTCACTCTTTTCCGTTTTCCATCCTTTGACGCGTTTGCTGTCATAGGCGACGAGTGTTGAAGGATGGAGCAAGAAGCTATTGTAGCGTTTCTCGTCGACATATCGCGCGATCTGCTCCGCAAGCCGTGAACGTTCCTCGATCTGAATCGTTTTATTCAATGTCTCGATCTGTTTCGTCAACTTCGGATCCGCGACACGACTGAAGTTCAGTCCCCCGTTCGGATGATAGGTCGCGTTCAAATAGTAACCAGCATCCCCACGCGGAGCTGTCAGATTGCTGTACGTCGCGATATCCCAGTCCCGGTTACTCGCCATGTATTCTTCAGGGACATCAATCTGTTTAATCGTGATCGTCACGCCGATCTTTTTCGCGTCATCTTGAATGACTTGGGCGATCAACGGCAGGTCTGGTCGAGCCGCATACGTCAATAACGTCAGTTTTAAAGGACGACCGTCCTTTTGCATCCGTCCGTTTTGTTTTGTATAACCGGCTTGCTTGAGCCATTCCTCAGGCGATTTCTGTTCTTGTTGCGGGTAATCCGGAGCAAATGGGAATGACGATAGGAACGGACCACGCGCTTGCACGGCATATCCTTGGAGGACGTGATCGACGAGCTGCTTTCGATTGATTAAAGCATCCATTGCCCGTCGGACTTCAAGCGATTGCATTGGACCGTTCGCGACATTCATCGTCAACTGATGGACACGGAACGTATCCGTCGCTTGGACTGTCAACCCTTCAGACTTCAACTGCTTGACACTCTCGATTTCCGGTCGATAGACGATGTCCGCCTGTCCGGCACGCAAAGCGTTTGTCCGTGCGCCAGCGTCTTCGTTGAAGACAAAATCAACGGAATCAAGTTTCGCTCTTTCTTGCCAATAGGACTTAAAACGTTTTAACTCGACTTTTGTTCCCGGAGCGAACCGCTCGACTTGGAACGGACCGGTTCCCATCGGTTCCTTCGTCACCCCGCTCGCCTTCGTGTCGATGATTGCTGTGTTTGGATTGACGAGTTCCGAGATGAACTCCGGATACGTCGTCTTCGTTTGGATGAGCACATCTGGTCCGTCGGTTTTAATCGTCTCGATGTTCAAAGCATTCTTGACACCTGGATTTTCGTCGATCGAGCGTTCGAGAGACGATTTGACGGCCGCAGCATCAAGTTGTTTCCCGTTATGGAACGTCACGTCTTTCTGTAAGACGATCCGCCACGTTCGCTTTCCTTCATAGGACCATTTCTTCGCAAGCCACGGCTCGACTGTCAATCGTTCATCATCAAGACGGACGAGTGTCTCCGTTACCCCTGCGCGAAGCGGAACATAACTGCTGTCGCGATGCGGATCGAGCGATTGTGTCGCGAAGTTATAGACGAACGTCAAATGGTTTTGTTCTTGTGACTTATCAGAAGCAGCACAACCGGCAAGTGTCAAACCGAGGAAGACACTACCGATGAGGCTCATTGTTTTATATGTAGACATTGTTCTCCACCTTTAATTCGGAATAATTACGTTTTACATCATATCGTAACGATTCCGATTTAACAAGCGTCTTTTCTATTTCTCTATATTGAATTCGCCATCAAAAAAATACCGAATCAACAACAAGCAAATGGCTCGTGTGATTCGGTAGCGGTGTATTTCTTATAAGACGTCGACGAATTGTTTCGCCTGACGCTCGAGTTGTTTCGCTGAATCAGCCAACTGATCGAACTCACTGACCGTATGTTCGAGTTGACCTGTACTGTCCTTGACCTTAGACGAAATCCGCTCGATACTGTGCGAAACGTCCTCGATTCGTTCTACAATCCCTTCAATGTTGTCCTTGATTTCTCCGATTGAATGCGACACTTTGTTCGACAGGTTTCGGACTTCGGTCGCGACGACATCGAACCCGCGCCCGTGTTCACCAGCACGTGCCGCTTCGATCGCAGCATTCAAGGCGAGTAGATTCGTCTGCGCTGCAATGTCACGGATTGTCTTGACGATATCGGTGATCGAGTTCGCATCCTTTCGTAAGGCAACAAGGCTCGACAGATTCTCGACAGACTCCGCCTCGACTTGTTGTACGGTCGCCAGCACGTTCAGACCGTCCTGACGACCACTCTCCGATTTGACCGTCAAGAATGCAGATGTCTCGTTGAGTTCAGCCGCCATCCGTAAAACATCCTGTTGGCGAATCGTAATGTCCGATGCAATTTTTGAGACGCCGACGACCCGGCGTCCGTCATCTGAATAGATCGGCATATACGTTGCTTCGAGCCATTTCTGTTGCCCATCAGCAGCTCGGCGTTCAATCTTGTCCTGATACGTGATGCCCTGCATCAATTTGCGCCAAAACAACTCATAATCTGGACTGTTGACGTACGCTGGAAAGCAGAGATCGCGATGGTATTTACCGATTAGCTCTTCCACTTCATAGCCCATCGTCCGTGCAAACAACTCATTGACGTATGCGACTTTCCGTCGATCGTCAAAGCGAATGATTGCCAGATTTTGCTCGATTGCCCGAATGACTTGTGTGTCGGTGACGTGTGCTGCCTGTTCCTGCATCGACATGCCGATTCCTCCCTGGATTCAAACTCAAGGTCATAATGCTCCTATTGTCATATTATCCCTTATATCGACAAGTTCCTGCTAGTTTAAACTCTAATCTAGTAAATAAGGTATTTAATTCAATATGAACTCCATCCTCCATCGGCAACGACGATTGCCCCGTTGATGAAACTCGCCTCGTCAGATACGAGGAATAATGCCAATTTTGCGATCTCATCCGACTGACCGGCACGTGGATTGAGTCCCATGCCGAGCATCGCGCGCCCCATGCCGAATTCATTCAGGTTCGTCATCGATTGGCCGATGTTCGTCTCGACGGCTCCGGGTGCAATCCCGTTACACCGGATCCCCTCTCCGGCGTAAAAGAAGGCGGTATTCTTCGTCAAACCAATGACGGCATGTTTGGAAGCGGTATAGGCTGCTCCTGCCCGGGCACCGTTCAAACCGCCGATTGAGATATTATTCAGAATGACACCACCTTTTACTTCCTTGAAATGCTTGATTGCTTCGCGCATCAGACGCATCGTTCCTGTCGTATTGACGGCGAAAACGTGATCCCAGCGCTCATCGGAAATGTCTTCCACTCCCTCCATCCCGTCCATGATACCGGCATTGTTGACGAGAACGTCCAGTTTTCCGAATGCATCGATTGTCTGTTTGATCAATTCTCTTGCCGCGCTAGGCTCGGCGATATCACTTACAACAGCCATCGCTTCTCCACCCGCTGCCTTGATGGCAGAGACGACCCGTTCGACGGTATCCAATCGAATGTCCGCTGCGACGATCCGTGCGCCTTCTTGTGCAAACAATTTGTCCATGGCTTCACCCATTCCTGAGCCAGCTCCCGTGACGATGATCGTTTTACCTGTTAGTCGCATCATGAATCATCCTTTCGTTGATCGTGATACTAATCTATTCCCGAAAAAGACTCTAGTTTAGTCAAAGGTCATGTCGATTCCATGAAAAAAGACCCGACGATTTTCGTCAGGTCCTGAAGTTAATGCGTTGCAATTGTTTCAATGCGACATCAACGTTGAGCCGCTTTCTGGTTTTCTCCGATTCTTGGAACATGCTCGGATTAAATAATCTAAATTGATGGTTGATCCAGTTTTGTCGATAGATTTCGTGTGCTTGTTTTATGATTTCTTCGTCTGACAACTGTTTCATGTCTATTTCCGCGCAGTCGAAATCATCTACACCAAACTCGAAACCACAGCATGGACAAATTTCGTTACTCCCCGCAAAGTGTTCATAATATGGTGGATCTTCAAGTTTATCGCATCCACACACAGGACAGATATAATACGGATCGTTTGGTTTCAAAGATACGATGCCTCCTCAGATAATGATCATTCTTATATCTATCGTACCCCATCTAATCGTTACTTTTGAGATGAAGTCATGTTACGAATACACGAAAAAAGACCCAACGAGTTCGTCGGGTCTTTTGACTTCGTTATTGTAGTTCGCGGCTCTTTTCTTCTTGTTCGTTGTTTGATTTATTTTTTGCTTCAAATTCAGCGCGTGTCATAACGTCCTCGACGTGCATATTGACTTCGACGACTTCAAGTCCTGTCATGTCGCTGATTGATTTTTTAATTTTAGCGACCGTCTCTTGGAAGATCGACGGAATGTTTTTACCGTATTCGACGATGACTTTCAAATCGAGTGCGACTTGGCGTTCGCCGACTTCCGCACCAATTCCTTTCGTGATGTCTTCCGAACTCCGGAGACGATCCGTCAGTCCACTCATGAATCCACCACTCATTGACAAGATGCCTGTCACTTCATTCGACGCAATCCCTGCGATTTTTTTGATGACTTGATCTTCGAACGTCAATTTATTCTCGCGTACCACTTCGTTTTCAGTTGTTGTGTTTACTTCGTTTGCCATTTGAAATCTCTCCTTTTGAATGTGTAGTTATATATATGAATCAGTCCCGTTGAAAGAACTGAATCCACCCTTCGATATCGAGCGCACCATCGCGCCACTTCCCAATCAAGAATCCGATCGCTACGAAGGCAACGATGAGAATTGTCGGACCAAAGCCAATCGTCAAGAATAAGATGGCGAGGATTAGACCGACAAGTCCTCCGATCAGTCGGAACCGATACGGGTAAAGTGCTTCCCTTGTCTTCATGTTCCCTCTCCTCTCTTAGACGACACGTTCCGATGTTTTTGTTTTCGTGTCACTGATTGTGACCTTCGTACTCGTGACCGGCAACTCGAGTAAGGATTCGACGGCTTGTTTAGCGCGTTCTTGGATATCCTTAGCGATCGTCGGCAGTCCTTCTTGTCCGAAAACCGAGCAGTCGACTTTTAGAGCAACCGTCTCTTTTTTCGAATGGATATCGGCATGGACACGCGGTGTCCGTACGCCACCAATTCCACGAATCGACTCCAGTGCCGTCCGTTCGATCGTTTCCTTCGAAATCGTGATCGTTCCGTCACCCGTTTGAATCAACAGACGTTGACCTTTTGAGCGGCTGAATAATCCTGTGAATAATAGAATGACGAATACGAATGCTAAAAATCCTCCGATGGATAGAACGGTATAGCTATACCATTGCTGATCCTGCCACTGCTCGATTAACGAACTGAGCCGTGGAACATCATACACACCGAGCACAAGCAGCCCGACACTGGCGAGTCCGAGTATGCCTATGATGACGAGTAAGAATCGATTGAACCCATTCATCTGCACCTCTCCTTTACGATTGTTAACTTCTTTCACCTAGGTGATTCAACACATGAACTATTATGTGTATGATGTGTTTATTCCCGTTCATTCGAACCCGAAACATTTACATACACTTTTGTTAAAATGTTCATATATTCTGATTATTCAGACTGTAATTAACGAAACAAGTGGATTATTTACTATATTTAACGAAAAAAGACCTCTTTCAATTAAAAAGAGGTCAACAATCTAATCCACTTACCATTTCACGTATACTTCGTCAATACGTTTTTTTAAAATGATCATTCCACTTCGATCGGAATGGCAAAATAACCGTTTCCTTCTTCCCACCCTGCTCTTATCTGATAGACATATTTTCCACGGGTCGTTGGCAAAGTGATATTTTCTACGTCCTGAAACGTTTTAAGTTTTTTCCCATTTGTAACGGACCATAACTCAACGGCAACAGTTTTTGGATGCGGACCATCTCGAAAAAGAATCGACATCTGTTCTTCCGGTGCAACGCGTTCACCTTGTTTCTTTTTTACTTGTTCAACTGGTCCGATCTTTGCATCAGCCGTCTCTCCTAAAAAGAGTCCCGACCACGTATAGGTTCCTAAGTACACCTTTAGTTCACGACTTTCAATCGTCACGTCAGGTGCTGGTGGTTGATGGCGGAAAGGATCCAGCGAGAAGAGTAACCCTAAACTAATCAGCACTATACCAATAAACGTCTGTTGTTTCACAAGGCAACCTCCTACACAATGTTTTCAAATCAATAAAAGCGGCAATACCTCTCAAGGAGTACGTTATTCAGAAGGAGGAGTTCAGATGATTCAGGATAAAGTCGTCATCATTACAGGGGCATCAAGCGGAATTGGGGAAGCAACCGCAAAGGAACTTGCGAAACAAGGAGCAAAACTCGTTCTTGCTGCACGCCGGGAAGATCGTTTGCAAGAACTTGTCAAAGCCGTTGAAGCAGAAGGTGGTCAAGCCGTCTACCAAGTGACGGACGTCACGGATCGCGAACAAGTCGACGCGCTTGCTAAACTTGCAAAAGACAAGTTTGGCTCAGTTGATGTCATCGTCAACAACGCGGGATTGATGCCACTGTCACACCTCCATAAGAATCAACAGGATGAATGGAACACGATGGTCGACGTCAACATCAAAGGTGTCCTCCACGGAATCGGAGCCGTCCTGCCATACATGCGTGAGCAAAAAAGCGGACATGTCATCAACATCTCGTCTGTCGCAGGTCACGAAGTCATGCCGTCGAGCGCCGTCTATAGCGGTACGAAATTCGCGGTTCGCGCGATCACGGAAGGTCTTCGCAAGGAAGAATCGGTCGACAATCACATCCGGGCAACAATCATCTCACCGGGAGCGGTCGATACAGAATTGAAGGACCATATCTCGGATGACGAGATCAAAAAAGGGATCGGTGACTTAAAAGCGATCGATGCGAGCGCGATTGCGCGTGCCATCGCCTATGCCGTCAACGAACCAGAGGATGTCGCAATCAACGAAATCTTGATTCGTCCAACCGCTCAACGTTAATTATTTGTAGATTTGTAGACAGGACCCTTCATTAGCCAAACAGCTAACGAGGGGTCCTGTTCTGTTTAGAGTAGTCGTTCCGCGATGAGCTGGTACGACTGCAATCGTTTTTCTTGATCAAAGGCATTGTTGATCAGTAAAAACTGATCCGTTTGATAACGGGTTGCTAATACCTCTAGCTCACGCTCAACCACATCCGGTGTTCCGACAATCGCTCGTCGGCGATCTTTTCGAATCCGTTCTACTTGCACGTCATTCCAGACCTTTGCTTCTGTCGTCTTAAATGACGGAACGATCGAATTTCCGAGTCGGACACCTTGAATCCAGGCATCCTGTGTTCGAGCGAGATGTTCTGCTTCTTCTTGTGTCGGAGCACAGATAACGAAAATACAGACGATGACGTTCTTCCCGCCCGCCTGGCGATATGTCGAGAGCGTCTCTTCCCAACGATCCGGATTGATGAAGTGACCAAACACGAGACCACGGTCTTGTTCGGCTGCAATCCGCGCGCTACGTGGTGACAGACCCAGGATCGAAATCGGTGACGGTTTCCGGTCACGTGGTGTCGTCTTGACGATCCGGTACGGGTGTCGATTCGATAGACTGTCTGTTAAGAAGCCCGCAGTCTCATCGACGAGTCGACTAAACTCCGCCGCCCGGTTTTCTTCTCCATCCGTCAACGCAAGTCGTGTCCGTTCGCTCCCGCCCGGCGAATTACCGATCCCGAGCTCGATTCGTCCCGGATAAAACGCATCGAGCGTCGCAAAGCTCTCGGCGACTTTCAGCGGATGATACTGCGGCAACAACACTCCACCTGAACCAAGCTTGATTTTTGACGTTTTCGCACCCATTCGGGCGATGAACAGTTCCGGTGCCGCACTGAGCAACCCGTTCGTATTATGATGTTCGGCGAACCAGTACCGTTCATAACCGAGTCGCTCGGCTTCTAAGACGAGTCGTTCCGTCGCTTCCATCGTCGCTTCGACCGTATCGCCCTCATGTAACGGCACTTGATCCAGTATTCCTAGTCGCATCACGCATTCCTCCTCTACTCTTTCAGTGTAAAGCGTGGAGGAACGGAGTTCAAAAACGAGGCTCAGACACGGACGAGACGATCTTCGATGATGACGCCATCTCGCATCTCGATCGTTCGGTTCGCCCGTTCGGCAAGTGCCGGATCGTGCGTGACGAACAGGACACCGCAGCCTTTTTCTTCGTTTAATGACCGTAAGAGATTAAAGATGATTTCTCCCGTATCCGTATCGAGGTTCCCTGTCGGCTCATCGGCAAGCAACCATTTCGGTTCATGAACAAGTGCTCGGGCAACGGCGACCCGTTGTTGTTGTCCACCGGAAAGTTGCGACGGCAAACTGCCTGCTTTATCAGCGAGACCGACTTGTGCGAGTAACTGCTCGGCGCGTTCTTTTTTATCGTATGGTACTTTTCGACCGAACAGAGGCGCCATGACATTCTCAAGCGCTGTCAGCGTCGGAATCAAATGAAACTGTTGGAAGATGAAGCCGATGTTCTCGAACCGGAAATCAGATAGTTCTTTGCTATTTAATTTGTTGATTGGTTTTCCGTCGTAATGCAACTCCCCGCTCGTCGGACGATCAAGCGTTCCGATTAGACTGAGTAATGTCGACTTTCCAGAACCGGATGGACCGATGATTGAGATGAAGTCACCTGCTTCAAGCGTCACTTCGATGTCTTGTAACGCATGTGTCTCGACACCGTCTCCCGAAAATGATTTTCCCATCTGTTTGCATTGAAATGTTCCTTCCATATGTAACCCTCCAAAATTCGTGATAACGTACTATTCAAGAATTTATTGGGAATTCCTTCTAAATGAAAGGAAATAAAAAACAGTATTCTTGAGGAACAAGAATACTGTCAAGAAACACGTGGTTGAATGGAAACGAAATTTTTACGATAGACGATCTCATACGGTAAAACGAATAATAGACAGGCAAGAGCCGTGAACTGAATCATGCTTCCGGTTGGTGGTAGCGGAGACAGCGATGCATCATGCCACGCTTCATACAAACCAATGAAAAGAAACAGGACGACACTACTCGTCGTCACGTAGATGAGTAAACGAAGGGTCAATGGATAATGACGGACGATCCACAACATCGGTAAACCAAAGATAAAATAAGATAACGTCATCGCAAACGTTCCGAATTGATAGACGATCTCAAAGTCGATCGTCGTCAAGAACGAATATGCTGTGAACGCTAAGAACGAAAGAATCGTCACGACAGCCGCATAACTGATCCAGCGCATACGGTTGGGCTCCTCTCCTGAATGTCGTTCCTGTACGCGCGATCGCAACAGAAACCGGATATGTACAATTAGTGTAGGCAGTTCGATTTCATTTGTCAATTGTCTTCAGATTGACTTATTCAGTCACTAAACGATTGCACTGGAAACGGATTCATTGAATAATGGAAAAAAGGAACTAGGAAAGTGAGGTTTTACCGATGGAGGACCCATTCACGATGTTTCGTGATCGTTTTGAAGCGACTTCAAGTCTTCATGATGGTGTGACGTTTGAACTGCTCGAGTCTCGCCTGACGCCTTCAAAACGAGAAGCCCTCGCTTGGATGGAACAAACAGGTGGCGAGCCGAATGTCGTAGCTCTTAATGGACGATTCGTTATTGTCGACACTGTCAAAGAGAGTCCAGCTGGTCGTCGAAGTGTCTGTTTGGACGAATCCGCTCGACTTGGTCGAAAGAAAAATTCGCCCGCAGCAAGTGTCGAGTCGATGATTGAGACGCTAGAGGTGCACCTCTTAACACCAGAACAGTATCAAGAACTACAGACGCAGTTTTCGTTTGACGAAAAAACGTCCAGCTGGCTTAAGACGCCGGACGTGATCCGTCAAAAAGGTGGCGCCTTATTCGGAGATCGTCGTTATGAGACGACGTTCATTTATCACAACGGAGCGGATTCCTATTATGCGAGCCGAGGATTTCGTGTCTGCATTGAGCTAGACTAATCAAAAAACACTCTACGATTAATGAACTGCCCCATAAAAGTTGGACATAAAAATCCAACTTTTATGGGGTGTTTTTTATGGTCAAATATACAAAGGCGTTTAAAGTCCAGGTCGCTGAGCGTTAT
>Ga0308160_10001676_pt1 | contig 29674 bp, 42 predicted proteins | sample PhyFR1_FD_201036 | JGI IMG/M metagenome (GOLD analysis project Ga0308160, IMG submission 201036) | Phyllosphere microbial communities from UC Gill Tract Community Farm, Albany, California, United States - DLSLF.R1 | ecosystem: Host-associated > Plants > Phyllosphere > Unclassified | place: USA... | reverse complement strand
CCTCTCCCCCGTCGCCCTTCAGCCTGCCTGTCCTGGGAGCAGACGGTGCCGTGTCTCGACGCGCTCGCCGCCGGCGTCCGCGCCCGTCGGGCCCAGGTGGCCGAGAAGCGCGCGCTCACGCGCTCGAGCTCGCCGACCCAGACCGCCGCCGCCGCCGCCCCGCCGCCGCCGGCGCAGGACGGCGGCGACGTCAGCGTCACGGGCTCGCAGGTGCCCGGTATCGCCGCCTAGAGAGCTTAGGAAAAGCAAGTTTGCAAGAGGGAGCGACCAAAAAGGATACAAAGTTGTACCGAAAAACCCCTGCTGGCCGACGGCTGCCATTCCAATGAGCAGCTGCTCGCTCGTCTCGTTCGCCTTGCACGCTGGCCTTGTTCCTGGCTTCTCTCGTTCGGTGGGTTTCCTCAGCCGTCATGGATCCAGCTTCTCGGTCGCTGCACTCGCCGCGGCCGCGGCGGCCTCCTTGCGCCGCTGCACCTCCAGACGCCGAGCCGCGTAGATCGGCTCCATGTCGGCCTGGTAGAGCTCGCGCACGCGGCTGCCCGGTCGCAAGGGAAATGCACGCACGAAGCGCCTGATCGATCAGCCGACGGCAGGCAGTGGCGAAGCCCGTTCGTCACGAGGCAGTCCAAGGACAGACGCACGCTCGATGCCGCTTGCCGCGCTCGTGGGCCTGGACCGCCTCTCCCGGCTCGACGCCAGCGGCCATGATGAAGAGTGGCTCGGCCTCGGTCGAGCAGAGGTCGCAGCGCAGGCGTGTGGCCGTCGTTGGAAGCGACCTGCAAGGGAGAAGGGCGTTCGTCAGCTGGTTCCGCAGACGGAGGCGAGCGTTCGGCTCGAGAGCTCGCGGCGCACGATCTGACGGCGGTCCGGGCGACAGGCGGCAGCAGCTCAGCCGCGAGCTGTCCGCCGACTGCTTGGCGCGATGGCAGTGCTTCACCGGCCAGGAAAGCTGAGGGACAGGGAGGGAAAGATGCGCCGGTCAGCAACGCATCGCAGAAGCTCGACTTTTCGAGGACGGACCGTCGACGACGTCCAAGGCAGGCCGCAGTACATTGTCGTCCCAGCAAGCGAGATCTGTCAGTCACGACGTCAGCCGCTCGAATGCATGCCTAACCGTGGAGAACGGCCGGGCGCTCACCCGTCGCGTCGAGGAGGAAGAGGCCCTCGTGATCGGAGCGGACGCGCTCGTCGACCGCATCCTTGAGCTTGCCGGCGATCCACTTGACCTGGCTCTTGGCGTACTGCCGGGTCGCCACCTTCATGCGGTCGATCGCTTGCCTGAACGGCGGAGCGTCCTTGGCCTCTGCTGTCAGCTCCGAGGTCGGCAGGGCCGCAAACTCCTTGTAGCCGATCGACTGGAAGATGCCCGAGGCGAGGTCCTCCTCGGGCGCATCCGGGAAGGACGCCCGGTAGGCCTCCGAGATCTCGCGCATCTCTCGAAGCTCATCGAGGAGGCCGAGCTGTAGAGGAGGTGAAGCGATAGCATCAGGTGGAGTGCTGTGCCCTTGACGAGAGACGAGCCTCACATCGATCATCTTGTCGACCCTCTCGTCGAGGCGTGGATTCAGGACCCCTGGCCGGGCATAAAGCCAGAGGATGAGCGTCTTGTACCTGCAGGGAGGTCGATGAGAAGCTGTCAGTCTGATGTAAGCTGTCTGATCGGCCCGAGAGCAGCGAACGCTCTCACCGCTTGTCGCCGGCACTCTGGCCTTGCGTCTCGGCTCGCCGGCGCGCCTGCTCCTTCCACAGCGCACTCTCGCGCGCGCCCTCGTTCCAGATGCGCTCGAGCCCGCGCAGGACCTTGCGCGTGTCGCGCCAGTGCCACTTGGCCGCCATCAGGGGGTCGACCCGCTCGAGTAGCTGCCAGATGGCGAGCGACTGCTCGTCTGGCGGCTTGAGCGGGAGCGTCGGCAGCGAGTAGAGGAGGGCGTGCTGCGCAGCCGTCAGCGGCTCGGGCAAGGATTCAAGGAGGGCCGGCAGGTTGGGCGACGGCGACGGCGAGAAGGGCACATGATCGTCCGAGACGGCCGGCGCCGTCAGCGAAGTCGAGACGGCGGGCTTGCCGAGCGGAAAGAGCAGATGCTGGACCCAGTAGGTCGTGCCGCCAGTGACGAGCGGCACGGCGGCCTGGCCGTGTAGCTCCTCGACCTGCGAGCGCGGAGGGGTAGCAGCATCAGCAGGCACGCTCTCTCTGACGCCCTGATCCTCAGTTCTGCTGCTTTCCCTCGCATGTACGCACCTCGGCGAGCGTCACCTCAACCCAGCGCTTCATGCCCCACCCCTTCTCGCCCCGGGGGTCGACGACGCCAATCAGCCGGTGTTTGACGCCCTCGGCCTCGGCCTCGGTCACCTTGTTGGTGATGACGTCGAGGCCGCGGAAGATCTGCATCGAGTCGGCGTTGACGACCTCAGCCGACGTCCACCGGCCGGCCAGGGCGGGGGTGGAGTGAGGTGGCAGGCATCCGGTCGCAGGTGAGGAGGGAGCTGGCGACGAGGCGCCGAGCTGCTGCTGCTGCTGCTCCCTCGACCTTTGGGCCAGGTGCTTAGCAATCTCGATGCCCAGCTTCGACTTGCCGACGCCAGTCGTCCCGACGATGGCGATGACGGGTAGCTCGCTCGTGCCGGGTGCTGCAGCGGATGAGGCCATGCTGCGGGTCGAGGGTCGGAAGACCAGTCGGTAGGGGGGAAGGCAACCGGTCGAGCTCCTGAGCATGCGTCGAGGACGCCTGACCTGTCGCAGTGCGCTCGGGGAGGCGAACGAAGGGACGACGACTTCTGCGGATCAGGCCGAGCCTCTGCTCGCGCTGATGAAGGATGAACGAGATGATGACTTGACAGACGGTCGGCACGGTCCGACCTAGCCTGGCCAGACTGTTGCGCGGCGCCGACCGAACCCCCGCCCGGCCCCGTACGCATGCGCGAGGACGTCACTAGGGCCTGCATCCGTTCTCTCGGAGGCAGAGCACTGACGGCGGAAGAGCACGCAGACGGAGCATAAGGGCATCGAGAACGTCACACAGCCCCGCCCCGAGTGCGCATGACCCGAGCGCCGCCAAAGGCGCCGAGGTCGCCAATACCGGGGGACGGGCAGCCGATCAGGTGCTTTGAGAGCGGGACATCGAGCGTCGAGGCGACGGCCTTGACGATCGACGGCGAGAATTCGCCGGCGACAAACTTGAGGTCGATCGTCAGGGCCGGGAAGGCCTCGTCGAGCAGCCTCGCGTTGGCCTGGAGCTCGGAGGGGATCTCCTCAACCGACTCGTAGGCGTGGATGAGGACGAGCCGCGAGGTCTGCTCGTTCGAAAGCGTGTAGAGGACGACCTGGACGAGGTGCGAAATCTGGCGAGAGGCATGGGAGATGAGCCGGTCAGCGGTCGTCAGACGAGTCTCGGCGGATCTTTCGGTCGCACCTCGTCGTCCTTGATCCAGGCGCAGACGACCTTGGCCTTGCTCCTCCTGACGGCCCGGACGAGCCACTTGCGGACAGCCCTTCGGACCTTGCCTCGGCCCTTGGTCTCCTGGTCGTCCTCGCCCGTCAGGCTCGACGACTTGCCGCCCCTCGCGAGACGCCAGCCCTCGCTCCGGTCAAGCAGCCAGACGAGGCCACGGAGGATGGCCGCCGTCTTCTGCTCCGAGAGCCAGAGCAGGCCGAAGATGCCGAACGAGTAGGCGACAGTGAGCGCGAGAGGCAGCGGCGAGAGAACCGTGTTGCCGACGAGGAGAGCGATGACGAGCCCGAGCGCGAGCAGGATCTGAGGCAGGCCGACGTGGGTGGCCGGCGCCAGGAGTGGCAGGTGCGGCAGATTGAGGTGGAGGAGGAGTGCCGAGAGCGCGTACAGGAGCATCATACTCGTGAATGAGAGCGAGAAGATGTTGGACAGGGTGGCGAGCGAGAAGCCGGAAGACGCGTAGAAGACGATGCAGAGGGCGAGGTAGACGCCGACGCCGCCGACGGCCGTGTCCTTGGTCCAGCGCGACTTCCAGGCGACCCAGCGCGGCAGGATGCCGTCCCCACTGAGCCGCTCGATGAGCGAGCAGCAGGCGACGCCGCCGCAGAGGACGCCGCCGCAGAGGACGGTGACGGCGTCGACGACGGTGAGGATCTTGAGGAAGCGCGGGGCGTAGCGTGAGGTGGCAGCGAGGTGGGAGAGAAGGTTGGCCTCGGTGTAGAGCGTCGCGGGGGGTAGAGAGAGGGAGAGGAGGAGCAGGAGCGGCACGTTCAGCAGAACGGCGCCTGCAGACGGGGGAGCAGTAGGCTGGCGATCAGTGTTTGTCGAGCGGGCTACCATCCAAGGGATTCTGCGCACCGAGCATCAGGTTCCGGATCGCTTTGGAGTAGGCTTCGGGCTTGACCTCCTCGACAAAGCTGGCGCGGAGGGGGAGGGAAAGGCGGGTCAGTGCATGAGGACATGGTTTGCGATCGGCTTAACTCCCGAAGACGACTCACGTCGGCATGCATTCGATGCCCGTCACGCCGAGGAAGCCGACGCAGAGACCGTTCCACACGGCTCTGGCCGCCCCAGCCGGGCCGATCCAGGTGGCCATGTCAAATGCCCAATTGAGTTTCAGCACCGACGGGCCGGTCGAGATGAGCGTCGCCGAGGCGAGCACGATGAGGAGCGCCATCGTGCCTAGCTGCGTTCGACGTCTTTGAGGTCAGCGGTCGATCGAGTGGCGATGCGTATGCGGCGAGAAGGAGACGTACGTGGAAGAGACAGATCGAGAGCGTCAACCGCGTCGAGTCCTTGACGCCAAAGAGCAGGAGCCCAGTGAAGACTGTCGGCAGGACGAGGGGAATCAGCGACGTCGTCGAGGATCGGAAAGACAAGCGAGGCGGCGCACCGATCAAGATGAGGAGGCCGAGCACGAGGTTCTTGAACGGCATGCCGACCCATTCGCCCTCGATGTACGCGGCAGCCGTGCCTGCGCTAACTGTGCCTGTCGCGACGCTAAGGAGGCAAGACCGGTGACCAGAGCCTGAGCAGATCAGCCGCCGCAGGCCTGGGACTAGCAAGCGAGGAGGGACGCACACATCGAGCAGCGTCATCGCGGCGCCAAAGAGTCCGAGCGACTTGCCGCCAACGTTGAGCAGGTAGGCGTACTGAGAGCAGGAAGCGTACGGTCAGTGGGCTGGAAGACGCTCCGGAGAGCGGCGGGCGCGGGCCAGACTCACGTTGCCGCCGTTCAGCCGCATGGCGCCGCCGAGCTCGACGAGGATGCCGCGCCAGAGCCCAAGGACGGCGCAGGCGACGAGCATGCTGAGTGCAGAGAAGGTCCCTCCGTTGGCGACGATGGCTGGGAGCGAGTAGAAGACGGAGCCAAAGACAGCATTGCCCGCGACCGAGGTGGCGCGGAACTGGCCGAGGAGCTGGCTCGCTGTCGTGTCGCCGGTGGTTGCACCCTCGGTCGACAGATCGAGCTGCGGTGGCGGTAGCGGGATGTAGGAGACCGACCCCCAGCCGGCAAATTCCCAGTCGTCATCGCCCTCGCCGTGGAGGGCGGCCATGCGCTCGCGTTTGGCGCTGCGCTTGAGCGAGCCCGGCTGGGTGTGCGTCTTAAGCCGACGAACGATCTGCAGGAAGGATGGCGCGCAGGGGTCAGGTGTGCCCTCATTCAGTACGCAACGACGAGAGCAGAGAGCCAGGAACGGACCGTCTCGAATTCTGAGCGCTCAAACGACGGAGGCTGCTGGCCCATGGCAGGGGTCACGTCGCCCGGGCTCATTGAACCTGCCACACAAAGGGAGAGCTGTCAGCACCGGGAGACCGCCACATCAGGAAGACGTTGCTCGACACACCTTGTCGCCCGAGCATGGACCTCAGGCGCTCGAGCTCCTGCCGCTCGGAGCCGGCGAGCAGCGTCCGGGTAGCCCTCGGCGTGCTGCCGTACGCCTCGCGCTCCTTAGCCTTGCCCTTGCTCGACGCGCTTGGCGTCATCTCGAAGCTCTCGGGGGCAGCGGCGTCCGACCGCCTGCGGCTCTTGGGCTTGACATCTTCCTCGTAGCCGGGCTTGGGCCCGTCCTCGGCCTCGCTGTCGGTCCCGAGCTCGAGCTCGTGCGAGACCGAGAGGCCCGAGAGCTCGAGCGCGGGCGCAGGCGACGACGGGGCGGTGGCCGGTCGCCGGGCCGGCGTCCGCAACGAGGCTGCCCCCCGCGGGACGAGCCTGAGCGGAGAGCCGGTGCTCGCCGGTGGAGGCGTCGCCGAGGTCGTAGCCGAGGCAGCGAGGTCGCTCGGATGGGTGGCATGGCGCGAGCGCACCGGCGTTGAGGGAGCGGGCGGCATGTTGTCCGAGGACGCAGAGCGCGCGTCACCGAGGGTTAGGGCCGGAGCACCGCGGCCGTCTTCCTGCGAGGGTGGTCAGATGTCCTGCGCTGCGAAGGACCGTCTTTCTGCTCCGGGTCTCCCTGGCAGTGCTGCTGAAGGTCGTCGTCGTTGCTTGTCGCCTGTCAACCTCAGGCTCCTGTCGACTCGACGGCCCGCGCAGCAGCAGCAGCGGCTCGCTCGCCAGCTCGCGTCGGCCGTGGTCAGCCGTTTGCGAGCGGCCTTTCGGACAACGACGACCGCTCCCTTTCCTGCTGGCTGCTCCTTCTCCTTGCCTTAGACGCAAGATGGCCCCTCTTCCGCAGCGCAACTGCGTCCAGCCTTCGGCCCTGCCGTTCCCAATTCTCAACAAGCTCCGAGGCAAGCGGTCCGTCCCCCCCTCCCCGAGCCGCCGGCCGCGCCGCCCTCGGTCGTGAGAGGCGCCCTGACTCCCAGGCCACCTCCCTGCTGACACTGCCTGCTCGTCTTTGCGCGCTCTGCCTCGAGTCAGGGTCGTTCTCGCGTCCGGTTCGCCTCGGCGCAAGGAGATCCTCGAGTCGATCGTCAGTCTTGCTAGACTTCCCACTGGCCAAAGGCGCGGGCTGACCTGCTGCTGCTCGAGTAATCGCAGGGCCTCACGCCCGAAATCATTCCTTCGACATTCGCCGAGGATCTGCCTCACTCGAGCTACTCGAACGACCTGTCCGAGTATCCCGTTGCGACGGCCGGTGAGAAGGTACAGGTCGCTGGCTTCGTCCTCAGTCTTGGCACCGCGGCTGACGGCCGCGACGCTCTCCCTCCGCTCAGGCTCGTGAGGTCTACGAGCGTCTCGTCGCCGAGTCGCCGGACGACGCGCCCGACCTCGTCATCTCTGGTGCTTCCCAGATCTCCCTTGCAGGATGTTCACCGAGCTAGAGACTGACGCTGCTCGCGTCGGCCTGCCAGCCGATACGGTCGTCATCTTCCCTCCCCTCGCACGCGACGGCGAGCGTGAGGAGCTCTCGGTCGACCGTGCTGCGCGAGGCGAGAGCGTCATCCTCGAGAAGCCGGCGTCCAAGGCTGACAACGTGAGCCCTGACGTTCCCTTATTTCCGAGTCGATGCTTGACCAAGACACAGACTGACGACGAGCTGATTTGCTTCGGGGACCAGCTGCGCATGCTGCTCGACATGAACGGCGAGGCCTGCCAGGTCACGACGGCCATCGCCATCGGTGCGCCCGTCCTCTTCCTGACGCTCTCTGCACGTTTTCAAACCTGACCGGTCGATGCTTCTCTCCGGCGCACCTGCTGTGTGATAGCCTATCCGATCTTGGCCAACCCGGGCTACGCGCTTCGATCGCTCGTCTCGACGACGCTCCTGAGATTTGCCGACTCGCCGGTTGAGGTCCTCAAGGCCTACGCCGCGACCGGCGAGGGGCTCGACAAAGCCGGCGGCTTTGCTCTTCAGGGCCAGGGCATGCCGCTCGTCAAGTCGATCGAGGGCGAGTGGGGCAACGTCGTCGGTTTTGGCGCGAGCGCCTTCTTGTCGTGCGTCGAACCCGGTCTGGCTCTCTCCTTTGCTGGGCTGCAGCATCTGCTCACCGTCGACTCTCCCTTTCGCAGCTGGATGGGCGGCCTGCTCGAGGATGAGGCAGAAGATCTGCTCGAGCTCTGAGGCCGACCGGCCAGTGGCCGCAGGTCCACCCGCCATGCCTGCGTTCTCGGTTCCGGCCCCCTGGACTTGCGCCCGACAACACCAACGTTCTGCAGGGATGTCAAGGTGCGCAGCACTCGCGGTCCTGATGGAACGTCTCCTCGGGCCTGCGCGCCGCGCCGGCTGCTCTTGAGCCAGAGGAGGAGTCCCGCCCGTCGTACCTCCTCGGTCCCTGACGATCTGCTAGCCCTTGGCATCCCCCTTTCGTTCGACGCAGAACCTTTCCTGGCCTCTTCCTCCATCCCTCGGCAGGGGAGACCCCATAGAAACGGACCTCGCAGTTTGCTTCCACCCCGCTTCCTCCGACGCCGCGGACGGCTGGGCGCTCCACCATCCCGCCCCCATCCCGGCCGGCGTCTGGCGATGGGTGGATGGATGGATGGATGGATGCTTAAACATGTTTACCCATCCCCGACGGGACGCCTTCGCCGCGGGGGAGGCGCCCTCGCAAGCTGCTGATGAAAGAGGTCGTCGTCGCCCCGATGAGTGAGCCCGTCGTCGCCGGTCTTGGCTCTCGCGCCGGCGGATGCCGATCAACTCGGGTGCCTCCCCCCACCGGTCGCTCTCCAGCACAAATACTGCTAGCCTGGCTTTGGCACAACCCTCCTCTGCTGCTACTGATCGCGAAGGGGGCGCTGACGCGTTCGAGAGGGACCCGCGCGGTCCAAGCGGCTGCTAGCGTCAGTTCATCTGGCCGCGGGAAGGGCGAGGGTCGCCGCCGGCAACGGCCTCTCGCCGCTGCCGCATCCAGCGATCGACCCCTCCGACCGACCTCTGCTCACGGGACCCTCCGCCTTGCTCACTTGTCTTTGCAAGCCACAAACTCTGACCTGGGTCCCTCTCGACCGCTCTGCCCAGAGCCCGGTCTCCCCGAGCAGAGCATGACGGCGTGTGCAAGAGGCACGGGCGTCGCTCGACCAGTCAAAAGCCCAGCAGCCGGAGCTGGCCGAGCTCGCTTCCTCCTCAGCCCTCCCCCCCTTCCCTCCCCTCCCGTCGGCCAAGATGTTGCTCCCCTCCCGTCTCGCGCTGCCCCTGGCAGCGCTCCTCGCCCCTCTCGCCGACGCTCTCCCCTCCCGGTCGCCCTCGGCCGCCCAGCTCGTTCAGCGAGCTCCCTCGCCTGAGCCCGCCGGCGGCCCCTCGGCTCTCCTGCGCGACCAGCTCGACTGGTCCCGGCGCCAGGAGTCGGCCCCGGCCGGTGGCTACTCGCTCGACACGTCCTCGTGCGGAGGTCAGTACGGCTCGGGTCTGTGTCGCTACGACCAGAGGAGATGCTGACGCACGCTCCATCTCATCGCAGGCTACAACCTGACCTCGGTCTCGCAGACGGCGTCCGGCCTCAAGGCCGAGCTGTCGATGATCGGCGAGGCTTGCAACGCCTTTGGCATCGACTACGAGCGACTCGTGCTCGAGGTCGACTACCAGAGCAAGGATCGGCTCCGGGTCCACATCTACGACGCCGACAGGGCCGAGTACATTAGTGCGTCCTTGATTCGGGCGGGTGGTGCTGCTGCGCTCGCGTCCGTTGTCCATTTGCTGACCGACGCAATCCGCCTGCCCACTGCCCAGTTCCCGAGGAGGTCTTTGAGACACCCGGCGTCGACGATGGCTTCGACATGACAACCTCCGACCTCGTCTTCAATCACGACCCTTCGCCCTTCGCCTTCTGGATCACGCGCGCCAACTCGGACGCGGCGCCCATCTTCGACACCCGCCCGGCGTCCAAGCAGGCCGTGCCCGACCCCATTCCTTCGCCCGGCTACGGCGGTGTCATCAAGGAGAACTCGTCGACGGCCGTGCTGAACGAGGCCGGGGCTCTCATCTTTGAGGCCGGCTACCTCGAGATCTCGTCCGCTCTCCCGGTTGGCGCCAACATCGTCGGTCTCTCCGAGGTCGTCTCGTCGAGCGGCCTCTGGCGCAACTCGAGTGCGACGGTCCAGGCGCTCTGGGCACGCGATGCGGGCAACCCGACCGACCAGGTAAGCCCATCCAAAGTCTTTGCGCGATGGTGTCGAGCTTGATCTGACCGAGCTTTGTTGCCCAATCTTGGCTAGAACGAGTACGGCTCCTTCCCCATGTACTTGGAGTCGCGCGTCGACGGCAACTCGACCTCGTCGCACGGCGTCTTCGTGTCGTCCTCTCAGGGCCAAGACATTCTACTCCGCGATGGCGTCATCGAGTACCGCATGCTCGGCGGCTCGCTCGACTTCTACTTTGTTTCTGGCCCAACCCCGCTTGCCGTCCACGAGCAGATGGCGTTCGTCATCGGCCGGCCGGCGATGCCGCCCTACTGGTCGCTCGGCTTCCACCTCTCGCGCTGGGGTTACGACAACATCACCCAGTGCCGCGAGATGGTCAGCAAGATGCGGGCGGCCAATGTCCCTCTTGAGGTCGGTTTCTGGCCCGTCCTCACCACGCGACTTGTCTCGGACGACGTCGCTGACCCTCTGCACCTGCTCCCTTCGCCATAGGTCGCCTGGGTGAGTTCGCCGAGCGGTTCTCAACTTTTTGCGGCTTGACTGACGCCTTGCTCTTGCCCACGCTGACGTCCACAGAACGACATGTGAGGCTAGGGACCCTGGTCGACGGATGCGCAGCACTCCTGGCTGACCCAACCCCCTCGTCTTCCATCCTTGACGCAGCGACTACATGTGAGCCTGGCCGAGCGCTCGCGATATCTTGCAGCGGAGGGCCTCGACTGACCCTGTGCGTGCTCTCCTCCTCAAGGGACTCGTACCGCAACTGGATTCCGGTCGGTCCGCTCTCCCCTTGGTCCTCGTCGATTTGCTCGTTTCTGGCTGACCCTTCCTTTCTTCCCCTTGTCGTCGCCAGGCTCCGAACCGCTACGACCCTGACGAGTTCAAGGCCTACGTCGATGAGCTGCACGCCAACCACCAGCACTACATCCCGATTGTCGACGCGGCTGTCGCCGTATTGAACCCAAACGGAAGTGACGTTTACGAGTCAGTAGCTCTGGCCCATCTTCGTGCACGGGGACCGATAACTGACCTGCTCGACCTTTGCCCAGCCCCTACACCCGCGGCGCCGAGCTCGACGTCTTCATGAAGAACCCGGACGGCTCCGAGTACCGCGGCCAGGTGCGACTGACCGCCCGAGCGCGCGCGCGCGCCCCGAGCCTTTGCTGACTTCGCACTCCCTCCGTCGCCAACAAGGTCTGGCCCGGTGTGACCGTCTTCCCGGACTTCTTTTCCGAGAACGCGGAAGACTGGTGGATCGAGGCCAACCTGAACTTCACAAAGCTCGTCGACCTGGACGGAATCTGGTACGGACCGCCTTGATCTGCGTGCACCCTGAGCCGTCGCTGACCTCGTTCTCTCCCTCCTTCGCCGACAGGTTGGACATGAACGAGCCCAGCTCCTTCTGCGATGGCTCGTGCGGCTCGGGTCGGACCGACCTCGAAAACATTACGACGCCCTTCCTCCTGCCCGGCCTGCCCGGCAACGTCGTCATCCTCGACGCTCCTTACCCGGAAGGTTACAATGCGACTCTTTGGGGCACCTCGGGTAACGTCACCATCAACGGCACCCACACCTTTAACTCGACGCCGCCCGCCTCGGTCGACCGCCGCGCTCAGCTCTCGCGCCGTGTCGGCGCCGGCGTCGACGTCAACACGCCCGCGTACGAAATTCACGCAGCGCTCCCCCGGCTCAGCTCCTCGACCGTCAGCCCCAACGCAACGCATGCCGGCGGGAAGATTCTCCACCTGGACGTGCATAACTACTATGGGACCATGATGGGCCGGGCCACGATCAAGGCGCTTGAGGCCCACAGGTGCGGATGCTCACCAGCCCCTTTCCCCACGTACGATTGCCTCTGGGCTGACTCTCCCTCCCTCCCACGCTCTGCGCCAGGCCTGGCAAGCGGCCGTTTGTCGTCGCGCGCTCTCTCGCCCCCGGCTCCGGCCGGACGCTCGCCCACTGGACGGGCGACAACTTCTCCAGGTGGTCGAGCATGAAGGACAGCGTCCGCAACGTTCTTCAGTTCTCGCTCTTCGGTGTCCCCATGACTGGCGCAGATATTTGCGGATTCCAAGGCAACACGAACGAGGAACTCTGCTCGCGCTGGATGCAACTTGGCGCCTTCCACCCTTTCTACCGCGGCCACACGATCCGCTCTGCCCGGCCCCAGGAGCCCTACCAGTGGGACTCTGTCGCCGAAGCCTCGCGCAAGGCCATCTCGATCCGCTACGCCCTCCTTCCCTACTGGAGCAAGCTCCTCTGGTACGCCCACACGGCCGGCACGCCCCTCATCCGCGCGCCCTTCTACGAGTTCCCCGACGAGGCCAGCCTGATCGGCGTCGATGAGCAGTTCTTCGTCGGTGCGTCCCTGCTCGCTCCCTTCCTCGCCCCGCGCCCTTTCCCTCTCGCGTCGTACAGTCGATGCTGACGCTACATCTGCCGCTCTTCCTCGCGCCCACAGGACCGGATCTCCTCGTGACTCCGGTGCTCCAGCCGAACGTCACCGAGGTCGAGGGCGTCCTGCCCGGCGGCGACGCCGTCATCTGGCGCGACTGGTACGACCACTCGGTCCTCACCCCGTCTGCCGACGGCAAGTACACCTTCCCGGCCCCGCTCGGCCACATCCCACTCTCGCTCCGGTCGTCCTCGATGCTCCTCCTGCACGCCAAGCCCTCGTACACGATCTACGAGACCCGGCGCGAGCCGTTTGAGCTGCTCGTCTCGCTCGCGGCCGACGGTTCGGCAGCGGGCACGGCCTACGTCGACGATGGCGAGAGCGTCGACTCGGCCCACAAGCTCCTCTTCCTCTCGGCCACCGCCGGCCACACGGTCAGCTCCTCGACGCCGGAGGGCGAGTACACGATCGACCAGCCCCTCGCCCAGGTGACGGTCCTTGGCGTCGGGCAGGCGCCCGAGCGCGTCGTCTTTGGCGGCCAGGAAACGACCGACTTCACGTACGAGCAGGCCACGCAGAAGCTCGTTGTCAAAGGCCTCGAGGGCGACCTCAACTCGGCTTGGGAGCTCACCTTCTGAGCAACGCCTCTTCCTCTCTTCTTACACGCCCTGGACCTTCTCTCTATCCCACACCCATCTGCTCTCACTCCTTCTACCCTCGACCCTTGCCCCCCTCTCTCGCGAACCTCCGCGCCGCTCTGTAGACTCACAACGACCCAGATGGCATTGTACAATGGAGCCCGCCCCGACCCACTCAACTGCGAACGCCAGCCTGCGCCATCGCACCGCCGTTGCCTTCTTGCATTGGCCGAGCCGATCGAAGGGCAGGAGCCATCCAAACGCACGGAAAAAGAAAGGGCAGGGCGAGGAAGCAGGGCAGGAGGTGTGAGGGAGAGAGGGTTGGAGAAGTGGAGGGGGCGGGGGGGTGCGAGGCCGAGTCCTGGAAGCGTGCAAGAGAGAAAAAGGGAGTGGGGGGGTATATGCGGCCGAGTAGGGAAGCGGATGAGGTCGAGTCGTGCGCCGGTCCGGTTCGGCCCCTGCCGAGAGTGTGCAAGAGGGGGCGAAGGAAAAGGTCGAGTGCAAGTTGGACTCTCGAGAGGCGCGTTTGGTCAAGGCAGGAGCGCGCGAAAGGGGCGAGGCTAAGAGCGGACCGCCGGTCCGTCGGGCCTCGAGAATAGCGCCGGCTTAGAGCAGTCCAGCGACGAGGCCGATCGAGCCGAGCACGAGCCCGACGGCCGTCCATGAGGAGGAGCCGAGGACGCGGGCGCCCGCGCTCCGCTTGGCCAGAGCCTCAGGCTCGGAGAGACCGCGCTTGGTGACGGACACCTGTTGGTGAGCACGCGAAGCAGGCCAGTCAGCACGTCAAGAATGGGGCGGGGTGAATCGGAAGCCAATGCGAAGGGTGTTGGAGAGGGCCCCCCGGAGGCGACGCACGTTCAGACCCAAGCCGTAGCCCGTCAGCTCGACGGTGGGCAGCATCGACGGCGGCCGCTGGATGAGGTAGAGCGGCGGCATGGGCGCGCCGTCAAACTTTGCGAGCTGGAGCGCATAGTTCTCCTTGACGGTGTCGACTTGGATGCCCCAGTCCGAGTAGAGCGTCTGCCGCGGCGGGGAGGGGAAGGGTTCAGCTCCCAGTCAGGTAGCCGGCGCGATCGATGGACCGCGGGGAGACGCGGGCGGTGAGGAGGCAAGGGGGTCGGGAGACGTACCGTCTGCTCGTACAGCGTGATCAGGTTTGACTCGGCCGCACAGGGGTCCTGCACCTGGATCCGGCCGTCGGCCGCGAACGGCGTCAGGACGAGCGAGCCGTTCGAGCCGAGCTCGTACGTCCCGTGCTGGAAGAAGACGACGGCCTGGATGCAGTTGGGTTTCGAGTTGTTCGAGTTGAAGCGGTACTGGGCCTCTTCAAAGAAGCCGTCGTCGGTGCTGCAGGGCGGGCAGGCAGGCAGGCAGGCGGGCGAGCGAGTGGGTTAGCGGCGCGAAAGGAAAGGGGCGGGGCGGAGCAGGAGGTGAGGCGATGGGGACGAATGGAGGGACGAACAAGGAATAGGCGATGCCGGTCGTCAAGGGATAGGTAAACGAGTAGTTGAGCGGGTCGGCGAAGCCCTTTTGAAGCGAAAGGGGTCGATCGGTCGGTCGAGTTGGGAGAGGTCAGCGATCTCGGCCAGCGGGTCAAGGGGAGGTGGACAGCTTGGCTTGGCCTTGATATCGACCGGGCCTCCCCCGAAGGGATAGGAGGAGAAAGGACGCACGATACCGGTGATGACGTTGCCGCTACCGGACGACCATGTGCCGTAGAGGGAGGTGATGTTGTTGGTCGACCTGGGACGCGTGAAGGGAGGAGGGAGGAGGGCGGCGCGGCGCGGCGGGGCGTTGAGCGAAGCGAGGAGGCAGAGCGCGCGCAAGTGTGTGGAGAGGCAGGAGGCGAGGAGAGGCGGAAGGGAAGATGTACGCGGCAGGGGGAGTGGAGACGGTAAGGAGGAGAGGAGTCAATCTCTGCGCCGCGATCTGAAGAGGCCAGCGAGAAGGGGGGCAAGGGAGCCTGGCGACGCACGAGAGGTCCTGAGCGAGCGCGCTCAGCGGGGCGAGGAGCGCCGCTGCCGCCGTCGCACCAAAGACGAGCGCGAGCATCCAGAAGGGAGGGAAGGAGGGGGAAGAGGCTGCGGAAGGACGGGTCGGAGCGCGTCAGTAAGGGACAGGTCTGAACGGTTGGTTGGGAGGGAGGCAGAAGGCGAGGAGCATGGGCAGGCGGGGGCGCGAGGCCCTTGAGTGGGTTCGGGTCGCCCCCGGCCTGCCAAGAGCGCCCTCGGCGGGAGGAAGAGCCAGAAGACGACTGACGGGGATGAGGGGAGTGTGTGTCGGCTCGAGGGGATGGCCTGCAGACGGTTGGATGCGTGTATGCGCGTGCCTTCTGTATGCGTGGGCGGGCTCTCTGGTCGGAGGGCGTGTGGGCAGGCAGGCAAGAGGGGGAAGGGACGGGCGAGGGTGACGACGGGCCGAGAGAGAGAGGCGCCCAACAACCCGGCGCGCGGGCGGGGCTGAAAACGCCTGCGGACGCGCGCAGCAGACCCCGGTCTGTCCCCCCTTCTTGCCGACGCCCAGCCAGCCAGCCTGAGCGGATGGACGGTCGCCGACGGCTGACCAAAGGGGGTCGCTCTCTTCCGACCTCGGCCCGGAGAGGACTACGAGAGCTGTCAAGCCTACTGCTCGCGGCCGGCCGGATTCGGTCAGTTCGCGGCAGCGGGCGTCACCGCCGGACGGGCTCACAAGGTCCACCAGCAGGGCGTGTATCCATCGAAGAAAGGGTCGCGCACAGAAGACGTCGTAGACGGCGAGCTCAGACAGTGGCTGACAGGCCAGACAGAGGCTGGGAGCCTCAGAGAGAAAAGGGGGGAGGGCTACAGTGGAGGAGGCTAGGCGGGCGGGCGGGCAAAGGCAGGCGGTGTGTCCGCCCGTCGAGTTCGAGCAAAGAGTTCGGGAGTGGGATTCGAGCGAGGTGACGCGGACGATCGAAGAAGCATTGAGGGGGGAGAAAAGGCCTCCCAACGTGCGGTGAGGAGGCCGACGGACGACGTCGCGATGTGCATTCCCCCCCTTTTCGGCCGGGAAGGGGTCGATCTCGAAAGAGCGCAAAACGACCGAGGCACGAGGGAGCCTCTACTGCCGATCGGGCAGTCGTGAGTCGTCTAGCAGCAGCACCTGTTTCAGACCGAGTCGGATTCGCATAAGGAAAGGGGAGAGAGAGTCAGTCGCCAGGTCCCAGCGCGACGGGGACCCACGCCCCAAGGGGGACTATTAGCCCGCAAGGGAGTGGAGAGGAACGCACGGGATGATGCAAATGTCGCACTTGCAGGCTGCAAGGCCGTCCGACGAAGAGGGGGGCATGGGGGCTTCCGGTCAGTCTGGAACCGGGTGGGAAGGGTGGAAACCGCCCGTTGCCAATGATACCCAGCGGGGGAGAGGGAGGGAAGGGCACGGACGGAGGATAGGCAGGCCGCAGAAGTGCTGTGGCCGGACCGCAGGAGAGCACCAGGATGAAAGTCAGCTTCGAAGACGGCGAGAGAGCGTGCCTAGCAGGAACGTGGGCAGGCGGGAGAGACAAAGGGACGCACGCCCGGGCATCCACCGCGGAGGCGCATCGCCCCGGCCGGACCGTCGACCGTCTGCTCCTGTGCCTGCGCTTGCTGCTGGTGGGTAGAAGCCAACTTGACGTCTCGCTCGAGCGCTGAGCGATCACAAGAGGGATAGAGAGAGGGGGGCGTCAGGTCGTCGTTCCCGGATTCAGGCTCACTGCGGAGGAGGAGGAAGGGGGTGACATGCCCTCCGGCCAGTTCACTTGACGGCGGAAGGACGTACTCATCGACTGCCGTGACATCGGCTGCTGAGCGACGACGGGGGCAGAAGGGTAGGTCGGCGTGTGCGAAGGTGAGAACGACATGAATGGGCTTCTGTTGAGAGATGCTGGTGTGAGTTGGGGTTCGAGGTGGCTGGTCGGAGGGAGGCGAGCGAGCGAAGGCAGTAGGAGGGGCTGGCTGCCGGTCTGCACCGGCGGGCGGCGCCGCGGGCGCGCGTCATCTCTGGCTGAGTGGCGGCGAACGGCTCCGGCCGACACCGATTCAGCCAGCCCTCGACGCCGACCCCCGCTCGACCTGTCCGTCCGAACCCACAGCATCAAGCGGACGTCTGCACGAGTAGAGCGCTCATCACAGCACACCCGCCTCCGCCCACACCCCAGTCCCTCGCGCTCTTTGCTTTGCACTTCACGCGCCCGCGCGACCCTCTCCCTAAGCCTCGCTCTCGCTCCAGCCGCTCACCGCCCTGTCGCTTCGCCTCGAACACTCGTCCCTCCGCCATGTCCGACTCTGAGGAAGAGCCCTTCCCGGCGATGGTCTCGTTTGATCTGGATTACACGGTCTGGGACCTCGTACGTGCCCCTCCCACTTTCATCCCGCTCCTCAAGTCTGACGCCCTGCTCGGCGGCGCCCTCCCTGCGCCAGTGGATCGACACACATGTCTCCCCGCCTTTCAAACGCCCCTCCCACGAGGCGCTCAACGCCGTCCAGCCCCGTAGAGGCGACACGATCAGCTTCTACAAGGACGTGCCCGAGATCCTGCATCGGATCGAGACGAAGGGGTCGTACATGGCCCTCTGCTCGAGAACAAGCGCACCGGAATAGTACGCCCTCTTCGCCATTCTGTGGATGCTGCGCCCTCCACCCGGCCATACACACTTCTCGCTCGCCGGGACAAGTTCGCTGACCTCGCCCGCCGCCTCCCTTGCTCTAGTGCCCGCGAGGTCCTCGGTCTCCTGCTTGTACCGGCCCCTCACGATCGGCCAGACGAGGCGCCCCGGCCCGCATCCTCCTTCTTCAAAGGGCAAGTCCTCTCTTCCCCCCCCTTCCCGTCACATCCGTCACAGCCATCAAAAGCATCTCGCTCTGTCACTCCTGCTGACAAGAACGCCCCGTTCTCGGACTTCCGATGGCCTGTTTGTTCACGAGCAGGAAGGAGATTTACCCCGGCAGCAAGCTCAAGCACTTCCAGGCACTCCACAAAAAGACGGGCATCCCCTACGATGAGATGGTCGGTCCCCCAGCCAGAGAGCTGTGGATTGACGACCTTGCAACAGAAGGGACTGACACGATTGGACTGCGCCCCGTCCTCTGACCCCGAACAGCTTTTCTTCGACGACGAGTTCAGTCCCTCTCCGTCTTGCCTTCCCTTCCGGATGAGACACCTGACTAACCGCTTTGGATCGGTTCTCGATGATTCCTCTTTCGGCAGGTCTCGCAACTTCGAGGTTGAGCAGCTCGGTCCGTCGCCTGCCCTCGCTTCCGCCTAGCTGCACAGGCGCGCTGACGCCTTCCCCATACATCTCACCTGCTCCACGTCTGCAACGACCGCAGGCGTGACCATGATCCTGGTCGACTCGCGCGGGACGACGATGGAGCTCTTCGAGCAGGGCCTCGCCCGCTGGCGGGCGAAAAAGGCCGGCGGCGAGGAGACGGGCGGCGGTGGGCCGGTCGGGTCGGCGGGGAAGCGGCAGACAAAGAGCGGCAACAAGAACAAGAAGTGAAACTTCTGATTGTGCTATCCTAGATCTTGCGACGTTCTGTTCGCGAGGGGAGAGATACTCGGCGAGACGAGGCAGCAGCTGGACAGGGCATGCAGGCGCTCCTTGCCCCCTTTAGCCGGGGTTTCGATCGCTTCGTTGCGCGCGGCCCGGCGACGACGACGACGGACGACCCGCCGCTGCCCCCCCCCCCCTGGCCCTGCTGCCCTGTCCATCAACCATCACTCGTTTCTTCCCCTTTCCCGATATTCCAAGAGTCGACGGACCGAACACGAGAATGGCTACTCCGAACGCGCCCAAGGACCTCGCCGAGCTCGAGACGCTCCTCAGGGACGATATCAAGGTCAAGGTGGCCGGCGTCGATGGTGCGTCCGCCTGACGTCCCCTCCCTCCGGCTGCTCGGCCGGGCGTTGCTTGAAAGGCGGCCATCGTCGGGCTAGTCGGGAGACGTACGAGCTGAAGAGCGTCGTGTCCTCTGCACAGCCGACGGCGTTCTCCGGGGCAAGTATATGTCCAAGAAGAAGTTCCTGAGCGCGGCCAAGGGTGGCTTTGGCTTCGTGCGTCATCTGCCCCCCCCCTCCTCACTGACCCTCCTTCGAGCATCCAACGAGCCAAGACGCTGATCAACCCTACACGCGTGCTGGCTCGCCCCCTATAGTGCTCGGTCATCTTTGGCTGGGATCTCCACGACACCGTCTATCCTCGCGAGCTCCTCATCAGCAACAAGTCGAACGGCTACCACGATCTGCACGCCGAGGTTGACCTGGCCTCGTTCCGCCGCCTGCCGTATGAGAGCGACTGCCCGCTCTTCCTCATCACGTATCTCGACCCGGAGACGAAGGAGGCAATCCCGCCGTGTCCGAGGGGCATGCTCAAGCGCGTGTTGGACCGGATCGACGCCGGCGGCGAGGGCGAGAAGGGTCAGGGCGGCTACAAGGGCCTCGCGGGCGTCGAGTTCGAGTACTTCCAGGTCCGTCCCTACGTGACACCTCGACGCCATCCTCCGCAACTGTAAGCTCACTGGTGAACCTTCTGTTGAGTGTTCCACAGTTCAAGGAGACGCCCGAAAGCCTTGCGCAGAAGAAGGGCGTCAACCTGACGGCGCTCACGCCGGGCAGTGCGTTCACCCTTCCTCTTCCCTCGTTCACCCTGTAAAAGGCTGACAATCTATCAACCCCTTCCCCCTTCCCTGCAAGTGCACGGCTACTCCATGCTTCGGCCGCTGCTCAACAATGCCTACTTCCACGACCTGCACGACAAGGCGGAGCAGTTTGGGATCGAGGTTGAGGGCCACCACACCGAGACGGGTCCGGGCGTCTTTGAGGTGCGCCGCCCCGTGTTCCCGGCCGCCCTCCTTCATTCGTCAGACTGACCGAGAGACCCAACTGCAGACGGCCCTCGGCTACACGACGGCCCTCCGGATGGCAGACAACGCCGTCCTGTTCAAGCTGCTGGCCAAGACGGCCGGCATCGAGCACGGTGTCATGCCGACCTTTATGGCCAAGCCGTACGCCTCGCTCCCGGGTTGCAGCGGCCACATCCACGTCTCGCTCCAGACGGCCGACGGCAAGAACGCCTTCGCCTACACGGGCAGCGAGCCCGAAGGTCGGCCGAACGCAGCCTTTAAGGACGTCGCGTTCCTCTCGGAGCTCGGCGAGCAGTTCCTCGCCGGCGTCGTCAGAGGCCTGCCAGACGTCATGCCGATGCTCTGCCCAAACATCAACTCGTACAAGCGACTGACGGGCGGCGAGGCCTTCTGGGCGCCCAACCTCGCTAGCTGGGGCTACGACTCACGGGCGGCGAGCGTTCGCATCCTCGGCCCGCCCGGCGCACCGAGCGAGGGCACGCGATGTACGTCCTCACCCTCGCCTTTGGCTCGGCCCGGCCCATGAGCCAAGAAGAGTTTATCAGCGATCGGCAGCTGACGTGACGATCTCCTTCTTCACATCAGTCGAGATCCGCGTCCCGGGCGCCGACATCAACCCCTACTACGCCCTCGCCGCCATCTTCGCCCTCGGCCAGCGCGGCATCGAGCAGAAGCTCACCCTGCCTTACGGACCCGTCGGACACCCGGACGTCTCGCCGGCCGACATTCCTAAGCTCGCGACCGACCTCCGGAGCGCGACCGAGCGCTTTGGCGCCGAGGGGAGCGTTGCGCGCGAGGTCCTTGGAAACGACTTTGTCGAGCACTTCAAGGGGACGCGCGAGCACGAGTGGGACCTCTGGCAGACGGCCGTCACGAGCTACGAGGTACGGCGGTCCCCGCCGCGCCTGCCCAACCGGATACCTTACTGACCACCTTCTACTCCTCCGGCAGGTCGAGCGCTACTTTGAGCTTGCTTAGATGCCGCCCGGGCCCGCCTCCTGCTCCCTCTCTCTCGCCCTCTCTCTTGCGCAAGTCGCAGCTGTATCATAAGACCCCTGCATGGACACCTCCTGGATGTAATTCGCAATGTCGTGGCAAGATACCCCCTCGTTCTCATCCTTGTCGAGCTTCTCGAGGGTGGGCCAAGAGCAGAGAGTGCATGCGCACCGCCGATTGCTGCGCCTCCAGCGATGACGCGCGGCTTGGGAGATGCCCCGGCCCGGACCTCCCTTCCCGGCTCTCACTTGCTGGTGCACCTCCCCCCACCACCACCACTATCTTCAACACCAACACCATGCCTTCTACCAATACAGCTCAGCAGCCATCCAATGCGCCTCCGCCTTACTTCTCGGGCTCCGATACCGAGGAGGGCTCCTCGGCCGACGAGGAGTACCGCCAGTCGCTCCGCGCGCCCGGCGTCGACCTGACCCGCGTCCGCGTGCGTCGGCCCTTCCACTTCCTCCTCCTTCGACTGCCAGTCGACTGGCCATTCAGACTGACCTTGCTTGCCTACCTCCTTGCACCACAGTCGGCCCAGGACGAGGAGCTGCCCTTGCCCGACGGATGGATTCGGCAGTACGACCCCAAGTGCGCCCCCCGTCCCTCCGAGCCTGTAGCTCGCCCGCGCGCAGATGGGCTGAAACCTGCTGCCCGTGTCTCCTCCCAGTTCTGAGCACCACTTCTACGTTGACACGGCCGCCAACCCGCCTCGCTCCATCTGGGAGCACCCATTCCAAGACGCCGAGTTCATCAAGTCAATCCCTGATACCGAGCGCGACAGTCACACCTCGGCCAACCTCCCGTCGTCGTCTTCGGCGGCGGCCGCTGGCGGCGAGCGTCACTCGGCCCGGGACCCGCGTGCCTACGCCCCTGGCGGCGTGCCTCAGGAGCAGCATCACCAGCAGCAGCCGGCCAAGCACGAGGAGAAGAGTTTCGGCGACAAGCTCAAGCAGCGCATCACCGGCAAGACGAAGGAGGAGCGGGCGGCCCGGAGGCGCGAGAAGGCTGCGGCCGAGCGGGTGAGTGCTCGACGACTGACAATCCCTCCTCTCATCCGCTGACGACCGGCGTGTGTTCCTTCCTCCTAGGCCGAGCAGGAGCGACTGGAGAAGGCCTACGCGGCCCGGCGTGCCCTTCTCCGGCAGCAAATGAACGACCCTCGTTTTGTCCAGCGCTACAGTGCCCCGACCTACGCCTACAACCGGGGCCCTTACCTCGGTGGCGGCTACAGCCGCTACGGTGGTGGCTACCCGGGCTACAACGGCGTCGGCATGCCGCTCGGCTACGGCGGCTACGGCCGGAGGGGCATGGGCATGGGCATGCCCCTTATGGGCGGCCTCGGAGGTGGCCTCCTCCTCGGCTCAATGATGGGCGGCGGCTTCGGCGGTGGCTACGGAGGCGGCTTCGGGGGCGACTGCGGAGGAGGCGGCGACGGAGGAGGCGGAGGCGACTAGAGCAATCGTCGTCAGAGAGGCGCCATTGTCGCCCGACCGGAGGAGCAAACTGTATTGCTACGAATGACACTGTCCAGACGTGCGCCTCCTTGTCTCCGCAAGTACTGCCGCCGTCGAAGGGGAGTGGGGCAGGCGTGCCCGGCTGTCAACCGTCCATGCTGTCGCCTTGCTGCTGCGCTCTCCTTCGGACGCTCGGCGCCAACGACCCCCCCGACGGCCACCTGCCCACGACGATGTGAGCAGCCCTTCCCCTTACGTTACTTCAGCGCCCGATCCTCAAGCATGACCTCCGCTCCGACTACAGGCCCAAACTCAACATCCTCCAGCACAAATCGTACCACCCCTACTCTGAGAAGAACAAGGAGCGCGTCCGCCGGGACGAGGCCGCCGAGCGTGCGCGCGAGGAAGCGGAGGAGCAACGCTCACTGCAAGCCGTCAGTCGGTCATCTCGAGAGCACCAAAACACGTCGTGCACGTCGCTAATCTTTTGACTGCCTTCGCTGTTTGCCTCACACAGGACTCGGAAGCTCGCCTGGCCCTCCTGCGCGGGCGCGATGAGTCCGCCGGCGCTCTGGACGCTCCACCGGTCGCCTCCTCGAGCTCATCCCGGGCCGCCTTGCCAGAGGACCCCTTCTATGCCACTCAACCCGACGGCGAACGGCGCGCCATCGACCGCAAAGGCAAGGCCCGGGCTGGCAAAGGCGACGACATGCGCGCGCTCGACCGGCTTCTGTTGAGCGGCGGCAGCAGCAGCAGCTCGAGCCGGCCGGCAGCGGCGACGACGAGGGCGGCATCGGGCGACGAGTCGCTCAGCTTCTACGGCAAAGACGGTGCGCAGTTAGCGAGCATCCACGGTCTTCTTCTTAAGCTAGCTGAGGTCGCTGTTGCCCCTTCAGGTCACCTCAACTTCTGGGCGTCGGAAGAGATGAGACCGGTCCGCCGACCTCCGTCCGCCTCTACACCTCACTCCTATCCCTGGCACTGACCTCCCATACGCCGACCGGCTCGCCGCCTCAGCCGCAGAACGCGCCCGACAAGAAGGTCAAGAAGACGCCCGAGGAGCTCGAGCGCGAGGACCCGTACACGATGTACCTCTCGCGACCGGAGCGCGAGCTTCAGCCGTGGTATACCGACCCGCAGCTGCGCAAGATCGAAGACCGCGAGGGGAGGGACAAGATGCTCGACCGCAAGCGCGAGCAGCGACTGTGGGTCATCGGTCGCTCGGTCATCACAGCAGCCGGGAAACTGATACCTCGTTCGGACGTCAACCGTCTTCGGCCGCTCACAGACGCAAGGACGCCGAGAGCAAGACGAAACGTGACCCGCTCACACACATCGAGTCGCTCTTCTCCCGCTCGTCGTCGTCGACCTCGCGCTCGTCCGCGTCACTCTCATCAGCTCGGGCGCCAGCTGATGCGACGCCGACGGACAAGCGACTGCATCGCGAGTCGTCTGAACGCGAGCGGGCACTGGCGCTCATCGCCGAGCATCGGCGGCGGGCCGGCCCGGGGTCCGAGCCGAGTACGCCGGCCGTCAGCGTCCGGAGCGCGACGCCGGCGGGAAGTGTGCGGAGCGGCGGGTGGACCGCCGACGGCGAGGCGTACGGGACATCGGCGACGGGCTACGGCGAGAGCCGGTTCTACCCTGATGATCTGCGGAGGATCGAGCGCGAGCGCGAGCGTCGACGAAGCGACCGCCGATGACCACGGATGACGTCCAAAGGCGACCACCGACTCGTGAAGCGCCCGACGGAGCATAGATGCAGTGTCATGGGATGGGCAGCGGGGCAACGGCCAGCGAAAGCAGTAACACACAGAAGGGGGGAGGAGAGAGAGAGAGAAGAAGGGAGGAAGGAGAGTGGTGGACGATCCATGGGACGAGCGCTTGCAAGGGGCTCGGAGCTTGGGTAGACGGGTATGTGTAGAAAGGACGGCGAGACGCAGTGTTCCTTGGTAGAAGATGGGAGAGAGGGCGGCCGGCCGTTATGCCCGCGGAAGCGGGGAGCAGCCAGCGCGGCCGGGCGATTAGGGGGAAAGCTTAGACGGCGGGCGACGGCCAGAGCCAAAGAGCAGAACGGCGAGAAGTACCGGTCGTTACTTTTTGCTGCTCGGGGCGAGATATGGGACGGATCAGTGAATGGAACCCGCCAGAAGAGAATGTAGAAGCAAGGGGGGACCGACTTCTGCGAGACGACGACGCCGGCGACGACGGCGGCGACGATGATGAGGATGATGACAACGATCCAGAAGCAGATCCACTTCTTGCGCCGGGCCTTGCGGGCCGAGACGATAGCCGTATCGAGCTGCTTGGAGCTAGACGAGGTTTCGGAAGGGCGTCAGCTGCATGCGCCTGGCTGGGTTGAAGGCGGGGTCGAGCCGAGTGCGCACCCATCCTCCATGTCCTTGTGCACGGCGGCCGCCTGCGTCTCGGCCTCGACGATCGTCTCGTCCTGCTGCTCGATCATCATCGCCATGTCGTTGAAGAGCTGGGCGAGCTCGGTCAAAGTCTGCTCGATCCGCTGGATGTCCTCGTGCCGGGCCTGGACCTCGCGGTAGGCAGAGTTGGCCTGGCCGTGCCGGTTCGATGACAGCAGCTGTGCAATCGGAAGCGGGCTGTCAGCTGTGATGATGCCGCGAGTGTGTTGGCGACAGAGCAAACGCACCGCCTGCTGGAAGATCTGCGGGTTGTTGGACTCAAGAACGGTGTCGATCTCCTCGGGGGTCGCGTCGGGCTTGACTGCAGGCGGCGCAGCAAGGCGGATCAGCCAGCAGGCTCGCCTGCACGTGCGAGAGGGGACGAAGACGGACCAATCTTGAACTGGCGCTCGGCACGCTGCTTGACCTTGCTCCGGTGCATCTTCTCGACGCTCTGGTACTCCTGGAGGAGACCCATGAACTGCTCCTTGACGCCCTTGACCTGAGCTTTCTTGCCCCGGTCGCCGGCCGTCAGCGCATTGGCGCCCTTGATGCGCTGCTTGAGCTCGGTCGACAGCTGACGTGTCTCCTCGACCGTCTGCGAGAGCTCGGGCGGCGGGCCCGAGGGCGAGTTGAGCGACTGGGAGTGAAGCGTCTGAAGGATATTCGCAGAGGGCGTGTCAGTTCTGTGGGTTCCGAGCGAGCGCGAAGGCCGGGCCGCACCTTAATCTGCGTGATACTCTGACGGAGTGTGCCGAGCATCGTCCGGATGTCGCCAATCTGTGACGACAGGACCGAGGAATGGGAGGCGTCAGCTTGGCCGGTCGGGGAAGCAGCGATGGCGGCCTGCCCGACCCCCTCTCTCTCGAGACGCACCTCCTGCCAAAAGTCGACCTGGCCGCCGGCGCCAGCCGTCTGCTGCATCTCGTACGCGCCAGCCTGCTGCTGCTGCTGCTGGCCGTAAGCACCGCCGTAGGCGGGCTGCTGGCCATAAGCGGCCTGCTGGGGCTGGCCATAAGCGGCCTGCTGGGGCGGCTGGCCGTAAGCGGGCTGGCCGCCATAAGCAGGCTGGTTGTACGTCGGCTGGCCGTAGCTAAAGACAGAGCAGGCACGATGAGATCTCGTCAGCAGCCGTAGCTAGCTCGAGCCGAATGAGCAGCGTAACCTTCGTCAGACGGACCCTTGCTGGCCGGTCGTCTCTTGGGCCGGGCCCTGCGCGCCGTCAACAAGCGTCCGCATCGAATCGTCGAAAGAGGGTTGGCCGGCGAGGAGTGTTGCCGAGCAGGGAAGTCAGCCGATCAACGTGATCCGGATCGCGTACCGGGAAGGGAGAGAAAGGAGCATGATAAGGTAGGATAGTCAGCCTCTTGGGCCGACTTTTGGGTCGGGACATGGCGAAGGGTCGAGGACGTGGCCGCGCGCGTTCAGGCGGCGAGGCGACCGGCCCTTCCCATGACAAGGCGAGCCTGGCCCGGATGGAAGCACGCACCCTCATGGCGGCGAGGCGATCTCTGGACATGCTGCGAGTAGGTGACGAAGACGAAAGGGATGGACGAGGAGGTCGGGGCAGGGAAGGTCGTCGTGGGCGGACGCTAAGGGGGGCCGGCCAGAACGAGGCCAGAGGAGAAACGCGGGCGGGCGCGCGCGGCCCGAGGCTGTGAGATCGCTCGCGAGCGCAGCAGGCGAGACAGACCACTTCCCTCTGCAGCCGGTCGATGAGCGAGGCAGGCGAGAGAGGAGGTGAAGACGGCGGCTGCTGACCGCTGGGCCCGAATGACTTGTGTCAACTCGCCATGGAGAAGGGATGAAACGCGGTAGTCTCCCAGCCTCGCCGCAAAGGACGGTCGGAGAGAAGGCTCGCCGGCACTCCCACCACTACTTCGAGATGGCGCCAGATCTGCTCGCCAGACCGGCGACAACGACGAGAAAGGGGTTGCGGAAGGGCAGATGGTATCAGAGGCAAAAGGGTTGAGTAGCGCCAGACAGGGGATGCTTGTCGATGGCCTCGGCAAGCTGACCCTTTTTTGTCACAGAAGGTGGCGGGCGGAACAGCGTGGGGAATCGGACGGAGAGGGGCTGGTTCGGTCATGGGAGGCAGTCAAAAGTGGGGCGTGAAAGGGAGGATGCGGTTGGAGGGTGATGTAAGGCGGATGAAAAGCGATGAGAGTGTCGGGATGCTCTTTTGGGGGAGGCGAGGGATGAGAAGCGTCATGTGCGGCAAGCGAGATGGAGGGCAGGAGGAACAAGAGGATCAGGCCGTGCGGCTCAGATCTTGGCCGACGACGTCAGAGCCTATAAGGGTGGACGAGGCAACCCTGTCAGCATTGTCTCTTCGGACGGCAGCCTGCGTCAGGTCAAAGCGAGGACGTACACCATGGACGCTCAAGTGCCGGGCCGAGGCGCTCGTTGTCAGCGCCTGCTGCGAGGCCCGGTGCTGGCGGAAGGAGCCGGTCGACGAGATCGAGGCATGCGAGGCGTGACCGCCAGCGACCTGAGCCGAGCCGGAGTGCGTGGGGACGACAATGTTGCTCGCGCGGACCCGTGCCGAGAGCGGGGTCGGCGGGCCGATGACGGGCGCCTGAGCAGAAGAAAGGGGCGTCAGAGTCATTCAGAAGAAGTCGTTGAAGCACTTGCCAGCCCAAATGAGGGGGCGGCGCACCTTTTTTGGCGTCTCGGCGGTGATGACCTTGGCGCGACCGGTCCCGGTCAGCGAGGAAGCGATCCGGCCGGTGACGGTCGTCGGCGCGGCTCCGGTCGAGACGAGAGAGAGCCTGGACGACGGGGTGGATGCCGTCGCTGGCAGCTGCTGGTGCTGCGACTGCTGATGCAGTCGCTGGCGGACGAGCCAAGGGTGCCGGAGCGCCGGCATCGGCTTGAGTCGCCGATCGGGGTCCCACGTCAGGCACTTGGCGATGAAGTCGACAAAGAGCTCGTCGTCCGTCTTGAGCACCTGGCTGAGCGTCTTGGTGCCCGGCCGGCGGCGCTTGCCCTTCGAATTGACGACCGGCCGGGCGGTGCCCTGGGTGTCTGGAAGGCGGCAAACAAGCGAGCGCACACGCGTGATCAGCTTGCCAGGACGGTCAAGGCGGGACGCCTCGTCGATGGTGGAGGAACGACGCACCGAAAAAGATGTTCTTGCGGGAGCTCTTGTCGACGATGTACTTGTCGGGCAGGCCGAGGACCTCCATGATGCACGACAGCTGCTCCTGCTCGTTCTCGCCGGGGAAGATGGGGAACCCCGTGTAGAGCTCGGCGAGAATGCAGCCGAGCGACCACATATCGATCGCCTGCGAGTAGTTGCAGCCGAGAATGACCTCGGGCGAGCGGTAGAAGCGGCTCTGGATGTAGGTGTAGACTGCGGGGAAGGTCAGCTCGGAAGACGGAGGGGAGAAGTAACGATGAGGGCGGGCTCACCCTTCTCGTGCTCGAGGCAGCTGCTGCCAAAGTCGATGACCTTGATCCCACTCTTGGCAGGGTGGGCGAGCAGGATGTTCTGCAAGAGCGACGGGCGTATAGTGGATCAGCTCGGCGAAGCTTGGTCAACACCGGGCGCCAGCAACGACCCACCTCGGGCTTGAGGTCGCAGTGGACGACGCGATGCTGGCGGAGGAGGATGAGCGACTGGAGCATCTGGACGGTGAAGCGCCGGATGAGGGTCGTCGTGAAGCCGGCAAAGCTGTTGGCCTTGATGAGCTCGTAGAGGTTGATGCTGAGGAGCTCGGTCGCGATGCAGAGGTGGTTGCGGAAGTAAAAGTGCTCGGTCATGACGATGACACAGTGCCGCTGGTCCGGGTCCTGGCGAGGGAGAGGGAGAGAGATGGGTCAGCTTCTGAGCGAGCGGTGCAACTCGATGGAAGGCGAAGGGGAGACCGACCCATTTTCGCAGGTTGTCGAGGATCTTGACCTCAACGAGCGCCTGGTGGTGGAAGCGCTTCTTGTTGCGGATGATCTTGACGGCGACGGCCTCGCCCGTCTTGTGGTCGCGGCATTGGACGACCTGGCCGAACGAGCCTTTGCCGAGGATGCCCATGACCTCGTACCGGTAGCCGAGGTGGTCGCCGTTGACGACGAGATAGTCGCCCCGGTCGTCGTCGTAGCCGTGGTTGAGCGCGCTGTCGTCGAGCTTGGCCATCTTCTTCTTGCTACCGACACCGACGCAGTAGACCTCGGTGTACTCGGTGATCTCGCGCCGCTCGTAGTCGGACAGGTCGGTGAAGTGCGCCTTGATCATGGCTAGAGTCCGCAACGCGAAGGTTTAGCTGACGCACAGGCAACGCAGAAGGCAGCAGGAAGTCGACGCACCGAGAGGAGTCTTGGCCGTGCCCGGGGCGATCGGGTCGGGGTAGTTCATCATGGCCTCGATCTCGGCGCTAGTCGCGCCATGGGCCGCTTTCTTGGCCCGCTGGCGCTTCATGAATTGTCGCATCTCCTCGTCGCCGATCGACTCGTCGTCCTCGATGACAACGGGCGAGGCCGAGGCCGAGCGCGAGATGCTCGAGCTCGTCGCGAGCGAGTTCGTCGACGACGAGGGCGTCACGCGCGCCGGCTGGGCGGTCGCCGCGTACTTGGAGGCGAGCGTACGCGGCGTCGCCAGGGACGAGCCACCCGAGGCAGCGACGGCCGCTAGACCCGAGTTGACCGAGCTGCTTGACGGCAGCCGGCGAGGCTCGGCGAGCGAGCTGCTCGACGGCAGACGCTTTGCGGCCGTAATGGCGGCCGAGGACGACGTCGGAGGGACGGGTAGCTGCCGGGGCGGCCGCGTGATGAACGAGTTGGTCGAGGTCGAGGACGTGATGCTGCTGTAGCGCCGGGTAGCGGTGGCCTCATTACTGTCAGCCTTTGTCGAAGCCGCCGTCGTGGTTCGGAAGCGCTGGGCAGGCGTCGCCGCCTTGACCTCGCCGTTGAGCGTGCCAAAGTCAGACAAGTTCGACTCGGCTCGGCTGAG
>Ga0308160_10001675_pt1 | contig 29674 bp, 29 predicted proteins | sample PhyFR1_FD_201036 | JGI IMG/M metagenome (GOLD analysis project Ga0308160, IMG submission 201036) | Phyllosphere microbial communities from UC Gill Tract Community Farm, Albany, California, United States - DLSLF.R1 | ecosystem: Host-associated > Plants > Phyllosphere > Unclassified | place: USA... | reverse complement strand
TGAAGGTGGTCAGGATCGCGTTGGTCGACTGCGACTGCAGCAGGCGCTCGGCGATACGGGCGCGCAGGCGGCTCATCGGCACGCGCTCTTCCGGACGGTCGCCCAGGTTGACGCTCGGCGCCGACACTTGCGGCAACGCTGCCTTCGGAGCGGCTTGCTGCAACGGCGCCGGGGCCGACACGCTCACGCCCGGCGCAGCCGGTGCCGGCACGGCGCCCTTGTTGGCGACGGCGGCGATCGCGTCGCCCTTGGTCACGCGGCCGTCGCGGCCGGTGCCGGTGGCGTCGGATGCGCTCAGGTTGTTGTCGGCCAGGATCTTGGCGGCCGACGGCATGGCGATGTCGGCCTTGGCGCCGCCCGCACCCGCGGTCGGGGCTGCGGCGGTGGCCGGAGCGGCTTGCTGGACCGGCGCCGTGGTGATGGCGATCGGGCTGGTCTGGGCCGAGGCTTCGGTATCGATGATCGCGATGGTTTCACCCGAGACGACGGTGCTGCCGTCGTTCTTGATGATCTGGACGATCACGCCGGCCGACGGGGCCGGCAGTTCGAGGACCACCTTGTCGGTCTCGATGTCGATCATGTTTTCGTCGCGCGAGACCGACTCGCCGACTTTCTTGTGCCACGACAGCAGGGTCGCTTCCGCAACCGATTCCGACAACTGAGGGACCTTGACTTCGATTTGTGCCATTTTGAGATTAACTCCGTATTTATTCTGTGCAAAGAGCCCCGCGCGCGTTCGCACGCGGGGCCGTCTTGGGACTGTAGCCTTACTTGGTCAGGACGAAACCCTTGAGCTTCGAGAACGCAGTGTCCAGCAACTCCTTCTGCTGCGCCACGTGCTTGTCGGAGTAACCGACAGCCGGGGCGGCGGAAGCGGGACGGCCGGCGTATGCCAGGCGCTGGCCTGCTTCCATGCTTTCGAAGATGTTGTGCTGGATCTGGAACCACGGGCCCTGGTTCTGCGGCTCGTCCTGCGCCCACACCACTTCGGTCGCGTTCGGGAACTTTTTGAGTTCGGCGCCGAAGGCCTTGTGCGGGAACGGATACAGCTGCTCGATACGGATGATGGCCGTGTCATTCACGCCACGGGTCTTGCGTGCGTTGACCAGGTCGTAATAGACCTTGCCCGAGCAGGCGATCACGCGCTTGACCTTGTTGGCGTCGATCTTGTCGTCCAGTTCCGGGATCACGGTCTGGAAGCCGCCCTTGGCCAGGTCGTTCAGCGACGAACCGGCGTCCTTGTTACGCAGCAGCGACTTCGGCGTGAAGATGATCAGCGGCTTGCGGAACTGGCGCACCATCTGGCGGCGCAGCAGGTGGAAGATCTGCGCGGCCGTGGTCGGCTGCACGACTTGCATGTTGTGGTCGGCCGACAGCTGCAGGAAGCGCTCGATGCGCGCCGACGAGTGCTCCGGCCCCTGGCCTTCGTAGCCGTGTGGCAGCATCATCACCAGGCCCGAGGCTCGGCCCCACTTGACTTCGCCCGAGGCGATGAACTGGTCGATCACGACTTGCGCGCCGTTGGCGAAGTCGCCGAACTGGCCTTCCCAGATCGTCAGCGTGTTCGGCTCGGCGGTCGAGTAGCCGTATTCGAAGCCCAGCACCGCCTCTTCGGACAGCACCGAGTCGATCACCGTGAAATTGGCCTGGTTGTCCGAGACGTTGGCCAGCGGCAGGTAGATGCCCTGGTCCCAGCGCTCGCGGTTCTGGTCGTGCAGCACGGCGTGGCGGTGCACGAAGGTACCGCGGCCGGCGTCCTGGCCCGACAGGCGGATCGCGTAGCCCGAGGCCAGCAGCGACGCGTAGGCCAGGTGTTCGCCCATGCCCCAGTCCAGGTTCTGCTCGCCCTGGCCCATCTTGGCGCGGTCGGCCAGCACTTTCTCGACCAGCGAGTGCAGCTTGAAGTTTTCCGGCACGGTCGTGATGCGCTGCGACAGGCGTTTCAGCTCGGTCAGCGGGACGGCGGTGTCGGCCGCGTCGGTCCACTTCTTGTTCAGGAACGGCGCCCAGTCGACGGCGTACTTGTTCTTGAAGTCGGTCAGGACCGGGTCGACCGTGGTCTTGCCCTCGTCCATCGCGGCGCGGTAGGCAGCCACCATCTGGTCGCCGCCGTCGGCGGGGATGGTGTTCTGTGCGGACAGCTTGTCGGCGTACAGCTTGCGCGTGCCCGGGTGCTTGGCGATCTTCTTGTACATCAGCGGCTGGGTCAGGGCCGGGGTGTCCTGCTCGTTGTGGCCCAGCTTGCGGTAGCAGATGACGTCGACGACGATGTCTTTATGGAACTCGGTGCGGTAGTCCATCGCGATCTGCGAGGCCAGCACGACCGCTTCCGGATCGTCGGCGTTCACGTGCAGCACCGGCGCTTCGATCATCTTGACCACGTCGGTGCAATACAGCGTCGAACGGGCGTCGCGCGGGTCCGAGGTGGTGAAGCCGATCTGGTTGTTGATGACGATGTGGACGGTGCCGCCGGTGCCGTAGCCGCGCGTCTGGGCCAGGTTCAGGGTTTCCATGACCACGCCCTGGCCGATGAAGGCGGCGTCGCCGTGCACCAGGATCGGCAGCACTTCCTTGCCGTGGCGGTCGCCGCGACGGTCCATGCGCGCCTTGACCGAGCCTTCGACGACCGGGTTGACGATTTCCAGGTGCGACGGATTGAAGGCGAGGGACAGGTGCACCGGGCCGCCGGCGGTCGAGATGTCGCTCGAGAAGCCCTGGTGGTATTTCACGTCGCCCGACGGCAGGTCGTCGGCGTGCTTGCCTTCGAATTCCTCGAACAGGTCGGCCGGCGACTTGCCCAGCGTGTTGACCAGCACGTTCAGGCGGCCGCGGTGGGCCATGCCGATCACGATTTCCTGCACGCCGTGCTCGCCGGCGCGCTGGATCACTTCATCCATCGAGGCGATGAATGATTCGCCGCCTTCCAGCGAGAAGCGCTTGGCGCCGACGTACTTGGTGTGGAGGTAGCGTTCCAGGCCTTCGGCCGCGGTCAGGCGCTCGAGGATATGCTTTTTCTTCTCGGCCGTGAAGGTCGGGGTCGAGCGGATCGACTCGAACTTTTCCTGCAGCCAGCGCTTCTCGGTCGGGTCGCTGACGTACATGAACTCAGCGCCGATCGAGCGGCAATAGGTATCGCGCAACATATTCAGCAGGTCGCGCAGCGATGCGGTCTCCTGGCCGAAGTAGGTGTTGCTGATGTTGAATTTGGTGTCCAGGTCGGCTTCGGTGAAACCGTAGAAGGCCGGATCGAGTTCCGGCAGGGCCGGACGTTCCTGGCGCTGCAGCGGGTCCAGGTTGGCCCAGCGCGAACCGAGGTAGCGGTAGGCGGCGATCAGCTGGGTGACGGCGACGCGCTTGCGGCCGAGTTCGGCGTCCGGCGAGGCGACCACGGTGCGGATCGGGCCTTGCTTGGCGCGCTCGGCGAACGAGGCGATCACGGAATTGTGCGCGACGTCGGGGCGGGCCGAGCCGTCGACGGCCGGCATGTGCTGCATCGCGTCGAAATAGGCGCGCCAGTTGTCCGGGACCGAACCCGGGTTGTCCAGATAGGCTTCATACAACTCTTCCACGTACGGCGCGTTGCCGCCGAACAGATACGAGTTGCCTTCGTATTGCTGCATCATTATTGCTCACCTTTCTTCGCGTTTCGCGAAATTAGGGCGGGTTAATCTAACCTTCCGCGACACGGCCTGACCGGTTAGCGGATCGCACATCAAGTTGTGGGGGAAGGACTTTTGCAGGGCGGCTCATCCAGCAGTCGCCCACTTGGCGCACGGTATTGTAACGCAACCCACATAAAGGGGCAGACGCTACTGCGGCATTTTTGCACATTCCCATCGGCATTTTTGTAACGAAAATTGTTGACGCGTCCGCTGGCACCGTTGACCCGCTAAATGATAATGGTTATCATTTGCGAATGAATGCTCATCCGCCCTCGGTCCAGTCCGCTGCAAACGACGTCGCCACGCACGTCCCCGCCCTGCCGGGTGCACGCCGCGCCCTGTGGTTACGCCAGCTGCACCAGTGGCACTGGATCAGCTCGGCCATGTGCCTGATGGCGATGCTCTTATTTAGTGTCACCGGGTTCACGCTGAACCACGCCGCGCAGATCGAAGCCAAACCGGCCGTCACCCGCCTCAAGGCCCAGTTGCCTGCAAGCTTGCAGCGCCAGCTTGCCGAATTCGCAGCAAGCCATGCGGACGCCAAGCTGCCCTTGCCGGCCGAACTGGCCGACTGGGCCGAACACGCATTCCCGGTCGAGGTGCGCGGCATGCGCGCCGAATGGAGCGAGGAAGACGCCTACGTCGCGCTGCCGCGTCCGGGCGGCGACGCCTGGCTGCGCATCGGCGTGGACGGCAAGGCCGAATACGAAAAGACCGACCGCGGCTGGATTTCGTGGCTGAACGACATGCACAAGGGCCGCAACGCCGGTCCCGTGTGGAGCTGGTTCATCGACATCTTCGCCGGCGCCTGCCTCGTGTTCTGCATCACCGGCTTCCTGATCCTGAAATACCATGCCGCCAACCGGCGCTCGACCTGGCCGGTCCTCGGCTTCGGCATCGTGCTGCCGATCGTGCTGGCCCTGCTGTTCGTGCACTGATCTCCCATCCAACCATAAGAAAGCCATCGATGAAACTGACCCACTCGCTTGCCCTGACCCTGCCGCTCGCATCGAGCTGGGCCATGGCCGCCGACCTGAGCGTGAAGTTCGAGCTGCCGCAGCTGAACGTCGCCGAGTACCACAAGCCCTACGTCGCGGCCTGGATCGAGCGTCCGGACGGGAGCGTCGCGTCGACCTTGGCGGTGCTGTACGACGTCAAGAAGCGCGACAACGCCGGCACCAAATGGGTCAAGGACCTGCGCACCTGGTGGCGCAAAGCCGGCCGCGACGTGACGCTGCCGATGGATGGCGTGAGCGGCGCGACGCGCCCGGCCGGCGCGCAGACCCTGACCTTCCCGGCGGCCCGCAACGGCATCGACAAGCTGCCGGCCGGCGACTACAAGCTGATGCTCGAGGTCGCGCGCGAAGCGGGCGGGCGCGAAGTCGTGCACCTGCCGTTCACGCTGCCGGCCAAGGGCAAGGTCGAGGCCAAGGCGGCGGGCAAGGAAGAAGTCGGCGCCGTCTCGTTGACCATCCAATAAGGAGAACGCCATGCAGACCCGGTTCATGAAGCAGTTCGCGATTGCCGTCGCGCTGGCCGCGGCCGCCTGCGCCGCCCAGGCCCATCGCCAGTGGATGATCCCGAACACCAGCACGATCGACAGCGAGGCCGGGCGCGAAGCCTGGGTCACCATCGACGGCGCGATCTCGGAAAGCCTGTTCGAAGCCGACTTCATGCCGCTGCGCCTGGACGGCCTGATGGTGACCGATCCGGACGGCGCCACCGCCCCGGCGCCGGTGGCCACGCTCGGCAAGCACCGCTCGACGGTCGACATCCGCCTGCCCAAGGACGGCACCTACCGCATCAGCCTCGCCGCGACCAACGTCATGGGCAGCTATAAACTGAACGGCGAGATGAAGCGCTTCCGCGCCACCGAGCAGACCGTCAAAAACGAGATCCCGGCCGGCGCCAGCGAGGTGCGCAGCACGACCACCATGCAGCGCCAGGACACCTTCGTCACGCTCAACCAGCCCAGCAGCGGCGCCCTCAAGCCGACCAATACCGGCCTGGAGATGGTGCCCTTGACCAGCCCGACCGAGCTGCGCGCCGGCGAGCAGGCGCGCGTGCGCTTCCTGCTCAACGGCCAGCCGCTGCCCAACTTCCCGTTTTCCATGATCCCGGGCGGCGTCAAGTTCCGCGGCACGCTGGGCGAAGTGCGCTTCACCACCGACGCCAAGGGCGAAGCCGGCATCGCCCTGCCGGGCGCCAACCGGTACTGGCTGAGCGCCGCCTATCCGGTCCCGACCGCCGACACGCCGCACGGTCCGCCGGAAGGCAAGCGCTACACCTATTCGGCGACGCTGGAAGTGCTGCCGCAGTAAGCGGCGGCGCCCCAATCGCATGCGCGCCGTCCTGGTCCCGCTCGACATCGCCCCCGGCCTGCCGCCCGCCGGCAGCCGCCTGCAGCAGCTGGGCGGCGCCACGATGGGAACGACCTGGTCGGCGCGTTTCATGCTGCCGCCCGGCGTGGATGCAGACCTGGCCGCCGCATTCCAGGCCGAGCTGGACGAGATCAATGCCCAGATGAGCCACTGGGCGCCTGACTCGCTGCTCTCGATCTACAACGCGGCGCCGGCCGGCAGCTGGCATGCGCTGCCGCCGCAATTCCTCGAAGTGATCGACTACGCGCTGCAGGTCGCGCACGACAGCGGCGGCGCCTACGATCCGGCGGCTGGCGACATCGTCAACCTGTGGGGCTTCGGCCCCGGCATCGGCGCCGACAGACGCTACGACCAGGCCGGCTTCTACGCGCCCTCGCCCGCCGCGGTGGCCAACCTGCTCGCGCGCCGTACGCGCGCGCACGCGGGCTTGCGTTCATTGCTCGACCGTCCACACCGGCGCCTGCTGCAGCCCGGCGGCGTCGTGCTCGACCTGTCGGCAGTGGCCAAAGGTTATGCGGTCGACCGCCTGGCGCTGCGCCTGCAGCGCCACGGCGTGCGCCACTACCTGGTCGAGATCGGCGGCGAGCTGCGCGGCGCCGGCGTCAAGGGCGACGGCCAGCCGTGGTGGGTCGAAGTCGAAGGCGTGCCGGATGCCGCTGGCGCACAGGGCGCGCACGAACCGCCGTTGGTTGCGCTGCACGGCCTGGCGATCGCCACCTCGGGCGACTACCGCCGCTACTTCCAGCAAGCGCGGCGGCGCGTGCCGCACACGCTCGACCCGCGCACCGGCCAGCCGATCGCCAACGGCCTGGCATCGGTCACCGTGCTGGCCGCGACCTGCATGCAGGCCGATGCGCTGTCCACCGCCTTGACCGTGCTCGGCCCGCAAGCCGGCATGGCCTTCGCCGAGCAACGCGCGCTGGCCGCGCGCTTCCTGCTGCGCAAGCGCGACGGCGGCCTGCTCGAGTCGACCTCGGCGGCCTGGCGCACGATGATGCAATGATGCTGCCATGATCCTCACCCTGGACCCGCTGCGCCTGGGCGGCGCCGCGCTGTTGAGCGCCGGCTGGCTGGCGCTGTGCCTGGACGCCTGGCGGCGCCGCCTACGCGCCCAGATCGTCGACAGCATGCCGGCCGACTGGCTGGTGGTCCACGCCAGCCAGACCGGCAACGCCGAATTCCTGGCCGAGCGCACCGCCGCCCTGCTCGCCACCGGCGGCCTGCGCGCGCGCGCCGCCAGCATGGCCACGCTCGATGCCGCCGCCTTGACCAGCGCCACGCGCATCCTGTTCATCGCCTCGACCTACGGCGAAGGCGACGCGCCGGATGCCGCCGCGCGCTTCGCCGGCACGCTGATGACCGACGGCGCCGATGCCCGGCAACTGAGCGGTCTGCACTACGCCGTGCTGGCGCTGGGCGACCGCAGCTACGCCGACTTCTGCGGCTTCGGCCGGGCGCTCGACGCCTGGCTGGCGCAGCGCGGCGCGACTGCCCTGTTCGAGCGCATCGACGTCGACCGCGGCGATCCCACCGCGCTGGGGCAATGGCAGCACCACGTCGCACGCCTGGCCGGCACCGACGACGCACCCGATTGGGAAGCGCCCGGCTACGGCGACTGGCGCATCGTCGAACGCACGCTGCTCAACCCGGGCAGCGCGGGCGCGCCCTTGTTCCGCATTGCGCTGGCCCCGTGCGACGGCGACTTGCCGGCCTGGGAAGCCGGCGACCTGGCGCAGGTCAGCGCACCTGGCGACCCCGAGCACCCGCGCGAATACTCGATCGCCTCGATTCCCCTCGAAGGCCGGCTCGAGCTGCTGGTGCGCCTGCAGCGGCGCGCCGACGGCACGCCCGGCGCGGCGTCCGGCTGGCTGTGCCGGCAGGCCGACGCCGACGCGCGCGTACGCCTGCGCCTGCGCGCGCACGGGCGCTTCCGCCTGGGCGAGAACGCCGAGCGCCCGCTGATCGCAATCGGCAACGGCAGCGGCCTGGCCGGCCTGCGCGGCTTGATCCGCGCGCGCATCGAAGGCGGTGTGATCGAGAACTGGCTGCTGTTCGGCGAGCGCAACGCGGCCCACGACTTCCTGCTGCGCGAAGAACTCGAAAGCTGGCGCGCCCAGGGCCGGCTGCAGCGCCTGGACCTGGCGTTCTCGCGCGACGGCGCGGCGCCGGGCGAACCGCGTTATGTTCAGCACCTGCTGCGCGAACAAGCCGCCGTTCTACTCGACTGGGTCGAGCGCGGCGCCGCGATCTACGTCTGCGGCAGCCTGCAGGGCATGGCCGGCGGCGTGCATGCGGCGCTGGTCGAGATCCTCGGCCAGGACCGGCTCGACGCGCTCGACGCCCAGGGCCGCTACCGGCGTGACGTGTACTGACGGCGTTGCTTGAGGGCGTCGACTGGCAACGCGCCCAGCTTGCCTGGGACGCGCCGGCCGGCCTACACTGGCTGCGTACAACTCAGCCAAGGAGGGAGTCATGCCCAGCAAGAACACCGTGTGTCTCTGGTTCGACGGCGACGCGCTCGACGCCGCGACCTTCTACGCCGCCACCTTCCCCGACACTACCGTGCACGCGGTGCATCGCGCGCCGGGCGACTACCCCGCCGGCAAACAGGGTAACGTGCTGACGGTCGCGTTCACGGTGGCCGGCATCCCCTGCCTCGGGCTAAACGGCGGCCCGGCCTTCCACCACAGCGAAGCCTTCTCCTTCCAGATCGCCACCGACGACCAGCTCGAGACCGACCGCCTGTGGAACGCCATCGTCGACGGCGGCGGCCAGGCCGGCGCCTGCGGCTGGTGCAAGGACCGCTGGGGGCTGTCCTGGCAGATCACGCCGCGCGCGCTGTTCACGGCACTTGGCGATCCCGACCCGGCCGCCGCCAAGCGTACGTTCAACGCGATGATGCGGATGGGGAAGATCGATATCGCGGCGATCGAAGCAGCGCGGCGCGGTTGATGCGAGTGTCAAGCACTACGTAGGACCAAACCTACTCCAAGTGTCAATTTCGGTAAATCCAGCATTTTTGAAACACAAACAAAACATCTAGCGTCGTCAGATTTCCTATGCTCGAAACATCTGGAAGTGCGTCCAAAGGCGCATAGATATTGAACATTTGTTCTCTGACCACACTGCAGGACGAGGCGAACGACTGTTCGATTCTTCGCATTTCTTGCAAGATGCATCGATGATCGTCATATTTAGGCGTAGGAATAGACCTACGTTATGCATGGATAACGCATCGCCGCTGACACCGATGCAGATTGAATCGGCCGGTTTTCAAAGCCTTTTGGCATGAAATGTGCAAACAGCGGCTCAATGTCGCATTATCACCACAGATTCATCGGAATTGATGAAATCGCCGCACGCATTACATCTTATTAATAGTATTTCTCCGTGGAAATTGGTTAGAATTCGGCAACTCCTCGCTTGCCGAACAACCAATCACCGCTTACGGAATCAAACCGAATGCTCACTTCCGCCATCGCCCCGCTATCCCCGACCGTCGATCCACGCGCCGACCTCGCCCACGCCGCGCTCGACGCCATCAACCGTACCCAGGCGGTGGTCGAATTCGACATGGATGGCCATGTGCTGCACGCTAACCAGAATTTCCTGGATACGATGGGTTACGCGTTGCCAGCGGTGGTCGGCAAGCATCACCGTGTGTTCTGCACCGAGGCGTACACGCATTCGCATGCCTACGCCGATTTCTGGCAAGCCTTGCGCAGCGGCCACCCAAGCACCGGCGAATACATGCGCCTCTCGAGCAATGGCACGCCGGTGTGGCTGCAGGCATCCTACAACCCGGTATTCGACGGCGACGGCAGACCCGTCAAGGTGATCAAGTTCGCAACCGACATCACGGGCTCGAAGCAGATGCAAGCCGAGAACGCAGCCAAGATCGCCGCCATCCATCGTGTGCAGGCAGTGATCGAGTTCGACCTGCAAGGCCACGTCATCCACGCCAACGACCACTTTCTCGACACGCTTGGCTACACGCTCGAAGAGATCCTCGGCCGTCATCACCGCATGTTCTGCGAGCCGGCCTACGCCGCCAGCATCGACTACCTGACGTTCTGGGAGCACCTGAGCGCCGGCGAGGTGCACGCCGGCCAGTTCAAGCGCCGTCACAAGAGCGGCCGCGAAGTCTGGATCAGCGCCTCTTACAACCCAGTGCTGGGCCCGGACGGCAAGCCGGTCAAGGTGATCAAGTACGCTACCGACGTCACCGCGCAAACGCTGCGCAACGCGGACTTCGAAGGCAAGATGGCGGCCATCGACCGCTCGCAGGCGGTGATCGAGTTCGACCTGCACGGGCGCGTGCTGGACGCCAACCGCAACTTCCTCGACGCCGTAGGCTATTCGCTCGACGAGATCCGCGGCCAGCACCACCGCCTGTTCTGCGATCCGGTCCTGGTCGGCTCGCCTGAATACCTGGCGTTCTGGCAGCGCCTCGGGCGCGGCGAATTCAACGCCGGCGAATACCGCCGCGTGACCCGCACCGGCCAGGAGATCTGGCTGCAGGCCTCGTACAACCCGATCTTCGACGTCGAAGGCAAGCCGGTCAAGATCGTCAAGTTCGCCACCGACATCACCCAGCGCAAGCGCCAGGACGCCGAGATCAAGGGCAAGCTCGATTCGATCGGGCGCTCGCAGGCCGTGATCGAATTCGACCTGCGCGGCAACGTCCTCACGGCGAACGACAACTTCCTGCGCACCATGGGCTACACGCTGGACGAGGTGGCCGGCCAGCACCACAGCATGTTTTGCGATGGCGCGCTGGTGAAAAGCGCCGAATACCGCCACTTCTGGGCCAATCTGGCGCAGGGGCAGTTCCAGACCGGCCGCTTCAAGCGCCGCGGCAAGCACGACGCCGACATCTGGATCCTGGCGACCTACAACCCGATCCTCGACGTCGACGGCAAGCCGTACAAAGTCGTTAAGTTCGCGATGGACGTGACCGAGCAGGTGCACGGCGAAGAACTTATCAGCGCCAAGGTCAAGGCGATCTCCAGCGTGCTGAACGAGCTCTCCGAGTCGATCGCCGCGATCGCGCAGGGCTCGCAGCAGTCGGCTAGTCTGGCCGGCCAGACCCAGGCCGACGCTGCCGCCGGCAGCAAGCTGCTGGCGCGCTCGCGCCAGTCGATCGAAGCGATCCAGCAAGCTTCAAGCAGCGTGCACGACATCATCGACACCATCAGCGACATCGCCGGCCAGACCCACCTGCTGGCCTTCAACGCGGCGATCGAAGCAGCGCGCGCCGGCGAGCATGGCAAGGGCTTCTCGGTGGTCGCCAACGAAGTGCGCAAGCTGGCCGAGAAGTCGGCGCTGGCGGCGCGCGAGATCGCCAAGCTGATCGGCGAGACCGTCAACCGCGTCGGTGAAGGCACGCGCCTGGCCGGCGAAGTCGAGGACGCGTTCGGCCGCATCGTCGGCTCGGTCGGCAAGACCAGCGAATCGATCGACCGGATCCATGCCTCGACCACGGCCCAGGCCAGCGCCACGCGCAACGCCTCGACGCTGCTGACCGAGCTGGAAAGCATCGCCACGGGGGCTTGAGCGATGACGTCATCGAATGCGCTGTGCCTGGCCGAAGTCGGCATCGGCGCGCTGCGCCTGGGCGTGCCGGTCGACGCGGTAATCGAGGCCATCGCGCTGCCCGCGGCGCCCGGCCGCTTGCCGCGCCGGCGCGGAGCGCTGGCCGGCGTGGTCGAACATGGAGGCCGTCTGGTGCCGGTGGTCGACCTGGCGCGCTGGGTCGACGTCGGCGCCGCGGCGTACGCCGACGCGGGCGCGGACGCGAGTGCGCGCGTGCTGGTGCTGCGCGACGGTGGGCGCACGGTCGGCTTGAAGGTCGACGCGGTCGGTGGCCTGGTCGACGTGCAGCCGGGCGACCTGATGCGCCTGCACCATGACGACGATCCCGAGGAAATCTTCCACAGCGCGGCGCGCGCGCCCGAAAGCGGACAGGTGCTGAGTGTACTGGACGCGGGCCGCCTGGCGCGCCTGGCGGCGGCGTGGAGCGAGGATGCGGCGGCCGAGCGACCTGGCGACGCGGCGGACGCTGCACAGGATGGCGCGCCTGCCCCCGCCCGCCTGTACGCCTTGCTGCAAGTGGGCTCGCATCAACTGGCGGTGCCGGCCGAAGCCCTGAGCGAAGTGATTCCCATGCCGGCGCTCGAGCGTTTCGGCGGCGGCATCGACAGCGCCTGGTGCCATTGGCGCGGCCGCCACCTTCCGGTACTGCCGCCCGCCGCGCTGCTGGCGCAAGCCGGCGACGAGGCCGCGCCGCTGCTGGCCGTGATCGAGCGCGCCGGCCTGGCCCTGGGCCTGCCGGTGCGCGCGGCGCTGCGCCTGGACAGCTTCGGCGCCGGCCTTCCCGCACCCGGCGGCCTGGTCGCGAGCGCCTATGACTGCGACGGACAGCCGGTCCAGCTGCTCGACGACGACGCCCTGTTCGCACGCTTTTCTGAGGCCGCGCTCAGCCGCGACGAGGTCGGCGGCAGCGCGCGCGCAGCCCATGCGCAGGCCGACGCCGGCAATGCCGTCGCCTACATCGTCTACGAAGCCGACGGTTTGCAAGCCACGCCGATCGACGCCATCGAGCGCATCCTCGGCCCGGCCGAAGCGGCGGCGGCCCTGCACGGCGCGGCCGGCGCCGGCTGCATTGCCTGGGACGGCCGCGCGATTGCGCTGCGCGAGCTGCGCGCCGACGCGCCAACGGCGACGGCGCCGCAGTCGCCTCCGCAGTCGCCTCCGCAGTCGCCTCCGCAGTCGCCTCATATACTGCTGGTGCGCGGCCGTCACGGCCTGCACGCGTGCGCGGTGACGGGCGTGCACCTCTTGATCCCGCCGGGCGGCGGCCGCGTGTACCGGATCGGCAAAACCATCGAGTTCATCACCGCTGGCGAAGGCGAGGCGCAGGCCAGCTACCGCATCGTCGATCTTGCGCCGGCCGCTTGAATGCCAGAGCGCGTCAGGGCCCGCGCTGGCATAGAATGCCTTGTCGCATGCCATTTACCGTCACGCTTTGAAAATCTCGATCGGCCACCGCCTGTTCGCCTCCGTCCTGCTCGCCATCCTCGCGGTGGCGGCCGGCGCTGTGTTCCTGCTGCGCCAGAACGTGCTGGCCAGCTTCGGCGACTACGCGGTCGGCATCGAACTGGACCGCCTGGACGAGCTCTCGGCCGACCTGCTGCGCCAGTACCGCAAGCGCGGCGCCTGGGACTTCATCCAGCCTGACGCGCGCCAGGGCTGGATCGCACGCGAGCTGGGCGAGCTGCGGCAGGCGCGCGCCGCGGCGCTGCAGGCGCCGGGTGCATCACCAGGTGCAGCAGCATCTGCATCAAGGGCCGCAGCGCCGGCGCCGCCGGCCCCACCCTTCCTGCCTGCGCCGCCCGCCCCGCCGGCGCCACCCGCGCCGCCGCTGGCACCGCATCCAGGCGCCGCTCCGACCGGTCCGCCGCCGCCGATCGGCATCGGCGCGCCCGAACTCGAACTGCCGCTCGAGCAGCGCATCACCCTGTTCGATGCCGACGGCCGTTACCTGGCCGGGCGCGACCCGCTCGGCCTGGCGCTGGCGCGCCGCGCGCTGACGCTGGACGGACGCACGATCGGCTGGCTGGGCGTGGCGCGCGGCAGCCGGCCCAGCGACGCCATGGCCTATGCCTTCCTCGAACAGCTGCGCAGCAGCCTGTGGCTGATCGCGCTGGGCGCGGTGGGACTGAGCGCACTGGCGGCGACGCTGCTGGCGCGCCACTTCCGGCGTCCGATCCTGGCGCTTGAACAAGGCGCGCGCGCGTTGTCGTCGGGACGGTTCGAAGTGCAGCTGCCGGCCGGACGCAGCGACGAGCTGGGCGACCTGGCGCGCCACTTCAACACGCTGGCGCGCCACCTGGCCGGCGCCGAAACCGCGCGCCGCCAGTGGGTGGCCGACACCTCGCACGAGCTGCGCACGCCGCTGGCGGTGCTGCGCGCCCAGCTGGAAGCCGTGCAGGACGGCGTGCGCAGCGCGACACCGGACACGGTCGACGCGATGCTGGCCCAGGTGCTGGCGCTGAACAAGCTGATCGACGAGTTGTACGCCCTGGCGCGCGCCGACGTCGGCGCCCTCGATTGCAAGCTGCTCGAGGTCGACCTGTGGACGCTGGCGCGCACCCAGGCGGCCGGCTTCGAAGCGCGCATGGGCGCCGCGGGCCTGGCGCTCGAGCTCGGGCCGGCGCCATCTGCGGCGCGCGTGAACGCCGATCCCGACCGCATGCGCCAGGTGTTCGATAACCTGCTCGAGAACAGCCTGCGCTACACAAGCGCGGGCGGACGCGTACGCGTGCAGGCGCGCGCACACGGCCGCATGCTGGAGCTGCGCATCGAGGACAGCGCGCCCGGCGTGCCCGAGGCTGCACTGGCGCGTCTGGGCGAGCGCTTCTACCGCGTCGACGCCTCGCGCAGCCGGGCGCACGGCGGGGCCGGGCTCGGGCTGGCGCTGTGCCGGCGCCTGCTCGAAGCGCAGGGCGCGACGCTGGACTTCGAGGCATCAACGCTGGGCGGGCTGGCCGCCGTCGTGCGCATGCCCTTGACGGAGGATGCATGACCATCGACAGCACGCCGATCGAGATCGCGATCGTCGAGGACGAACCCGAGCTGGCGGCGCTGGTGGCCGACTACGCGCGCGCGGCCGGCTACGCGCCGGCGGTGTACCACGATGGCGCCGTCGCCCTGGCCGCCCTGCGCGCGCGCCTGCCGGACCTGGTGGTGCTCGACCTGATGCTGCCTGGCCTGGACGGGCTGGCGCTGTGCCGCGCGCTGCGCGCCGATGCGGCCAGCGCGGAGCTGCCGGTGGTGATGGTGACCGCGCGCGTGGAAGAGATCGACCGCCTGCTCGGCCTGGACGCCGGCGCCGACGATTACCTGTGCAAGCCCTTCAGCCCGCGCGAGCTGATGGCGCGCATCAAGGCGATCCTGCGCCGCAGCGCGCGCGGGCGCAGCTTGGCACCGGCGCCGCCGGCGCTGGCGATCGACGCGGCCGCGCGCCGCATCGCCGTCCATGGCCGCGCGCTGGAATTGACGCCGACCGAGTACGGTATCCTGGCCGCGCTGGCGCGCCGTCCCGGCCAGGTGTTTTCGCGCGCCCAGCTGCTCGACCTGGCGCGCGAGGGCAGCGCCGGCCTGGACGTCACCGACCGCGCCATCGACAGCCACGTCAAGAACCTGCGGCGCAAGCTGGACGCCGCGCTGCCCGGCGTCGAGGCCATCCATTCGATCTACGGGCTGGGCTACCGCTTCGACCTGTAGCCGTCGCCAGGACGGCCGGATGCGCATCGTGATGCGGCGCTACGATCTGGACGATCGAGGCCGGCGCCGGTATGCTGGCCCGCATGTCCGACCCTGTCCAAGCTTCCAGGCCTGCTGCCACGCCCGAGCCCGATCCGCGCCCGCTGCCGCCGAAAGAACCTGCGCTCGAGGATTGCTGCGGCACCGGCTGCGCGATCTGCGTGTTCGACACTTACCAGATCGCGCTCGAGAACTTCGAGCGCGATCTGGCGGCGTGGGAGGCGCGCCATGCCGCATGATTCAGCGCTCCGGCAGCGCGCGATCATCCCGACTTTTCCGAATCTCATTCGCCTACAAGCATTATCTCAGCCGTACGGTGTGCGCGTGTCCCAAACGCCGGTGCTACGTTCATGGAGCACCCCAGGACGGGGTGTATTGCAGAGCCATGTTCGAAAGGAGGTATCCATGAAACAAGTTCTGTCCGTACTGGCGCTTGCGACGGCCTCATGCCTGGCCGTTCCTGCGCTGGCCGAGACTACCACGCCACCCAGCCGCGATGCGAGCGTGCCGGGCACCTACACCGGGGGTGCCGGCAACTTCTTCACCGCCAACGCCAGCGGGGCGCTTGAAGTGCCGCCCAACGCTTCGCCAGGGAGAAGCCTGACCAAGCTCGACGTGGGCGACACGTCGATGTCGGTGGACGTCGCGTTCAGCAACCTGATCAGCGAAAGTTCCGCCGCTCACATCCACTGCTGCACCAGCAGCGCCTTCAGCGGCACCGCGCCGGTTGCTGTGCCGTTCGACGGCTTCCCGACCGGTACCACCTACGGCAACTACGTCAACACCTTTACCCTTGACGATCCCTCGACCTACGATCCCGCCTTCATCGCAGCCAATGGCGGCACGCCGCAAAGCGCGACCACCGCTCTGCTGAATGCGATCGCGGCCAACGAGGCTTACGTCAACATCCACACGACCGCATTCCCGAACGGCGAAATCCGCGGCTGGCTAGTGGCGGCCCCGGTACCGGAGCCGGCCGAGTGGGCGATGCTGGGCTTGGGTGTCGGCGGCCTGTTGTGGATGGGCCGGCGGCGTCGCCTGGAACTGTAGTCCGGCTGGAATACTTGCTTGAAGCGCTTGAAGTAAGGGACGGCCGCTCGACGGGGCGGCCGTCTTTTTGCGTACGTAGGGCACCGGATCTGTGCGCAAAGCAACTCTGTTGCACACAACATTACAGCTTCGCAATCTTACCGGTTGATGCTTGCAGCTCGTAAATTCGTGAGCGTAAAGTGGGTCGTCGGCAGGGCTTGACATATGCATGCCCTGACGCCCTGGCGTTGTACCCGACACCATGTGTTGTGTATATAAAAAGGAGAACCTTGCATGATCAAGCGGAAAAAGAGCAATTTGTTGCCCGTGGTCGCTGCAGTACTCGCGATGACCGGCAGCGCAGCACAAGCACAGCAACGAGCCGTCACCGAGACCAGGGCGCCACGCCTGGTCAGCACCGAGAAGGTCGCCGCCACGCCGGATGCCGTGGTCGATGCTGTCCATATCGCTGCCTTGCAAGCGGGTACCCAGGTCCAGGTCGTCGTGGCCCTGAAACTGCGCAACAAGAGCGACCTGGACAAGCTCACCGGACAGGTCATGGCCGGCAAGGTGCGGCCGCTCTCGCACGACGCTTTCAAGCAGAGCTACGCACCGACCGATGCGCAGGTCAAGGCCGTCACCGACTACCTGAGCAGCCAGGGCTTCATCAACGTCACCGTGTCCGACAACAAGCTGTTCGTCACCGCGGACGGCACGGCAGGTTCGGTCAAGAACGCGTTCAACACCGAGCTGCACAGCTACAACGTGGACGGTCGCACCGCCTACGCCAACACCAGCGACGTCAGCGTGCCGGCTTCGCTCGGCGACATCGTGCTGGCCGTGCATGGCCTGCAGAACATCCACATGTACCACACGATGAGCAAGCGCACGCCGCAGACGCAGCCGCTCGCGGTCAGCGGCCACAACCCGACCGACTTCCCGATCATCTACAACGCCTCGAGCCTGCCGAGCGCGACCAACGCCACCATCGGCATCATCACGCAAGGCTCGATGACTGGCACGATCAACGACTTGAAGAGCTTCGCCAGCAAGGCCGGTTACCCGGCGCCCAACGTCACCACGGTGACCGTCGGCTCGGCCAGCACCGACACCTCGGGCGTCGACGAGTGGAACATGGACACCCAGGACTCGCTGGCTGCGGCTGGCGGGACGATCAAGCAGATGATCCTGTACACGGCCCCGACGCTGAGCGACGCCGACCTGACCAAGGACTACAACCGTGTCGTCACCGACAAGCTGGCGCAAGTGATCAACGTGTCGCTGGGCGAGTGCGAGAACGACGCGAAGCGCTCGGGCATCATGGCCAGCAACGACCAGATCTTCCAGGCCGCCGTGGCGCAAGGCCAGACCTTCTCGGTGTCGTCGGGCGACTCCGGATCGTATGAATGCGGCGCCGGCAAATCCGCGCAGAGCTATCCGGCGGTATCGCCGTACGTCATCGCGGTCGGCGGTACGACGCTCAATACCAGCGGCACGACCTGGACTTCCGAAACCGTGTGGGCCTGCAGCTCGTCCTCGAACTGCCAGCAAAGCGCAAGCGGCGGCGCCGGCGGCGGACCGTCGTTGACGGAAACCGCACCGAGCTGGCAGACCGCAGCCGGCGTGCTCGGCTCGTCGACCAAGCGCGGTGTGCCGGATATCGCGCTCGATGCGTCGCCGTATAGCGGTGCGCTTGTGCTGATCAACGGCAGCAACGTCCAGATCGGCGGCACGAGTCTGGCGGCGCCGCTGTTTGCCGGCTTCTGGGCGCGCGTGCAGTCCGCGAACGGCAACGCGCTGGGCTTCCCGGCCAGCGCGATCTACCAGAAGGCGGCGGCCAACCCGGGCATGTTCCACGACGTCACCTCCGGCAGCAACGGCGGCTACAGCGCCAAGGCCGGCTGGGATTACGCCAGCGGTTATGGCAGCCTGAACGTGGCCAATTTTGCGACGGTGATGGCCACCAAGTGAAGTCAGTGGTTTATTTGAGCGGGACGTCGTCCTGCTTCAAGTACCACTTCAAGGCGCGGACGGCCATCGCATGGTCGTCCACGCCTGCCAGGCCGGATACGGTGATGGTGCCGATCTGGCCAGTACCCTTCACGATGATCGGGAACGAACCGCCATGGGCGGCAAAATCCTTCGAATCGAAGGTCGGCAAGTTGTTGAAATCCTGGCCGCTGTTGACGGCTTCGACGTGCGTGAAGAACGATGCGTGGCCCGTGCGGTTGACCAGATTGCTCTTGCGGCGGATCCAGTCGACGTTGTTCGGGTTGGCGCCGACCATCGCGTGAAAGAACCATGGATTGTGGTTGACGGTCACGTCGACCGTGACCGCGACCTTGTCCGCCTTGGCCTGCTCGACGATGCGGTTGCCGATCGCGAGCGCAGTGTCGTTGTCGAACGAGGCGAACTGCAGCACCTGTTCCTGGCGCCTGATGACGTCGATCGGGGGATTGTTTTCCTTGTTGCTCATCGTGTTGGTTGCGGCATCGACCGACAGCGTGGCGAGCAGTGAACCCGCCAGAATCGCGCTGGTGCAGACAGTGCGGATGAATGTGACAGCCATGGCGTTGAAGTCTCCTCTGGTCGTTGTTGTCTGACAAGTATAGCGCCAGTTGACTACGTCACTGTGCCATTTCCTTCGACCACGGGAGGGATGATGCGCTACATGTGTGCGCGTGCGCGCGCGTCGAGCAGGCACGACCAGGCCGGCACCGCCGCCGCGTAGAAAGCGGCGAGCGAATCGGGCGCGCCGACGTCGATGCCGAGGAAGCCCGCCGATTCGCGCAGCGCCGCCACCGCCGCGCCCTCGTCGCCCTCGTCGTCGCCTGGACGCACCGCCAGCGCGCCGGTCTGCTTGGACAGCTTTTCGCCGAGCGCATTGCGCACCACCGGCACGTGCAGGTAGCGTGGCGTCGGTACGCCGAGCAGGCGCTGCAGGTAGATCTGGCGCGGCGTCGAATCGAGCAGGTCGGCGCCGCGCACCACGTCGGTCACGCCCTGCTCGGCATCGTCGACCACTACCGCCAGCTGGTAGGCCCAATAGCCGTCGGCGCGCTTGAGCACGAAGTCGCCCGATTCGCTGGCCAGCTTCTGGCTGACGGTGCCGGCGAAGCGGTCCTCGAAGGTGATCGCGTCCTGGCCCGGCTCGGGCACGCGCAGGCGCAGGCTGCGCGCCGTCCGGCCCGGCGCCAGGCCATGGCGGCAGGTGCCAGGGTAGATCGCGGCGCCGTCGGGTGCGACGCCGAGACGCGAGTCGGCGATCTCGCGCCGGTTGCAGCCGCAGCCGTAGGCGTGACCGGCCAGGCTGTCGTAGGCGGCCTGGTACAGGTGCTTGCGGCGGCTCTGCCACACCACCTCGCGGTCCGAATGCATGCCGAGCCAGGCCAGCTGCGCCAGGATCTCCTCGGCGGCGCCGGGCACGCTGCGGCCTTCGTCGATGTCTTCGATGCGCACCAGCCAGGCGCCGCCATGGGCGCGCGCGTCGAGGTAGCTGGCCAGCGCCGCCACCAGCGAACCGGCGTGCAGGGCGCCGGTCGGGGATGGGGCGAAGCGGCCCACGTAATGCCGGCTGGCGGAATCGTTGACGGTGTGGCTCACAGCGGTCTGGATCGGAATTGCGGAAGGCGCAACCTTAGCACAAGCGGCTGTCCGCAAAGCGGTAACAAAGTTCTACAAAATTAATGCGGATCTTTACATCCGGCTCGGGTATGGTCGATGCTTTTGGAATTTCATCAGGGAAATCATGAAACTGAAGCTCTCGTTCGCCGCCGCCTCTGCCCTCGCCCTCGCCACCCTGCTCAGCCTGTCCGCCTGCGGCGGCGGCGGCGGCGGGAGCTCGTCCTCGTCCGGCAGCATCGCCGTGGCCAGCCCGTCCCAGCTGAGCTACACCGACAACACGGTCGGCACCGGCGCCCAGGCCGTGAAGGGCAAGACGGTCAACGTCACCTACACCTTGTGGCTGTACAGCGACACCGCCGCCGACCACAAGGGCAAGCAGCTCGAGAGCGGCCCGTTCTCGTTCACGCTCGGCTCGGGACAGTCGATCGGCGGCTTCGACCAGGGCGTGCTCGGCATGCTGGTGGGCGGCACGCGCACGGTGCTGGTGCCGGCCAGCCTGGGCTATGGCGCCAGCGGCCAGGGTGCGGTGCCGCCGAATTCCGGCCTGGTGTTCCAGATCACGCTGAACTCGGTGCAGTAAGCCTAGTGCCCGGCGTCGACCTTGGACGCGCCCTTGGCTTCGGCCGCGCGCGCCAGGTCGATCACCTGCGGTTCGACCTCGTTCGGCACCGCCACCGACAGCTGGTAATGCTCGACCAGAAAGCCGTCCGCGGTCCGGACCAGCACGCCGCTGGCCATGAAGTGCGCGCCCTTGTCGTTGTCGAGCAGCTCGTCGAACCAGACCGTCTTGCCGTCGTTCGAGGCGTAGACCTTGCGCCGCGTCGCATGGTATTCCCAGGCTTTGCTGCGGCCTTCGAAATACTTGCGCCCCCAGGCCAGGAAGGCGTCGCGCCGCCACAGCTCGCTGCGGTCGGTGCCGATGAAGATCGCATCCGGCGCCATCTTGTCGAAGTAGCGCATGCGCGCGTGCGCGGCATCGTCGTGCCAACCGTCGACGAAGGCATTGACGGCGCGCGCCAGCGCCGCGTCGGCCGGCGCCGCCTGGGCACGCATTGGACCGGCGAACATGGTCAGGAACAGGCAGCAGGCCAGCAGCAGCGATTTCATGGGCACCCTCATCGACGGAACAGCGTTGTATGCATGTCTTGTAAGCAATTGTTCAATTTCCACACAGCTTGTCGGCTTGGTGTAGATTTGTCAACATGAAAACCGCCTCCCTCGCCTTCCTGCTCCCGGCCGCGCTGGCCTTCTGCGCCGGTGCGCAAGACCTGTCCGGGTCGATCGACAAGGCGAGCGGGACGAAGGCGGCGGTGCAGCCCGGGCTGATCATGACCGACCCGGCCATCAGCAAGGCGGTGCGCGAGACGCTGGCCGAAACCAGGCCGGCCCCGCTCAAGGGCGACGACGGCCGCGTCCTGCGCGGCGACGCCCACGACAAGTTCACGCGCCAGGTCGACGAGGCCCAGGTGCCGTCGTGCTGGCGCCCCGACGCCATGAAGCACAACCCGCCCACGATCGGGCCGATCAACCTGGGCGGCCTGCTGGCGCTGCCATTCTGGGGCTGGGCGATCGCAAGCGGCAAGTGCAACAAGTGACGAACCGGCGCTTGGTCGTCAGGCAATCGCGCCCAGCAATTCTTCGGTGCTGCGCACGCGCCCCATCATCGGGAAGATCTGGGTGATGGTGAATGCGTGCCAGTCGGCGTTCATGGTGGTCATCGCGTCTTCGGCGAACACCAGGTCGTAGCCCTGGTCGAAGGCCGAGCGCGCGGTCGACTCCACGCCCATATTGGTCGCGATGCCGGCCATCAGCACGGTCTTGACGCCACGGCGGCGCAGGATCTGCTCGAGTTCGGTGGCATAAAAGGCGCCCCACTGGCGCTTGGTGACCAGCGCGTCGCCCGGCTGCATGCCGGCTTCCGGCACGATTTCGGAAGCGATTGCCGGCACGTTGCCACCGTGCGCGCGGCCGCGGTCGGTGGTGTGGGTGTGCATGTTGTTCAGGTCGACGCGCACGTAGACGATGGTAGCGCCTTTGGCGCGATACGCGTCGGCGAGACGCGCGCAGTTGGCCACTACCTGGCTGGGCGCATGCGGCGCCAGGTCCAGGCCGGTGATGCCGTGTTGCAGGTCGATGAATACCAGGGCGGTGGTCGTGGGGTCGAGGGCGATCGTCATGGTGGCTCCTGATGAGGGTGAAGGAAATTGCGAGATTTGCGAGGATATCCTCGCAAATATACTAGAGGATACCCTCGCATAAGTCAATCGGCGGGGCGGCGCGGCGATACGTACAGCAATCATTCGCTCGCTATAATGCAAGGCACCCTATCGACTTCGATTGCCATGACCGACTCGCCTTCTTCGACCTTTCTACGCGGCGCGGCGCCCAAGCGCCAGCGCGGCCACGAGCGCGTCGCCGCCATCCTGCAGGCCAGCGCGGCGCTGTTCCTCGACAAGGGTTACGAAGCCGTGACGATGACTGAGATCGCGTCCGCCTCGCACACGGCGATCGGCTCGCTATACCGCTTCTTCCCGGCGAAGGAAGCGGTGGCCGACGCGCTACTCCGCCAATATACCGAAAGCCTGGGCGCCGGCCTCGCGCACGTGCGCGCGCGCGTGGCCGCGCTCGAGCATGCCACGCGCGCGGACGGCCTGACCGACGCGCTGGTCGATTTCATGGCCGGCCTGCATGCCGAGCGCGGCGTGGCGCTGGCGCTGGTCGACGCGCGCGGCCTGGACGACAGCCGGCGCGCGCTGCGCGGCGCGATGCTCGACAGCCTGAAAGAGCTGCTGGGCGCGGTGTTGCCGGGCGCGTCCGAGGCCCGCCTGCAGACGATGGCGCCGGCGGTGCTGCACGTGCTCAAGGGCGTGGCCCAGATGCCGGACGGCAGCGCCCCGGCGCCGGCCCTGCTGGAAGAATACCGGCGCATGCTGCGCGCCTACCTGAAGGCGAGCATGGAGACGACTACGGAGGCATTGCGATGTGCGTGAACTACCGCCCGCCCCTGCCCGAGCAGATGGACATGGTGCTCGGCGTGCTGGTCGATCTGTATCGCGACTGGGACTGGCCGAGCGAAACCTGGAAGGATTACCAGGCGCCGATCCTGCGCGCCGGCAGCCAGGGCCGGCGCGAACTGTGCCTGGCCAGCTATGGCATGGTGCCGCGCCGTCACATCCCGGATGGCGTCAAGCCGTTCGACACGATGAACGCGCGCGCCGAGTCGCTGGGCGAGCGGCGCTCGTTCGCCCCGGCCTGGTATCGCACCCAGCTGTGCGCGGTGCCGATGAGCTGCTTTTTCGAGCCAAACTATGAAAGCGGACGCGCCGAGCGCTGGGGCATCGGCATGCAGGACGAGTCGATGTTTTTCGTGGCGGGCTTGTGGCGCGAATGGGGCGAACCGGACGGCGGCCGTTCGACCGCCTTCACCCAGATCACCATCAACGCCGACAACCACCCCTTGATGCGGCGCTTCCACAAGCCGGGCGACGAAAAGCGTTCGCTGGTGGTGCTGCCGAACAACGAAGTCGACGCCTGGCTCGGCTGCCGCGACCCGGAGCTGGCGCGCAGCTTCCTGCGGTCCTACCCGGCCGGAGCGATGAAGGCCTGGGCCGCGCCGCGCACGCCGCCGGCCCCGTCCAAGCCCGCTGGGCCGGTCAACCTGTCGCTGTTCTAGAAAAGATTACTTGCGCATGCTGGACAGCGCGACGCCGCCCAGGATGATGCCGAAACCGGCCACGTGATACAGGTGCGGGGCTTCGCCCAGCAGTGGCCAGGCGGTCAGCGTGGCGAACAGCGGGATCAGGTACAGGCTCATGCTGGCGCGCGCCGGACCAGCCACGGCCACCAGGCGGTCGTAAAAATAATAGGCGCCCAGGCTCGGCACCACCGCCAGGAAGCCGAGTGCAACGTAGACACGGCCATCCAGGAAGTTCGGCACGTCGCCGTTAAAAGCTTCCAGGGCCGCGAACGGCGCCAGCGCGAGCGCGCCGCCAAGAATCAGCGCGCCCAGCTTGACCGTGCTGCCCAGCGGCGGCAGCGGCACGCGCTTGTTGAATACCGTATAGAAGGCCCAGCCGCAGGCGGCGACCATGACCCAGACATCGCCGGCGCCGAATTCAATGCCGCCCAGCGCACCGACGTGTCCCTTGGACAGCACCACCAGCACGCCCAGGATCGCCAGCAGCATGCCGCCCGCCTGGCCGCGCGAGACGCGCGCGCGCCAGCCGAGCATCTCGATCAGCGAGACCAGCGCCGGCGTCGCCGCGAAAATGATCGCCACGTTGGCCGCGTTGGTATGACGCACGCCAATGTATTGCGGTGCAACAGCCACGCCCATGCCGAGGCCGGCCAGCAGCAGGATGCGCTTCCAGTTGGCCATCAGGATGGCGCGCTGCGCCCACAGTTGCGGGCCGGTGCTCGGCAGCAGGATCAGGAAGGCCAGCGCCCAGCGGCCGAAGGCGAGGAACACCGGCGGAATGCCGGCGCCCTGGGCCCAGCGTGCGACCACGAGGTTGGCCGCGAACAGTGCGGGGGCGAGCAACATCAATGCGAACTCGGACGAAACGGCGCTGCCGCCGAGAGTCAATCCACCACGCGATACGGCTTGGGACACGAAGAACTCCTGCTGGGAAATCAGGCCACGATCTTAATGCGCCGCACAAAAAATGTGCTTTCATACGCTGGCTGGAAAAGCCGTCTCGTCAGAAGGATCTCCTAGCGATGCGCTAGAATACGGATAATAATTTTACGGTTCCGCGAAAGCGAGGAAGGAAAGCGGCATGAAGGATGGACAACTCGACGATATCGACCGCAAGATCCTGCGCGCGCTCAGCCAGGACGGCCGCATCAGCAACCAGAAGCTGGCCGAATCCGTCAACCTGTCGCCGACGCCGTGCTGGCACCGCGTCAAGGCGCTGGAAGAAGCCGGCTACGTGCAGGGTTACGTCGCCGTGCTCGACCAGCGCGCGCTCGGCGTGCCGGATACCGTCATCATCGAAGTCACGGTGGATCGCCACGACGACGAGATCTTCAAGGCGTTTTCCGACGCGCTGGCCGAACTGCCGGAAGTGATGGAAGCCTATCTGCTGTCGGGCGAATACGATTACCTGATCAAGGTTGCCGTGGCCGGCACCGAAGGCTACGAACGCTTCCTGCGCCAGAAGCTCTACAAGCTGCCCGGCGTGCGCCACACGCGCTCGACGTTCACGCTGCGCTGTCTGAAAAGGGCGCCGTCCGTTACTCTGTAACAACAAACTCAGTTCCGTCACTTCATATCGTTTCTATCGTAATTTTCTTCTGTTATGATGCAACAAGTAAATTTAAGTTGCTTCATATCAAATATATTTAAAGGAAATGACGATGCTGAAAAAGTTGATGGGTTGCGCCAGCGTGGCAATTGCATGCCAAGCCCTGCCTGCGCACGCGACGCTGGTAAGCTACAACGGTTTCGCCAATGCGGCGAACCTGTCGACCGCGGGCAGCGCCAAGGCAACCGCGACGTCTGACGGCACCGTCATGCGCCTGACCAACAACACCGGCTACCAGGGCGGCGCGGCATACAGCACCACGCCGATCACGCTGGGCACCAACGCGACCTTCAGCACCAGCTTCGATTTCCGCTTCACCAACCCGGGCGGCATCGCGCCCGCCGACGGCATCGCCTTCATCCTGTCCAACAGCGCCAGCGGCTTGGGCAACACCGGCTATGCGCTCGGCTTGCCGACCGCGAGCCAGGCCAAGAGCGTGGCGATCGAATTCGACACTTATAACAATGGCGCGATCGACGGCAACTCGAGCAACCACATCGGCATCGACCTGAACGGCAACGCCACCAGCACCTACACCAACTCGGTGTACGGCGTCAGCAATTGCAGCACCGCGAGCACCTACAAGGCGGCCGGCTGCATGGCCAATGGCGACCTGTGGAACGTCAACATCAGCTACGACGGCAGCAAGCTGACGACCTACCTGACCGATCCGGCCAAGGGCGCCTCGTGGGTCGCCATCAACAGCTACGCGATCGACATCGCCAGCATTCTCGGCACCACGCAAGCCTACGTCGGCTTCACCGCCAGCACCGGCGGCGGCTACGAGAACCAGGACATCGTCAACTGGCAATTCGCCAACACCACCCAGCTGGCGTCCAAGCCGTCGGCCACCGTGGCCGAGCCGTCGTCGCTGGCCCTGCTGGGCCTGGGCGCGATCGGCCTGGGCCTGGTCAACCGTCGCCGCAAGCAGCGCAATATCGGCCACTGACCGTTTGCCCCTCGCGAGCGCGCGCGCAGGTGCGCGTGCTCGCCTCCGGGCCAGGAATCGTGGATAATCTTGCCATGAACGATACTACCCAAACCCCACCCCTGCCCGACCGCCTGTCCATCGACCCGAAGAGCCCGCACCACAACGCGGACGTCTTCAAGCACCCGGTCGGCATCCGCTTCAACGGCAAGGAACGCGTCGACGTCGAGGAATACTGTATCAGCGAAGGCTGGATCAAGGTCGCCGCCGGCAAGACCGTGGATCGCAAAGGCAAGCCGATGCTGATCAAGCTGAAGGGGACGGTCGAGCCGTATTACCAGGACTGATTTCTACACAATTTCAACGCCCGACATGACGACGGCCACTGGAGCGATCCAGCGGCCGTTTTTCGTTTTGTGCTGGTCACGACAGAGCAAAATTCTTTTTATAAAGCAATTCCAAAAGGGAAACCATGCTAGTCTGCTCTCCAATATCGCAACGATGATTGAAAGGAGCTCACCTTGGTGTATGTGACAGTCGCTTTGGTGGCGGGCTACGCGCTTGGCATCTTCTTTGCGAAAGGCTGGAAGGATTATGCCCTGTGCCTTCCTCTCAGTTTTCTACAATATTTCGCTACCAGGGGGTTGATGGCGTGGTTGTTCCAAAACCATGGAGCCAATCCAGATCTCGGCCTATCGATTGCTGCGGCCGCCGTGCAAACGCCAGTTTTGATGTTGGGTGTCTACCTCGCGCATCGCAAAGCAAAGCGGGCGGGTTACGAAGTCTAGTCGATATACGCATGGTTATAGAAACGCAGCCATAAAAAAACGGGCCCGCAGGCCCGTTTTTCATTAGCGACAACAGCGAATCAACGCTTGTCCATCCCCGGCACATCACGGCGCGGCGAGCCGACGAACAGCTGACGCGGACGGCCGATCTTCTGTTCCGGATCGGCGATCATCTCGTTCCACTGAGCGATCCAGCCCACGGTACGGGCCATCGCGAAGATGCCGGTGAACAGCGAGACCGGGATGCCCAGGGCCGACTGCACGATGCCCGAGTAGAAGTCGACGTTCGGGTACAGCTTGCGCGACACGAAGTATTCGTCGTTCAGCGCGATCTTTTCCAGTTCCATCGCCAGCTTGAACAGCGGGTCGTCCTGCAGGCCCAGCTCGTCCAGCACTTCGTGGCAAGTTTCGCGCATCAGCTTGGCGCGCGGGTCGAAGTTCTTGTAGACGCGGTGACCGAAGCCCATCAGCTTGACGCCCGAGTTCTTGTCCTTGACCTTCTCGATGAAGGCCGGGATGTTCTCGACGCTGCCGATTTCCTTCAGCATGTTCAGTGCGGCTTCGTTGGCGCCGCCGTGCGCCGGGCCCCACAGGCAGGCGATGCCGGCCGCGATACAGGCGAACGGGTTGGCGCCCGACGAACCGGCCAGGCGGACGGTCGAGGTCGACGCGTTCTGCTCGTGGTCGGCGTGCAGGATGAGGATGCGGTCCAGCGCGCGCACCAGCACGTCGTTGACCTTGTACTCTTCGCACGGGTTCGAGAACATCATGTGCATGAAGTTCGCGCTGTACGACAGGTCGTTGCGCGGGTACACGAAGGGCTGGCCGACGTTGTACTTGTACGCCATCGCGACCAGGGTCGGCAGCTTGGCGATCAGGCGGATCGCCGAGATTTCACGCTGTTCCGGATCGTTGATGTCGAGCGAGTCGTGGTAGAACGACGACAGCGCGCCGACGGTACCGACCAGCACGGCCATCGGGTGCGCATCGCGGCGGAAACCGCGGAAGAAGAATTGCATCTGCTCGTGGACCATGGTGTGCTTGGTCACGGTCTCGGTGAACTTGGCCTTGGTGGCGGCGTCCGGCAGTTCGCCGTTCAGCAGCAGGTAGCAGGTTTCCAGGAAGTCGCAGTTGACGGCCAGTTGCTCGATCGGATAGCCGCGATACAGCAGCTCGCCCTTGTCGCCGTCGATGTAGGTGATCGCCGATTGGCAAGCCGCGGTCGACATGAAGCCCGGGTCATAGGTGAACTTGCCGGTCTGGCCGTACAGCTTGCGGATGTCGATGACGTCCGGGCCGATCGTGCCCTTGTAGATGGGCATGTCGACCGATGGGCTGCCGTCCGAGAACGACAGGGTGGCTTTGGTATCAGAGATGTTCATGGCACTTCCTTCTTTGGGAGGTGGGTCTACAAAATAAACGAAACGGATTGGTCTCGTCACGCTTGCCGCAGGCGCGCCACGAGCGCGCGCACGTGCGGCAGGTCGACCTCGCCTTCGGGCTCGGTGCGGCCCAGCAGCAGGTCCATCAGCGGATTGTCCGCCAGGTCCAGCAAGCGGGTCAGCGCATCGACCTCCTCGTCCGTCAGTTCCTCTTCGTGCGCATCGAGGAAGCGCGTGAGGATCAGGTCGTTTTCGAGCAGGCCGCGGCGTGCGCGCCAACGCAGGCGCGCACGATTGACGGGGTCGGATTGATGCGTTTTCACTGGAGTCCGTTGTTCGGTCAACACTATACTCTGGCTGCCGCAGCGCGGCAGTACCGTAGTTCTACTATATTTATTGCAACATTCAAGACGCGATGCCGCCCGAAATATACCTGCTTCGGGACGAACGCGCCGCGCGCGGCCGGCACGGGTCGCGGCGGCCGCACATGAATGGAAACGCCCGGCGGACCGGGCGCAGAATCGCGGCTTACAGCGCGCGGCGGATCAGCATTTCCTTGATCTTGCCGATCGCCTTGTTCGGATTCAGGCCCTTCGGGCACACGTCCGTGCAGTTCATGATCGACTTGCAGCGGAACAGGCGGTACGGGTCTTCCAGGTTGTCCAGGCGGTCGTTGGTCGCTTCGTCGCGCGAGTCGGCGATGAAGCGGTAAGCCTGCAGCAGGCCGGCCGGGCCGACGAACTTGTCCGGATTCCACCAGAATGACGGGCACGAGGTCGAGCAGCAGGCGCACAGGATGCACTCGTACAGACCGTCCAGCTCTTCGCGCTGCTCGGGCGACTGCAGACGCTCTTTCTCGGGCGGGATCGAATCGTTGATCAGGTAGGGCTTGACCGAGTTGTACTGCTTGAAGAAGTTGGTCATGTCCACGATCAGGTCGCGGATCACCGGCAGGCCCGGCAGCGGACGCAGCACGATCGGCTGCTTCAGCTCGTTCAAGTTGGTGGTGCAGGCCAGGCCGTTCTTGCCGTTGATGTTCATGGCGTCCGAACCGCACACGCCTTCGCGGCAGGAGCGGCGCAGCGCCAGCGAGTCGTCGACGTCGGACTTGATGCGCTGCAGTGCGTCGAGCAGCATCTTGTCGGTGTCTTTCAGCTCGACGGTGATGTCTTGCATGTAAGGCTTCGTATCCTTGTCCGGATCGTAGCGGTAAATCTTCAGTTGGACTGTGCGGGCCATTGTTTTAC